>Ga0210059_1006250_pt1 | contig 19138 bp, 11 predicted proteins | sample Ectturendosymbi2_FD_188042 | JGI IMG/M metagenome (GOLD analysis project Ga0210059, IMG submission 188042) | Ecteinascidia turbinata endosymbiont from Florida, USA - Sample 2 (SPAdes) (version 2) | ecosystem: Host-associated > Tunicates > Ascidians > Unclassified | place: Key West, Florida... | reverse complement strand
GACAGAAATAGTTGAAACTCTGGTGAATGGTCTGCCATAAACTGAATAATGTGTGGTTGTAATTTGAAATAAATAGCTTTTTAATCAAAGTCACAATTGAAATTTTCATGGGTACACATCTTTTTGTGTACAAAAAACGTCAACAAACGAAATCGCTGGTTTCACGGCAGAACTTTTCATACTTCATTACTATGACGTTTCGTCAAAAAAACTAAATTCGATTTTTGGTATCAAACTCGTCCTTCAAAAATTTCGGCTCAACGTTGCACAACACGATAAACTAGCAGAAAAAATGTGATAATAATGACTACTTCAGCTTTATCAAGTGAATCAGATTGTACGGTTTTCACGAGCCCACGCATGTAATGCTCAAAGGTGCTCCCAGCTTGGATGAGGTTTTTGTTTGAGTGACTTTATAGGAAGGACTTCTATAAGCAAAGTTGGCTCCTTTGTGTTTCGACCGTCCTTATTCACTTGATCATATTAATGTGAAACTAAAACTATTTTGTTTATTTCCTCACTGTCTATGGAAAGAAATCCTTTCTCAGCCAAGAATCAGACACTTTAAGATCTTACAGAGCATATATTTCACCTACGATGTAGGCATCATCAGCTCTTATTCAAATAGAAAGTTTATTTCACGACGAATATGCACAAAACCATCACGTCATAGGCTTGAACAATGCACCAACTGCCACATGTTGTTGCCAACTCGCAAAGCGGCAAATATTATTTATCACCTGCGTTCCAACTTTTTGTTACATTGTGGTACCCGTCTACTTTTCTTTCCAGGTCTTGGATCATTCTTCTCAAATCTTTTTCAAAGGTTATTAGTATTTTCCCAATCTCTGCGAGTAAGTTACAAAAGGTTCAAGTTGTACTGTGAGGTTTCTTTGCAAAAAACACTGCAAAATACGAGCAAACTCACAAGGAGCTGCTTACGTTTTTCACCTGCTAAATGCAGATCGGCTGATCTTCTGTTTCTATCTGTTCGTTCATACAGATATCCTGCTGTTTTTTCTGTACCGCCATGGTAATAAGATTGATAATTTCGGGAAACTGAAAATTATAGAACATGACGTAAGAACATATATTTTAAAGTGATACCATTGTATAAAGTCGAGTTGTGATGAGGTTTAAGGGTTACTATTTCAAGGGCGCGTAGTTACATCGCTATATATATATTTCCTCGATTAAGTAGACACTGATTTCATTTGTGTTACAACGGTCTCTCAGAAGAAGTATAAAAAGCAGATGCAAAATTAAAGCACTAAGTTTGCTTTAGACTGCTCCTTCACGCTTGACTGATCGTGCATGGAAAACTCTAACATATGTGCGAGCATCTTTTTAACTATTCAAAGAAACTAACACTGTTTGAATGGTAAATTCTTAAGTAACAACGGTAAATTGCACGACAAACGATACTGCAATGAACAAAACTATCACTGACAACAGCAACTCACTTCCCAAACTTGTGCGTTTCGTCGAAGGAATACGTTCAACCTCTCCACTGACCTACATTTTGAAAAAAGCGTATTGCCGCTAAATATCTTAAGTGAATTTAACCGTCAACATCGGCGTGTCTCTCACAAATCGAGCATGCGAATTTAGCTCCTATCTACATAGCTTTAATTTATTTATCTAAAAAAATTCCACAACTACCGACAACAAACACTATAGCAATTAGTCTGACACCAAAAAATGTAACCACCTAACTGATACAGTTATTTGCGCACGCGCTAACAAAGCAGGTAGGCTGAATTTATTTCCTACCGGGTCACATCGAAGACTTGAACAACTCGATAGCCTAGGCTATAATTGCGGCCTTTTCAGCCTCGTGGTCCTGTTAATGGGTGGGTGCGAGGTAACAGCCAAAGCACGGTGCTTCCACTGACTCGGCACCTGCAGTGCAGCATTTACTGCAAACAAGCAGCGTGAACCACGGTCCAAGCAAGAGGAGATGGGCACCCGCAGACCACTCGTGACATTACGAAAGGAGTGGAAAAGCGAGTATAACGAAACTGAAAAAAAATGTTTAGGAAGCCTTGCCTTCTTTATAAGAGTAGTAAAGCATTCTTGCATTCACTAAAATTATACTGGCTGCCAACCACAACCAAGAGTTGTAGGCCGCACATTTTATTGGGTGTGAAACCATGTTGTATGGCAACTTTAAATTTTTATGCAATAAGCAAAACATGTATCGGTCTAAGACAGCTGCAAAACGTTTAAAACAATACCTTCAAGTAAGCCAGGATGGAAATCACAAAACCAATAACTGCTGTCAGGAAACCAAGATATGCCACTACGTAATGACAGTAAATCGACCACCGACCTGATAACAAAATCAGAGAAGAGAATAAATTTGCAGAAAAATCAACAGTTTAAAATTAAATTGGGATGAAATATGAGCACCTTTGTTTGATGAAAGACCTGTCGTTGAAGATGTTGTTCTTACGATATGAGGAAGACTCTGAATCAAACTCTTCTTTGAAATAGTCATAAAATCACCTGCGTGACATATTTGCAGCATGACAAAATGTAACTGTAAGGTCTGCATGCGTAGTTCATCATGAAGTTATTTCGAGAGATAAAATAATTTTTGCCCACAACATACAACAAAACGACGGATGTCCTGTAAGAAATATAAAAAGGAATAAACAAATAAGGACGTTTAACCTCCAACTCTACTCCATTTTCGTTTTTTGGTGATGGCACTGGATTGATGACAAGCTATGTATTCTGCAGATCTCCTCATAGCAAGCGATGCGACCAACAAGAAATATTCACTTAGGTCTGAATAAAAGAGCAGTATGGAAGTTCGTAAGAAGCAACAGTGCTCCACTATGACAGCATCTGTGAGATGAAATGAAATTCTAAACTTACGAATAAGTTAAGATTGGAATAATGTGTTCCAACAAATATGAAATGCAACATTTAGTTAAGCGTATGCTTCAACACTGTCCACATTATTTTATACAATCATACCCTTGATGCTGACCAATCTAACGTCTGTAACATGTCCTCTTGAATTGACACAATTTTTAATTTAATTCTGAAGTAGATAAATGATCGTCTTCAGGCTAAGGAGCAACGTTAACCAACAGGGCTTTTGTTAATCAATGAAAATGCATCCAAGGGACTACAAGCCACTGAACTTACTGTATTGTTCAGGGGAGGCCAACGCACGACTCGCGAGCCGCATGCGGCTCTTACGTAAATACCGCATTATTCGTGCGTAAGTCGCAAGTTTGGTAGCAATGCTCACCTTGAAAGTCGGGATGGGATGTACACACAAGATACGACTTACATATGCATTGCGCTCTGTTGGTGTGTGATATTTAAAATAAATCTAGCTGTACAAAACTATGTGTGTGAGTGAGGAAGAGATGGGATGATGGTCATGTGTATGATGTGGCTCTTTGCGGTAGCAGAATAAGAAATGTGACCCGTGGTCTCTGACTTGTTGGCCACCCCTGGTACAGTCTAATCTCGAAGTTTACTAAGCTATGTAAAAAAAGTTGCCGACTGTAACATCAAAGCATGGTTGCCAACAGACAGTCCACAACACTTTCGGTAGTTCGGGCTTCTGAGAAAGCGGGATGGATACCGGGCTAGTTTTGAGAGTTTACAGTGGTTCCCAGTCGGGGTGCCCCGGCACCCAAGGATGCCATTTATAATACTAAGGGGTGCCACGAGCTAATGCGTTTTTCAATATATCATTAAAAACTACATTTTCAAAATGTCATTAAACCTTAAAGGAGTTTTCTGTGGGTTTGCCACTGGGTGCCGAAAATTATATTTCTCTTCTGTAGAGTGCCGCAAAACTAGAAAGGTTGGGAAAGACTGATTCAGTATATTTATGTCAGTTTCCTAAAACACCGCGTAACTGAAGCCCAAGCAACTGCTTTATTTGTTAAATCCGCTATTTCTTTTCATAAGTTTCGTACGTAAATGTACGAATTTTCAAGAGAAAAATATTACAGCCGGTATTCAATAGAAGCCTTATCCGTAACAAATACGCAGACTGTATCTACTTCGGGTAACCCATTCCGTACACCTGTCACCTGTAGACAGGTGAAAAGAAATACTGTGATTGTCAGGTAGTAAAAATTTACGTTAATTTCATGTAAGCAAACTTTAGAGTTTTTCGTTTTTCAATACCACAATCACGTGCAAGACCTTACGTGGTAAAAGCTTTCTGAACAAAATGATAACTTGTTTGTGTTGCCAAACAAATGCATATTTACGTGAATAGTTCTTGCTCTCTCAAATATGGAAAAACTCAAAGTAAAAAAACTTAACATTTTGCCACATTCTACGGTTTACCGGGAAAGTATCTCTACTGATAATCCTTTTCAATCCACAGCTGCGTCTTTCCTTTGCATCATGCTTAGTGCTCAAGAACATTCAAATAGCTGGTCTGTAAGTCAAGCAAAAGCGTCGCATTTGTTATTCAATCAACCGTCAACGGCAGCAACGCAACGTCACAATTCTAACGTTAGTTTTTGGCGTATTGCTTGCTCTGACTACCGCTCACTTTGGCGAACGATAATTTTACGTTCCGTTTCGCTGCATTTTTGCGTGCTCACATTTACCAGCTCTAGAGGCAAGCAACTGTTGTTTTGCAGTGAGAAGGAGAAAAAAATTTTTGGTGCAGTCGAGACTGTTGTTGCCCTTCAGTGAAGCAAGTGGTAGTACACCAAGATGTTTGGCTTTTTCAGCCAACTATTAACATGCACCCCAGTAAGTGAATCATTTGAAGCTGCAAGCTGTTTCTACTTTTCCGAGAAAAAAAAACAATTGCCTTTTTGTGATTAAATGTAGTTTTAGCAGCAGCGCGTTTAACACGAATAATTAATTAACCTCGCGTTCATCACATGACTTTCTTTATCTGAGAAACGCAATCACTAACGACGGTCTCTACACTAAGGTCTTTCAATTTTGCGAATGTCGTACGAAATATAAAAAGAAGTGAAGGGAATGACTTTCAAAAACAAATGCATGTCTAAACGTATCCGTTTGTACACTATGGTGCAATTCAAGGTATGAATGGAGTGCCGCAGAGGTAAACGTTCGTTGAATAATAAAAAATGGAGAAATATTTATGTTTCCAAACCGTTTTATCATTTTATATAACATATGACAATGACCGAACGCAACAGTTACTAATGTGTTGTTTCAGTGTTTGTTCCTCGTATGTGTTGTCTGCGCATATACCGACTAATGTATACCCTGTGATGTCTTACGTCTCAGGATTTTTGTATTCTTGTGTTTTTCCAATTTCCACTGACGTATTGCGTTCATGACGTAGGCATGGGTAAAGTAGTATAGTGGCCCTCTTCCTTACGGTGCAAGTTATAACCCAAACGGTTTCATCGCATAAATATTCATGGTGAAAAGAACTGAAGAGTCAATAATTTTTTTAAAATAACCATGCTGATCAAATTTATCCAAATACCTGCTGCCATTTTCCTGTTTAGCATTGTCAATGTTCTTGCAACAGAAGCATTGTTAAAGGTTAATTACCTGAAGAGCAACGTCAGAATAGCTTGCTACGGTTAATTATGCTATTCCTTCCTGCGTTCGTTGAGATACTTGCAGTATTTGATATCTTTTTGAATGCTTTAATTGTTAATACTTAACTCAATAAAAGTCCATAATGTTTAATATCGGATAAGTTTTTTTCTTTGTCTCCAGCAGAACAGACCCACTACCCACACACGCTATGCGTTACTAGACGCATACCCGCTTCCTAACATAGAACACTTGGTTAACCAAATAGCGAGAGACAAGTACTTCAGCTCAATTGACCTTCGATTGGCGTATCACCAAGTGTCCCTGTCAGCTGAAGAACGGCACTACACTGCCTTTGAAGCTGATGGTCAGCTTCTGCAGTACAATCGCTTGCCGTTTGGTGTTACCAGGGTTGTTTTAAGGCGTTTTAGGGACCCGATTCGGGTCCCTAGAATTTCAAATCGGGTCCCTAGAATCAGATAAAATTATCATCGGGTCCCTAGAATCAGAGAAATCGGGTCCCTACAGATCCATACCGGGTACCTATCATTTTCCTTAAAAAAAACCCTGGTGTTACCAACGGCGTTTTTGCCTTTCAACGCTCCAAAGACGAATTTATTAAAAAGCACCGTTTAAAGAAAGTCTACGCTAACCTTGACGACTTGACTGTTACTGGTGAAATTCGTGAGGAGCATGACAGAAATTTATAATGCCTGCTTGACGCCGCTGCAACTTAACCATTAATGAAGAAAAATCAAAAATCAAAATTTCGCGTAACTGAACTGGAGATGCTTGGTTACCTGGTAGCCTACAAACAAATCCAGCCAGACCCTAAACGTCAGCAAGCTCTACTGGACCTACCTGAACCGACTTGTGCAAAAACGCTGAAACGAGTGTCTGGTCTGTTTTCATATTACGCCAAATGGTTCCATAACTTCTCCAAGAAAGTTGGTCCCCTCTTGCATTGCAATGCTTTTCCTCACAGCAACGAAGCTGTGATTGCATTCAAAATGTTGAAAAATGATCTATGTAACGCTAGTGTAGGCTCTATTCAGGACGGCGTACCCTTCGAAGTTGAGACGGATGCGTCTAACTTTGCGTTGGCTGCTGTGTTGTCGCAAGATAGCCGTCCTGTTGCGTTCATGTCGCGAACTCTCTCTGCTTGTGAAAAGCGGTATTTCCGCCGTCGAGAAGGAAGCCACTGCTATAATTGAGGCAGTGCGTAAATGGCTGCATTATCTTAAAGGACGCTATTTCACAATTGTTGTTGATCAGGAAGCTGTCTCGTTCAAGTTCTCGCAAACGAACCGTGGTAAAATTAAAAATGCTAAAATTCTTTCCTGGCGTTTCGAGCTGAGTCAACTGCATTATGACATCCGCCTTAAAACGTTGTACCGGATGCATTATCTCGTTCGTGTGCCCTCATACCTTGTATGCCTCTTCGCCAATTGCATGAATCACTCGGTCATCCTGGTTTCGCTTGGCTTTACCACTTTGTACGACAACGCAATTTGCCTTACTCCAGGGAGGAGACGAAAACCGTCTGTCGATTGTGCCGAACGTGCCTTGAAATTAAGCCGTGTTTTTTTAAGCCGCCTGTTCAGACTCTGATAAAGGCTTTACGGCCGTGGGACTGCCTGAGTCTCGATTTCAAAGGTCCGGTGAGGGGAGCGTGCCCCTACCGTCTTCTTGCAGTAGATGAATACTCGCGTTTCCCTTTTGTTTTTCCTTGTAAAAATATGAAGTCTAGTACTGTAATTGCTGGTCTCTCATCTCTGTTTTGCGTTTTAGGTTTCCCTAGCTGCATCCACAACGATCGGGGTTCACCTTTTGTCAGTCAGGAGACGCGGACTTACCTCTCCGCTCGCGGCATTTCTTTCAGCACGTCCACGACCTACGACCCTGCTAGGAACAGCCGGTGCGAACGGTTCAACCAAACCATTTGGCGAACCATTCAGTTGTTTTTGCACGGACGTGGTCTTGCCGAGGATAGATGGAAGGAGGTGTTGGCCGAGGCTCTTCACGCCGTCCGATCGCTCGTCTGCCTGTCAGCTAATGAAACGCCCCACGAGAGACTGTTTCGTTTTCCTCGGCGATCCAATAATGGCATGGCGCTACCTTCACGGCTGTTAACGCCCGGAACTGTGTTGCTGCATCGACATGTGCGAAATAAGGGCAACCCTTTTTGCGATCCAGTGGAGCTTGTGGAAGGGAATCCCACTTATTCGGTTGTGCGCTTGCCGGATGGTAGAGAAAGGACGGTCTCTACTTCCGATCTGGCTCCGTGCCCTCCCGCTCACAACGACAGCGAGGACCCACCGAACACTGACTGCTTCCTGGAAACTGACGGTGTGGGCGGCGACGACATGGGAGATGGAGCAGCAGACGAAGCTGAAGGCGTACTAGGTGGAGAAATTGATGAAAGCTCTGTTCCAAAGGACATTGTCAATGACCGTTAACCGGCTTTGCCGCGCCGGTCTACCCGTAGACGCAAACCACCTGATCTGTATGGTTTCAATGTTGCTTCAATTTTAACGGGGGAGATTATGGAGATTCGTGTGTTGTTGCCTCGCCGCCTTAACTTATTTGTCGCGGAACGTTGATTGCTGCCACGACAGCTCGAGGCAGTTGGCGTTTGTATTTCACGGCGATTCTTGAGCGGGCGGTCCTGTTGTCGCTAATACGTGTTCTTGACGCTGCTCTTTGTTTCTGCAGGTGGTAACTGCGATTTTATGTTGATTAAAGCCTAGTGTGCTAGAGTCGCCTCGCAGGTTTCTTGTGTCACAAGTACCCCAATTTTCTATTTATAAGCTTTCAGGGACATTTTTATAAAATAACTCGGACAACATTCGATTTGTCTCTGAAAATCAGGAGAAGTCATGGAAACACAGGCTCTAGTATTTTTGTAAGTATATGAAATCAACAAACAACAAGATCCTGGGTAGTGGATTACTCAATTATCCTGAGCAAGGTCTGTTTCAACGTCTGGTGCGCTATTAAGTTTCCTCGCATTCAGCCGAAACTCGATCTCTGCCATCAATAAATGGAGATTGCAGTTGTCGCGAAAATATCTATTTCTTTTATTTATATGACGCACGGATGAAAAACACTAGAAATGAGTAATTTTATAATGCATCACAGTACGTTTTGAAATTATTGAATTTTTGCAAATATACTCCTGAGCAATTACTGTGCTATGAGATTGCAATAACAGCCTGCGCAAAATAACTTCCTCTAGGCAGCAGCAGAGATAAGTCTCACAATTGAAAGATATTTCACGGGTGATTCGATCCTTTAAAACATGTTTTTCACCCCCAACACGAACACACAGGACTTGCCTTCGAAGCAAGAGCTTACAAATCGGTTTATGCCTTATTTGTTTCCTGCCAATTATAAGCATAGGGTCGGCGAAGTTTTTGTTGAACAGCACGAGCAGAAATTATCTTTTTTTGTTGTAACGGAGCCCATATGTGTTTTCAGGAAAAAACTTAGATTGCTGGCGGAAACAAAATGAGTCAGGTTCAACGAATGAATGAGTTTCACGAGCTCGTGAAAATCGGAACCTTTACGTACAAGTCTGTACACGTGAGAAGTTCGTCCTCAGCCATTTTCCTTTTCGGCGGAAAAAAGCTGTTATTTTCTTCGATTCTATTTCATCATGCTCGGACTCTTATCAAAGAAAATTGTTTTACTATATTCGTTTATGAAGTCATAACTTTGCGACGTTATCGTAAATTGTACTCTGGCGTTTGATTTCGTCCATTTCCGCAGAATCTGCATGTGTATCAATTCGCCGTAACAAAACGGCAGGTAAGCACCTAACAAAAGAGAAGTCAAGCCTTTTATCAGACATCTCATTGCACCCACGTTTTGGTGCCCTCAGCTGCTTGTCACGGTAGCCGTTTACTCCATGTTACCTATTTGCATAAAATAATTACATTCTCTAAATGTTTAAGTCAGTGATTCCTAAACTTGTTCGAGCCATTACCCAAAGCAAGGTATCGACTATGCCTTATTACCCTCAACAAAAATTTTTCGTATTTGATGTCGAAAATTTATTTTGCACTGATCGCTCATAACACAGAACAACAATGTGGTTTTGGTTTTGCGTTACGCCCCGAAGAATCGCATATTACTCCCGGGAGGTAATTTACCCCCAGTTTGGGAAACACTTGTTTAAGTGGATGACTACGCCGTTTTTACTCAGTTGTTTCAACATTTCTTTCTTTCAAGCGCTTTCAATTCTTGCTTCAATTTTGGTAGAAAGTTTTAAATATTTCTTGGTACATCTCAAGATCAAACAGCTGCACTGATGACGTACTTTTGATTATACAGTAGAATGTGCCTAATTCTTCACCTCAAGAGGATTAGAAAAAAGTGACGATATAGGCGGAGTAACGAATTATACAAGCAAGCTGAAATGAACTGCAGAAAGCGCTACTCTCAATCGAAATTTTAATTGGGAAAACTTTTCTATCGTTTCAATTAAACTCTTTAATTCCTCTACTCTATCTCGACTCCTCCATTTAATCCAACACATTTCAAATGTTTAATAAACTTAAAGACTTTCTGCGTACTCTCCATGGGGAGTCGGGTCGCTTCGCACCTCGTGCATAAATTCGATAAACAAATTGTGAGGTGCAACAATTCTCAGATGAAGATCCTTAATTTGTTTGAATTCCCACACGTGTTGAACTAGCTGCTTAAACATCAAAAGCGAAACTTCAAATGACGTATTAGACGAACAAAACGCTTCTCAGGAATAGAAAGCGGTGACGAATTAGACGATGGCGAATTAGACGAACAGAAATGTACACAAAAGATAGGAATTCAACGAATTGAGCGAATTGACGAATTAAACGATGACGAATCAGACAAATTGTACTGTACCATAAATCTGAATGATTTGGTTCAGGTATTGCAGAAATAGCTTTGATTTTTAAGGACAAAGCTTGCTTTATCACTGCCTACGAACGTTTTGAAAAACTTTGATGGCGACCAGTGTTACTATCATGGTTGGCCTAACATGGATGTCACGTGAGCAGTTTGCATGTTACACCAGACAGACGGATCAAACATCGATAATTTCTGAGATTTCTGTTTAATTCCGAAAATCTTTAGATCTCCAGATGTGTTCCTACAAACAAAAGGTCGGATAGAAATTCATGCTAAAAAAATATTTCTAACACAACTGCTTCCCTGTTACAAACCGTAGGTTACAGAAATAGCAAAATTTCTGAAGAACTCATCTGTTGACGAAACCCAACGAATACACCTTTATGTTGTTGCAAGTGTAGTGAGAAAACAGAACTTCAGTAATAGAGCTTTCCGTTAATGTTCATGCAATTCTGACTAAATCTGGATTAGCTGAACGGTTTAAGTGTTCGTGCCACGTCGATTTGTTGCGTTTATTTTTATTTCGTGTAACTGATGCGTCGATCCTTATTTCAGTTTCTGTCTTAGCGCTGTTGACAAATTCCTGAAATCTTGCAAAAGTTCCTATTTATAATTCGTCTTTGCATTTTCCTTATGCTTGTTGTAGTTCTTTTGTGTTGTTGTACCTAGTGAAAGCTCGAAGTGACGCCACATAATTGCATCAAACAGGGTAGCGCCTGTTGTAAGATTGTCGTTAATAAATACACAAATGTTAATAAAAAAGAGAGAAAATGGATTCTGATTTCAGAACACATTGCTACATTATGAAGTAAGATGGCTTTCGAAAGGGAAAGTGCTAAGAAGGTTATTAATATTAAAAAATCAAGTCGTGATTTTCTAGCCCAAAGAAATCGGAGTTGGTCCACCACTTCCACAACAACTCAGCTGGTTAAAGTTGAAGAAACTTAATTTGTCCCTCCAAGGGAAAAATCGACATTTTGAATTGAAATAAAAATTGAAGAATTCATAAAAATATAAAAAAGGTTGGCCAAGTTAATAGATTGCATGATTATCAATAAGTTTATAGAACACCTTGTATACACTCTTCCGGAAAATTTCAGGGTTTCAATAAAATATTCTTCTTAACGTAATTTGAAACTGCTCAGTTTGTGTTACTGGCATTCACACTTTCCACTGCTGACAATTTCATCTCTAACAAAAGCTGGTGTCCCGATACATTGCTTGCCAATGTATGCTTGCTAATTGTAGAGCAAGTACAAACCGACTAAGTACTATTAAACGCTTGCGAGTTGCCTGCACCAACCGACGCCTCAAGAACGGCGTCCCACAGCGATCTGTCCTGGCACCACTTCTCTTCAACATCCACATCTCTGACCTGCCAACTACCCTCTTCAGAAAGTATGCGAATGCTGAAGACCTAGCAATCACGCATGTGATGAAGACTGACAGGCAGTGGAAGGGGTGCTGAGCAAGGGCATGGCAACCGTAGGTGAATATCTCCAGGCCTGGAAGCTAAAGCTCAGCACTACAGAAACGGTGTCGGCAGTCTTCCATCTTAACAGCAAGGAAGCTAAACGAGAGCTAAAAGTCAACTACAACGCCTGCGGAACTCAACGACTTTAATAATTAAAGTTTAAACGATCTCGAAAGTCGACGAGCCACAGCTCAAGGAAACTGCATTACACCGAAACTGTAGAAAGGGCACGAAACCAAGTCGCTGCCAAGCACAAAACAGTTTGTTTGTTTGTTTTAGTTTTTTTGGCACTGTGCAGCGCGTAGGCTATGTAGTGCCAGGACAGAGTTTGGGAAGTTGTATTATATCGGTTGCCCGGTTTGTTTTATGTAGGTCAGGATATAGCATTGCGCTCTAGTTGTTCGTAGGAGTGTGATCCAATCAAAGTTTATTTGCCGGGCGCGAATGTTACTTCTTAACTCTGTCCGTTGTCGATTGAATTTGGAGCAATGAATCAAAAAGTTTTCAACAGTTTCCGGAGTGCCACACGTATCACAGTAACCGTTCAGATGTAGTCAGAGTTTGTGGAGATGTCCGTTGAGTTGGCAGTGGCCAGTACACAGACGGAAGATCTTAGGAGGGAGGGAGTGTTGCAGTGTTTTATCGATATTTGGGAAAAGTAATTTGTAGTGCGTTGCTTTATTGGAAGCTGTATCCTGGTCATTCCATAGTTGCCAGCAATAATTTGATATTGAGGAGGTGGATTCGGACAGACTTAATTTGGTCAAGGCTTTTTTGTTAACCACATCGGTGGGTGAAGGGCCATTTGTAGTGGAAAGACGAGCCGGTGCATCTGCTGTGTCATTGCCTGGGATGCAGTGATGTAGTCGAGACCGTAACCTCCGAGACCGAGACCTGGTTCAAATTTCGAATTTCGAGACGAGACCGAGACTTTGTCATAAAAGCCGAGACCAGACCGAGACCTGGAAGTTCGAGACCGAGACTCGAGACCTCACATTTCTCTGATAGTAATTAAAGCTAACTCCTTGAACAATGCTGCAACAAAATATCTGGCACATTGCCAAATATCAAGATAATAAAAATCATGCGAAATTTGTGCAAACGGCCAAATACTGCAAACGTTCAATTTCACTTTCCTCTTAGGAATTTACAACCTCAAACCTGTGGCCTTATTTACAAATTCCATGAAAAAATGCATGGACATTTGAAAATGTTGGCAGCGTTTAGAGCAGAGGTGACGAACATGCGGCCCGTAAAAGAATTTCGTGCGGCCAGCGAAGCATTCAGGCGAGACCAGCAGTCTTGAACTTTCTTAGACCCGCTTCTAATCTTTGCGATTCGACATCAAAAGCTGGTAGCCCGATTGAATTACGCGCATATCACGCAGGAATCATACAAACGTAGTACAAATCTTTTATCTAATTTTTAACAGGTTTCATAGAATGACTAAAATGTTGTGCGGCCCGCTTACTCAGCGGTAACTGACAAAGTGGCCCGCGATAGCAAATAGGTTCGTCACCCCTGGATTAGAGGGTCTACGCATTTTTCACTCGAAAAATGTCGGTGAACCAATTGAATATTCGAGGTGTTTTCCGTTGCCATGCTTCAATAAATTTGTTTTGACTCAGAAAAATTTTAATTGTTTTGTTCGTTACAAAACAATACCAACCCTTCTGTGTAAGGACAGGAGGTGATGCCCTGATGAAGATCCCATGTTCTGGTCTCCTGCCTAGTATTGAAGTAGGCCTGTGTTATTTGAGAAACTGGAGAAGAGGCGAATCATTACTTTTTATTATAAAACAAGCACAGTCGATGTAGGCGAGTGTATACAGCTCCAGCAGCACTGGTCAAAACAGCCCAGTAAGGTGCTAACTCCACAAGAAAGGTTGCTTTCCCTCATTCGATTTTTTTGCCAAGGTGTTTCATCGTTTATATCATTTGCCAATGAAGTAACAAACTTTTAAAGTTTTTTACTATCTACCACTTACCTGTTTCACTACATTCTTTTTATTTTAAACACTGGGCATCTGCACTTACATTCAACTTTCTTCGCCACATATTTCGTGTATTTTGGCTAACAAAGCTTTGCCATTTTTTGTAACGTTACCTACACATTTCCTAATTACTTTTCTCCTCACACGACAAGTAATTGATTAAGATTTCTCCAAAGATTTAGAATTAAGAGGTGATAAATTTAGAGATTTAAAAAAAACGAAAGCACTACTTTGAATTTCAAAAAACAAAATTGTGACTAATTTTTCATCGATCCAAACGTGCTCACTCTGTCCAAAACAAGTTTTTAAAACGTTGCTCGTGATTCTGCTGTTGACGCAAAGAAAAACATATTTAGGTCTATTGGAGCAATAGACTTTTTGGCACAAATTAGGTTTACCCTGAACCAGCGAGTTAATATCCCACCGCATGCTCAACTGTAGTGGCGTAGCGATGTTAATATCGCCCGGGGCCGTCCATAAAAATGTCTACTCTTTCCACTCCTCGCATTTGCTTACAACAATATAAAATGAGAGAAAATCGTGTATCATGCTTATTATAACAATAAGGAATAATAAAGCATCTTGAACATCACAACCAAATACTCACAAACTGAAAGGGGTCTTGTTTTTAATTCTCGATCATGGATCTTGCTTTCTCTACGTGTTAACCACCCTTCTCGTCATTACTTTTCCTATTTTTTCTGCCTTCTTTACATATGCATGTATGTATAGCTAAATAAATAGCATAACTGGCACATGCTAGGCTGTGATTCAGCGGGAAAGTTTTATTTTTTGTCATTACATGTGAATCAGTTGGCACCGTGGATTCGATGTGTTTTCCATGGCAACAACAAAGTGCAAAGGGCTAATGAAGCCCTGAAGCAAAGTGGGTTTGCTTTTTTGTCTCATTCAGAGCAAGGTGCTCGTAGTTTGTCATTTTTTTACAACTGCGGCAGATCTTTTGCAGGTAACCATCACCTTCGTATTGAAGATTTTTTCTTTCTCTGGTAAAAAGAAACTATCAGATGTTTTCGACAGGCGTTGTTGGGATGCAGCATGCTGCAGCAGAATGAGAGAAGTTCGGGATTACCGGTGCAGTTGACTAACAGTGAAATAATGTAGAGCCTTCCTGCTGATTTTATGTCTCTATGTACAATTCCTAGATTTTCTATTTTTCATTGTCAAGTTTTTATATTTTCACGTTTTTCATAATTTCCATATTTTTACGGTAAACTGATATTCACAACCAGGGGCGGTTCGTCTAGACGGGATTCCGGGCTGCAGCCCTCCCTGAAAAATCTAAGGCAAAGGATTCCGCCAAACGGCCAAACTCGCCTTAAATTTGGATTTAGGTTCGAAAATTTCACAACACAATCATTTTCGGTACTTCCGACACCATTTTGGCTCAACGTTTCCTGGGAATCCAAAAAAACAATGTTTCGCTCATTTCCAACGATGCCGCTTATGCGATGGCGTTTTCAACATACTTGCCGATGAATTTGGCGGTTTCGGGGCTGTCTTCGGGACAGCCCTAAAGGAAAGAAACCAAACAATTGGCTACAAAAAACATGGTGGTATGTCCGCCTATCCCAAAGCGTTTTTGATATTTTGGCGATGAGTTTTTAAAGAAAAAACGGAGGAAATATGATCTTGACTGTTTTTTACGACCTGGTTTTCTAGGATATTGAATTTTATAATTAAGTTTAACAATGCTTTTACTAGTACTTTGGCGATATTGACGGCATCAGATTCAAATCTGGTCGCCATTCTCGGACTGCGAAAATACAGCCCTTCGTTTATCTGCACCAGTGCAGCTTGCAACAGTAGGCTAAGCTGATGAGCTTTCTAGGGTTGGCGTTTGAAGATGTATGGCAGTAGTTGGTGGATCTCATATCATTCTTGGATAACAAAAGATGTGACTGATTTAAAACATTGAAATGTGAAAATTTTGAAGCATGAGAAATCTGGCAAGCCTATAAGCATTCAAGTAGACCTTTAATTTTTTGGTAAGGTGAATGTTGCAGCTGTAACTGATTCAGGATACAAACTTTTACTGGAAAAGCATAACAATCCAGATGAAAAAACGAGAAATCTTGTGTAAAATCATAAACTGTTCGAAAAATTTTGGAAAATTCAAACTTCATTTGAAAGAACATGATTAAAATACCAGCTCAAACAAAGTGGTTCGAGCCTAGGTCTACTGCCATGACACGGTTTGAATAAAATGTTAAGCTTTGTCTTCTTTACAATACCGCCTTAGTAGTCGAGCGGAATGTTCTGAGTTTAGTATGCGAGTGGTGCTGGGTTCGACTCCCGCCTTTGCAGTTTTGATGGCAGTAGTTATGCGTCTTGCTTTTGATGGAACCGGTTTAATTCTTTTGTGTTCGTGTTTACGCTTTAGGGTTTGGTTTCATTAAACTGAAACGAATGTTTTCTATGTATTAATAAGGACAACTGAAAATTACGAGTTTGATAAGATTAGGACTGCTGGAGTGACTGGAAACACCACTAATTATGAAAACAGCCAGGGCGACAATCCCATATGTTCAACCAGAGATGAAATCTCGCAGCCCTCCCGGCCAATTTCACCACGAGCCGCCACTGGTGGAAGGTTTCGTTTATTGGTGAAGAGGACTGCAGCTAATTTTGATGGTGAAATTTGAAAGCCCCATTTATCACACCATTTTTCCACTTTAGGCAAAGATTGCTGGCATAAGTCATTTAGTTGTGTGATGCACGATCCGCTCTCCGAAAAGGAGAAATCATCTGCATATAGTGAAGTTCGTGATCTAATGCCATCCGGAAGATCGTTTATGAGGATGAAAACAGGACTGGGCTTAAAATACTTCCTTGGGGAATGCCATTGGCAGGATATTTTACTTGTGAGAGAGTAGAACCAACCCGGACCTGAAAACTCCAGTTTGAGAGAAAGGAGCGAATGAAGGTGAACATGTTTCCATTTATGCCAATGTTGTGAAGTAGAGCGTCTTTAGAAACCTTATCATATGCTTTCTCAATGTCAATGAATACTTCCAGAATGTGATGTTCATTTGCTAGTGACTTGGTTACAATGTCATAAAGTTGCATGGTGTGGTCTGTTGTTTTTCTTCTGTGACGAAAAGCAAATTGAACATTATTGTTGAGGCTGTAAAATTCCAAATACCATTTAAGTCGGTTGACCACCATTTTTTCCATTATTTTGCAGGCGTTGCTAGTTAGTGAAATTGGTCTATACGAGGAAGGGAGGTTGGGGGTTTGCCAGGTTTGTAAATTGGAATGACAATGGAGTGGAGCCAAGATTGTTGGACTACGCCAGTGGACCAGATATTGTTGAACAAAAAGAGAACGGTTTCAGGACAGTCGTTGGACAAATGCTTAAACATTTCATAACAAAGCTGGTCATGGCCTGGTGCAGTATTTTTGGTTTCAGAAATGGCTGTTTTCGGTTCATCCATTGAGAAAAGAGCATTGATTCGTGGGTCGCGTGACCTAGTCGCAAGGGTGGCGTTGTGAAGTTCTCCATGCAAGGTCGCTAGGTTTCTTGTGAAGGCTTGGGGATAGTCGGATGAGCTCACAGCCTGGAATTAGTTGCCCAGAACGTTTGCTTTGTGTTGGCTGTTGTTTGCCCTTATGCCGTTCTGCTCAAGCTGTGGAATACGAGTGAAGGTGGGAGAACCAGATAATTTTTTTATTGTGCGCCAAACCTTAGGAAGTTTCGTGTTGTTAGTTATGGAAGTACAGTAGTTACGCCACGACTGGTGGCAATAGCTCTGCGTCGTTTGAAGATAAGTATGTGCTGAGGTCTTCTTGTGCGCCGCATGCGATTTAGCGCATGCTTTTTATTTTTTACTGCAAGCTCGCAGTCTTTATTCCACCAGCGAACGCAAGTTTTGTGAGAATTTTGGATTGCGGGGTAGACACCTTAGCGGACTCGCGCATGCAATCTTCAAATGCAGAGTACATCTCACTGACCGACAGATAATTTAACCTATCCGAAAATTCATTTTCACAAAGAGGACGAAGTCACTTCAGTTTGCCTTACAGAGGAGCCATCGAGGCAAGGAGTTGTCCAAAGCAGGTTGCACGTGATTTATTTGTATGCTTATGATGGAATGGTCACTGCCCAGAAATTTCTTTGTTGTTTCAGTGGAGCAATTACAGGCAATGGAACGGGAAGCGATGGCGAGATCTAAATTTCTCCACATGGTTAAGCGGGTAAAAGAAAAATGGGTAGGGGTGGAAGTGTTCAAGACGACGAAAACATTGTTTTCAATAAAGAAGAACAAATATCTTCCTGCAGCGTTGGAAGTGGGACTGCCCAACAGGCTATGACGGCTATTAAAATCGCCACCTATGATGAATATCCTGCATCCTGTCAATTGGTTAAAAAATTGTTGATCCAGGTTAGTGCCTGGAGGGTTGTAGATGTTGAAAAGATACAGGTCGTTTAATTTTATACCCATGGCTTCCATAGCTGTGTGACTTACAGTGGTAACTTCAGAGTATGCTATTGAAGTCTTTACAGCAATACATAAACCTCCACCTTTTCCTAGGTAAGGAGGTCTGTCTTTGCGTAGTGTGGTGTAACCCGGCACAGTGGCGTAGGAGCACAGTCTGCCGCCCCTAGCCCCAGCAGAAATGCCGCCCCTGGTGAGGGCAGTGGTGTGATATTTATGACTTCATCGTGCTCAGTGAACCATGGTATGATCTTTTGTTTTTTGAAAACCTTTTTGCAAGAGCTTTCGCCAAATTTAGCGTAAATTGTCGACTGCTTAACCTCTCCGAACACCATGGCGCTGGCCCCAATGCACAGCTGCAGCTGGTGATAGCTACAACCTGTCAGCAGAGTATTCGAACAACTAACAACTACTACAAACAGAAAAGCTTAAATTGGACTGTTTCCAAACTAAAAAAATAAGATTACGAGACTAACAACAAATTGAGAAACATCAACGTAAAAAAACAAAGATTTTGTCGCATTTACCCAACAATCACTATTTTCGAACAAACACAAGATTTGTAGTGGGCGGAGTTGGTATGACCGAAGTCACAATTACTCGACTCCCAAGACGATTAACAGCCAAACAAAATTTTTCAAAATGAGTGACAGGAAACCGAAACGCAAACAAAAAAGAAGAAATGAGTTAAAACTCATTGATCGCCGGTGCCACGATATATTCGTGGCTGCTGTCTGATGCTAGAACGCCGGTATGGTTTTCGTGCTAGCGCTCGAGTGGGCAAGGCGTTGATTTGAAAATGC
>Ga0210059_1006249_pt1 | contig 19139 bp, 7 predicted proteins | sample Ectturendosymbi2_FD_188042 | JGI IMG/M metagenome (GOLD analysis project Ga0210059, IMG submission 188042) | Ecteinascidia turbinata endosymbiont from Florida, USA - Sample 2 (SPAdes) (version 2) | ecosystem: Host-associated > Tunicates > Ascidians > Unclassified | place: Key West, Florida... | reverse complement strand
CAAAGCTAAGCCGAACGCAAGCCTCCACAAAGTATTAATTAAAAATTGATTCCTAGTCAAATTTCACCTTGCATCTTTGTTTCACCTTGCATCTTTCCGCATGGTCGGAGGCTCAGAAGTATAAGAAACCCATTCGTATCACTCGAGTAAGACACATTAAAATGGTTTTAGGGGTTAGGATGACACTCATTGAGTTCGCAAGACTGACCGGACATAATAACACAAGATTCGCACACGCATACACTGTCAACTCGACACTGGTATTGAAAACAGCACCACCATAAGCAGCAGGCCGAATCTGCATGACGTTCGAGGTTACTGATGTCTCGTGTTTCTACAGAGCACGTGCCTTATATTCCTGTTGTCACTGTCATCTTATCACCTACGCCCAGGGTGATATACCAGTAACCTCTGATCTCTCAATCACCTCTTCGTTCCAAGTGAAAGCAGCGAATAGCGGACCTAAGACGTTTTTGTTGCTTTTGACACCATTTTTACAAGCAATAAGGGTAATTTTGTCGTGTACAGAAAAGCCTTCAGTATGCAACGTAGCTTGTGAATACTCTGCTGCAGCGTAATTTTGATGTTGCGTAATGGTCTAAACAGGCAAACCAGGCCAAGAATGTTGTTTACCGGCCTCAGTAGAATGTGAATAATCGTGGTTGCTTTCAACGCAGCTCCCTTCTTGGTAATCAGCATTCACCGCACACGTATAGGAAGAAAATATTACAAGCGAGTACGTTACGTATAAAGTTGACGATTCGCTATGTCGCCAAGAGATGCCATAGAAAACCTTGTTTAACGGTCGTTTTATGTTGACTTTATCTCGTTTCGCCTCAACGTAAACGTACGTAGTGCAACACAAAAGTCGTTTAGCAAAATCTCTAGCTGCCTTTGAATATAAATTCAAATGGAGATTAACTTACCGACAACTTCGGTATTAAGAGCTACCAAAAACAAGCATTCTGTTAAATCTATTGCTTAAAAAACTACCTATGCTTGCGACAAAAAAACGAAAAAGCACCTTGGGTAAGTTTCTTCCGAACACCGCATCAACTAAACCTAAAGTATCCTGAATGCTAAAAATCCCTTGGAAGCTTAATTTTGAAGCTTTTAGGAAGCTAAGCTACATGCTGATTACCACTGCCAGGAAATATCCTTTCACGGTTAACGCGCTTGAGGACTGGCAAAAGTACGAACCGCTCCTAAAGTGGATTACGTATTTTGAGACAGACATCGTGAGCTAAAAATATTTCAAACGTTACTGCACTCTAGATTAAAGGGAATTATATCAATTGCTGAACAGAATCACTTGGCTTGCCAATCATCAAAATTTTTGTGCCAGATCTGCAACATTGTTCGTTCCGTTACGCCTCATCGTACAAGTGTTATTGTCACTTCTTGTGAAAGGTCTCACGATGTAATGTAAAGGATAGCTTTAGCTTGCCGCAAGGCTAAAGTTTGTTTACTGTAAAAGATAGCTATCGCACATTTTCAAGATCATTCTACTGATTATTCAAGTTTTCGATTGGGTTTTCCGAGCTACAGGCCAATAACTCCTGAACAGCACAACCTAAGTTTGATGGAACTTTCTGTCGAAGCCTGTCAGCAAAATCTTTCTTTCAATTCGACGTTGAATTGGGCCAAACTGACATGACTGTCGCTGAAACTTGCTGCATTTACGTGCGGTATTGTGATCGGATTCGTTTTCTGCGAAAAGTTTTAATTTATTTCAAAAGAAAAGCTACATGTAAAGTGAAAAGAAAAGTGGAAGCGTATTCGTATCCTACATGTGGCCTCGTGCGAATGCAGCTGTTGAGAACCTGCTGGGCATCAACTGATCTCCATCATTCAAATCCATTTACGAAGAGTGCGTGATGACATCCTGGCCTGTCGGCTGCCTTGCCTACTCTCGTAATGCAACAGGTGGTGGACACTTCCAAGTTGCTCTGGCTTGTTTCATGGTGTCAGGCTTTTCATGTCTATTGTGTGGGCGTGATTGTGCATCACAATGTGCTTTTTTGCATTTCGGTTTCCACTGTAAATCGATTTCTGACAGAGATGAAAAATATTTTGCTGATAGATTCAACTCAGCCGAGTTTGTGGAGTAAAGTTACTTGAATGCAGATATGTGCAAGTTTGAATCATCGCAAACTGAAGAAAGCAGAGGCCAGTCGGCTGATTCCTCGAAAGCTTGCAGCAAATCTATAGAGCAGGGCTATTCAAATGGCGGACCGCGGTCCGAATGTGGACCTTTGGACATTGAAGGCCCGACCTCTTCAGGCTCTCAAAAGGGTATTCTATTCACAAAAGTTTCTTTTCCCAAAATCTAGCGCTCTTGGCTGTGCTTCTCAGGCATTAACTTCTCATTAGCTCTATAACTGTCGACCAAGCTGATGTTTAGTTATATTGCAGAGCACACATACGTTATCCTTGTAATTCTGGCTCACAATATTTGTTTCGTCACAATTATTTACTAATCGCTGGTAATTACAATGACTATTCTGGTAAAAACAGTAAAACTAAAGGCAAGGTAATGGCGATCAAGCCAGGTTAATAACAACAATGAAATTCGAGGTTGCTGGTTTAGTGAAACGTTTGCGCATTACTGTTAACGCATAGCGTGCTCTCTGGAAACTGTTGGATTTTTATCTGACATAGCCGCACCAGATGCGCAACTGCGCTGTTCCACCAGACCACTTGTGCAGTGAAATCTCATTCTCGCGCACTTGCAACATTCCAAAACATTGGAAAAGCGTGAAAACAAGGAGAAACTTTTTAATTAAAAGTGTACCTTACTACCCTGTTCGTAGTTGTATAAAATTTTATACTTCTAATAATTTAAAAAGTTTGTAATCCATGTAGAATTCTGCCAGCTAAAATATTCATGACCGCTAAAACAAATATTTGTCCATCACAAATTTTCTTAGAAAGAACTCTGGAGCTAATTGAGTTCCAGCAGAACTAAACAGTGAAACAAATAGTTTGTGACTGCGTGCCTGAGAATTAACTTTTGGTCAAAAAAGGATCTCAAAAATTTTCCCACTTTTTGCAAATTCATCATCATCAAGGCCTATCCCGTCGTGTGCGACGATGAGCACGGCGGCGCTCACATTCTTCCAAGAATGATTTTTTTTATGTTTGCTTTCCAGATTCAATGGCTGACTTCCACTCTCTTTTGTTAGAAGCGAGTTTTTCCCATGAAATGCTTGTTATGCTAAATGTGTTTAGGTCACGCTTCAGCACGTTCCGGAAACGCAATTTTGGACGTCCAATCGGTCGGGGAGCATCGGGTGGTTCACTATATAGAACTTGCTTTGGCAGGCGGTTGTCCTCCATCCGGCACACATGACCAGCCCATCGTAGACGTCGATGTCTGATGGTGGTTATGAGGTCGCAAGAACCAATCGTTTGCAGTATTAAGGTATTGGGCACACGGTCCTTCCAGGACAAACCCAAGATAGAGCGGAGACAACGCATGTGAAAAGCGTTAAGACGGCGTTCTTGGTGCCTGTATGTTGTCCACGTTTCACAACCATAGAGTAGCACACCGACAACACAGGACATGTACACCTGGATTTTAACTCGGATGGAGAGGTTGCCATTGGACCAAACACGTGGACGAAGTTGACCAAACGTTGTCGCGGCCTTGCCTATGCGAATGTCAAGCTCCGATTTTAGGGAGTTCGTGTTGTCGACTGTGGACCCCTGGTAACAGAATTCGTCGTCTGGTTGCAGCACAGCTCCGTTAATACTGATGTGCGGGGAAGAGCAAGGTCCCTGAGATAAGCCCACGGCTTTGCTCAGGCTGATAGTAGTATGAAATTCAGCACAGGCACTAGCGAAGGAGCTGCAGAGGTTTTGAAGGGTGGATGTGGAGGTTGCCACAAAGGTAGCCTTGTCCGCATACAGCAGTTCTCGGATAAACAGTCGTCTTACTTTCGACTTGGCGCGAAAACGGGAAAGATCAAACAATTTCCCAGAGGTGCGACAATGCAATAATACAGCTAGACGGCTTCGAAAAGGCACGTATGAGCAGTGCATTTGCAAATTTTTAGTGCAAATTCTCATTATGTTTGGGTCCACCTACTGCTATGAATCTGCGCTTTCAAATATGAAATTCAGAAAGAACATGTTGTTCATCAGTATGATGAATGAAAACCTTCACCACTGCGCTTGACTCGCTATCAGTACTTTGGAAACAAAATTCAAGGAACTGGCAAGAAGTAGAAAATAGCAATAATCCCACCAGCAGAAAAATAAATAAGGCTGACAACTTCTCTTAATAACAATATCCAGTTACTTGACTTCATATTTATAAATATATAATCGTATTATATTCTCATTTCATGTTATTTGTTAGAAAAATACAAGACATGTTACATTTGTATGATTTTATGGTAGTGACCGGACCTCAAAGAATTTTGATTTTGATAACTGGACACTTGCTTAAATTAATTGCGTAGCACTGCTACAGAGCTTGTAACGGATGGAAATGAGTTCGCTTTGATTGCTAGAAATACTCTAAACAGAAACTGCCGGTGGTTTGGTCTCAGATACAACATGTTTCTTGCCTTCTTGTCGATGCCTGTTGGAAACATAAACTGAAACGGCTTTTGCTCGCCCACCCTTTGTGATTCAAACATGTTAGAACACAATAATCAATTTACTAAACCTTGAGTCTTGATGTTTTTTATTTTCATCAACATAAAATGAAAACCTGCTCTTTATTGCTGTTGTTTTTTTCTCTTGCTGCATTTGTGTTATTTCGTGATTTAAGTCACAAAAATGTATGAATAAGCCATTAAAATTTTTTTGTTAAGCCATTTACCAAAATTGCGATTTCTCCAATCTTACTTGCAAACAAGAGTACGGCGTTGTAAGCCTACAGGAATAGTGTAACATGCAAACAAAGATGTTCAAAAATTTCACAATCCTACATTCGTGTTCAGCGAAAGAACCACTACTCTGTAAAACACTATAATGGTTCAGCGACTTCACTCGACAAAAACTAAATTTCAACATTTATGATTTTGTACAAAGAGAAATTTAGAAGTTATGCGTTAATCCTTCTTGTAAGTTGCATAAGAAACATTAACGCAACGGCCAACGATTTGCTCGAAATAAAACTTGACATTTTCAAAACTATTCTTTCGAGTTTCTGAAAAATTTATAAGATATATAAAATATTTTTCCTACTGTAGTTGCTTCTCAATTAATTTGGATTTTCCATTGACAAATCTGCGGATATTCCTTATAACAGAAAATTTAAAATGACCACCATACGCTCAAAAGTTCAGTAATGATTGCGAAACAAACTATTTTAAATTTTTAATACATTTTGAAGTTTGATTTACCAAGCGCCATGACAGTCTGTAGAAACTCGGACACCTGTTACTGGAAGATTAAACTCGAGTCAACGCCAGACAAAGTTTTAAGGTAACAGATCTCCTGTAAACTCGAATCTAACTTCGAACATCGTAGTTTATTGAAGCTTTTTGATCCAAGGGAGGTTGACAGGTGCTTCGCTGGTTGTTGTTGGTGAATGGGGAACCAACTAAAAACTGGGGAGTACTATCAGCGACACACCATGAAAAAGTCAACACTTATTTCCAGCCCAGAGACATAAGATAACAATGGGCTTTGTGGCTCTCGTTTTGTTTGGAAATGCTCAGCAAACTGTTCTTAACAAATCAGCAAAGTTTAACGGTTAATTCAGTTCCAGTGTTTGTTTGTAAACATTTTGGACACGTGCAGTTTTTAGTTTGCAACCTGCAAAGTATGTCCAGGTCAAGCCTTTGAAATTTCGCTAACATTTCGCTCAGTTTGACATTTTTTGCACAAATTTGGAAGTGCTTTTCGAAATTCTTCACGTTCTTGTTCTGAGCGTGCATCATCGCATATGCATAAAACTAGAAAAGAAATAATTGCTATAGTTATAAATACGTTATTGACACATTCTCAATTTGCCTCAATCCATGCACAATCTTTCAATGGCAGTCCAACTTTTGCTTTCAGCGTTTTCTACGGCACAGTCTTTTGACTTTGAGTTGCTTGCATTGCGTTAACGTTGCTTCATTTCCGATTGAAAATGCATCAAGAAAAATCCGAGATATTTCGAAATAATCATTAATAGTTTTTTGAAGACATTTTTAGTTTTTGAAAGTATTGAAACACTTCTAGTCACAGCAACAAACAAATGAGAAGGGGTTTTGTTGAACTCAGCGAGCAGATTTACAACAGGCATACATAGATGTAAATACAATCACTGAGTTTAATTCGTGGCTGTTACGAAAAAGTATAACTTTGTTAAATAATAAATTACTCGTGTGTGCGGAGCGGGAAAAAATATGCTAGGAGTTCACAGCCTTCACATTAGAATTTCTTCTTAAATGCTGCTCGCTGCTGGACATTTATCAGCGGTCTGTCTACATAGTCTCGAACACAGCACCAAGCAGTCTCTCTGCTGCAGCTGTTCAACACAAGCACGAACAATAGGTGCCAAGCTTTTCAAAGATTAATGAACCTATTCCTGAAACGGGCTACCCTCTTGTTTATTCCGGAAGCTCACGTGTCAAACGTCAAGCTGAGTAATCTCAATGCAGCACAATAGGGACAATCAAAATCCTTGTTAAATTAAAACACACTGCAGAAGGCATGTGAAACTTGTATTTTTAAATTAAACAATATTCAAGCTGAACTGTCTTCAACAAACTAAACTTGATGCAAAACGCACAGCTTTCGCAAAGGTACTTAATTTAACGAAATGCCTCTAAGATGTTTGGTAATTAAGACATCAAATAACGTTATTCAACCCTGCACTTAACCGACTGACTTAAGTTTATCGAGTGACGACCTGAAGCTTCAAAGGTCAGTTTTAATATTTTAGAAAAATACGCTTTGCCAGTTGAGTGGGTTACATGGAAATAGCAATTTGCCGCTCACTCTCTGTTGCTTGATATGTAAACAAAATCTTCTTTTGCCAGTTGTGAACCCAAAGGCTGCAATAGTCAACAGACGAAACAAAAAATAGCTGTCTGCTTTCATTCTATCTCCAGTGGCGTCGGTTTCAGTACAATCGTACGTTCGCCTTACTTTAAACTGAAAGCCTCATTTCGTTCCTGTGCCTTTTTCCATCTATGTAACAAAAAATAACTCTGGAAATGCACAGTACTGAGAAGCGTAATGTGAAGTACTTCTCTCTCCTTTCGAACCACCAGCACAACCATCGCCCCCTACTTCCGGTCCCCAGTCCTCAACAGTTTTAATGGTCACAGATTAGGTTTTCCAGCTCGTTACGCGAGCTAAATAAAGTCGGCGTTTTTATGACGATTTCTCTTATAGTGGCCTATGACGTCAACGCAGTTTTTCACGATTAACCCCAGCTTCGCTTGCCTGCGTGACTCAAGTCCCCGTTGTGATAGCAAAATACCCTGCACATCAGGCAAACGTATCACTTCAGGCGACCGTCAATGCTGCAAAATGTGTCAGTAACAAGCGTCAGACTAGCTTTCTTGGTGCTTTTCAGCATATTGCATCTGACGTCTAAATGCGAAAATAAATTGCTTTGGATCAATACCGAGTCAAATGTCAAAAGTAATTTTCTTTCAAGACCTTCCTTTCACAGGAGAAAATAGCGTGCTGCGGATCACAAGGTCTTTAACGTCTTTCCGAGTTATCTGCCTCTGCTGCGTCAAACTAGATACATAGCGATCTTGCGATACTATTTTGATTTGCGACCACGAATGTAACAAGAAACCATCAAGTTCAGTTTGCTTCATTTGTACAGACATGGATTCCGAAACGCCTTGAGGAAACGTGCGCCACAGGTACAATTAAAAAAGGCAAAAATGAAATTTAACTGAGAAATTGCTCTTTTAAGGTTTGATAGCATGTATGCGAAAAAAATATCGACGAAGAGTTTTCAGATAGGATGAAGTGCGTCCATAAATTGAAATACCTAATATACAAATGCAAAATAAAGTATGAACAAATGGATTAACAGTTACCAAATTGAAAATGCATAAACTTAAAAAATGTTGAAACATATGTTTTGGTCATCTTTTTTGGTTTGAAGATGTTTTTATTTTTACGCTTTGATTATTCACTGAACAGGCCTAAATTTAAAAATATTTTGTGAAAACATAGGTTTTAAATTAATGATCTGAAAAACGTTAAACATTTTCATGCTTGCAGTTTACAGAGGAAAGTAACTTTTTGAAAATAATGTCAAATTTTTCATAGAAATGCTTTAGATATTACAAACCATCATCAACCTACGAAATTTAGATCTCAAAGTATTGGAAATATAGAGGATAAGCGAAACGTTAGTCAACATACGTATAATGTGAAGGTCATGCTTTGAGATGCAGGCTGTAACTGAGTGTACATTTCACGCTGTAGGCGGGAACCGCTGGTGAGAACTAATCTACAAAGCAAGCGATTCGCTGCTGGGTCACGTGACTTTCTTTTAGGCCAAAAGCCATTGTGACGGCTACAGCTAACTTGCAAATGAGCGATTTTTTCTCGCGCTATCGTATTTGTTTATCTGAAACACTACAAATGCTACTGAACCGACGCACGGAAAGCGAAGTCTCAAGCTCTCTTATTCCTTTCCACGTAAGTACTATTCAATTTTACTCCGGTGTGCTTCTGTGCTATTTACAGTTATTTGTTCAAACTTCGCACAGATCTATCTCTGCGCCCTCAGATTTTGCAACACGCCCTACTCCTACCGCGACGCTTTCAGATATACTGTACTTCACGCAACATGTGTCAACCACATTCCGGAAAAATAGCTTTCGAAAATTGTTCCTTATTCAGTGGCTACTCGACTTGACTTTAGCCAATAAACCGCTACATGTCCACTCACACCTACGTCTAAGATTCGCTTTTAACTGTTCAGTCCTGTATTACTCGCAGCGCAGGCACAAGTTATTTGGAGTCCTGATACGTCCTTGTACAATGTACGTGATCTGGTCAATGGCCCCCACATCTTCATCTGCCTCACAAATTTCCTCAATTGCCCGACGCTATTCATCCTTAAATCGATTGTTTTGAAGCATCTGGATTCTACTGTCCAATACATTAGCGTATCCTATCATCATGCACTTCATACAGAATTTCCAAGAAAAAATGCTTGTAGTTCCGTCTGACGCTCTTATTTCTACACCTAATGTAAGCTTAAACGTGTAGGGCGTAGCTATCCGTTTGTTGGCAATAATAATTCAATTTCCCCTCACTTTAGTCCTACGAAAATTTCAAACGTGCTTTAATCAAACGATACAGCCTTCACTGCCGCCTGACAAGTACCGGCGTATTGCGCATTTGACAGAACTAACTCGCAGCCTGCTCTTCAAAAAATTATGCGTATACACCTAAGTGCATGGTAAAACATTTGGTGAGTTTGTACCGGAAACAGACCGTGCCCCCCTGGAGTGACGACCCCCAAAAAATTCAAATGCCGTTTTTTTTTTGCTGTTCACTTTTTCTCTTCTTATTAGCGTTCTCTTTTCGACTGGTCTACAAACAGCAAGTCTAGATCTGCTACTGGTCGATGTGGAAAATCTAGGTCTCGTCTCATGTTGTTTATCAGTGTCTCATTCTGTTTGGTGACTTTCGTCACTGATCTCAAAGCTTTCTATTTTTGAGGTTAATTTTCTATTTTTCAACCGCAAAATGTAGTGGTGTTGGCAATTGTCAAGAAAAACTATTAGCGATATCAACACGCTGAGATGCTGACCTTACAGAATCATCTGACATTATCTAGTAGGAATTGATAGCCTAGGCTTTACAGGTGTGTTTTTCGTTCTTTATAATCTGCGATGAACAATTAGCTGCTATGATCTGATTGTGGTTGTAATCAGTGGTGAAAGTAGAATAATTTTCTTACCGGAACGATCCAGTATTTGTCAATACCCTTGCAAAATTTCAGCCACAAATGTAAAAAAGCAATCAAGAGCACGTCTACTTTTGACCCACCCTGTATTGTACATTCTAAAAATACGAAAAACGTACGGTGCATTCTGAAAACCACCATTTCAAAATCAACCAAAAAGCGTCAGGCTATAGGCTACGTACGACAACTTGCATTATCACCGAAAGTGGTTCAGGCAATGCAACTTGAGTTGTCTAAATTTAACACCTCATACTACTTGCTAATACTGTATTTGCAATTTACATACCCTAAAATAGCAAACCTGGTACAAATACTTTACATCGTTTGCAGGGCCCTGGGCTGTTTTAAAGGGGGTCTTGTGAAAAGTTTGATGTTTGATGTCATACAAATTAGTACTACACGCAAGACCGGATTTAACTGATGTGAGGCCCTAGGCTAATCCACTTGTGAGGACCCCTCAACCATTGTTGCGAGGAAAAAGTGGAAACCGTCAATCAATTTGCGAAAATCGGAAAATTACGCTCTGAAAGTGCGGTAATTAAAAAGCTCTCAATCATTACGGAAGTGCCCACGATCAATGCGTTTGTTGCTGCCTTCGACGCAAAAGCGTTAAATTGCACGGAATTGTTGGAAACTTACTTGGCTGGCGGGAACAGGATTATTAACTGCCACAGGCAAACCAACCGAAATCGCCACAATTGAAATATTTGACACAATACATGGTCTACGTTTTTTATAAGAATCACATCTGTGTTTTCTTATCTGTGTTAAAAAAAACAAACACACTGCACCTATATGGTATGAGTGGCGGCATAAGACTTTAAAGCACAACGTGAGGACCACGTTGCAACTCGCTTACCACAGCTGTACGCACGTTGCAACTCGCTTACCACGGCTATACACACACACACGAGCAAAACAGCTCACGTACAACGCACCCAAATGGTTGTAACTGTTAGGCTCACGATTCGCGTAACTTCACTCCACAGGTGAAATAAGCAAGAGATAAAAATATGTGATTGATTCCTTGCTTATTACTGTGGAATGAAGTTACTTGAATACAGATATGCGCAAGTTTGAAACATCGCAAAAAGAAGAAAGCAGAGCCCAATCGGCTGATTCCTCTAAAGCCTACAGAAAACCTTCTAGAGCTTTTAATTGTTCACTATTTGCGTGTTTCTTACTTTTCCAGCCAGGTAAGAATCGAATGCAACTAAACCGTCGCGTGAAAAGATGTGGAGTTAAAAATCAGAACCGTCGCCAGGAAGTCTTGAATAGGGGTTTGAATTTTCGTAAGGGGTCTTGACATTCTGAAAGTTTGATAAAATCTTTACTGATTTCATATTTAAATTTGGAAGGGCTGAGCTTACCAATGGTCACCGTGGCGACTGGACTGGTTTAAATTTCACTTATGCTGTCATTATTGAAATATGTATCAAGAAATGAAAAGCTACAATCATCAAATCAAGTAAGACTGAATATAACACAGTGAACAGTTAAAAAGGTTTTGTCCTGCCTTTTTCATAACAAAATTATCTATGAATTCATCACAATTTGTTTGGCTAAGTTTGTCACTTTTAATGTACCGAATTCTTAGTGTGAACAAACTCTCCTGGAATATTGCGGCCCTTTAATTCATTTTTAATTTTCTTGAATCTTGAAAAGGACTTTTCGCCTGAGCAATTAGTGACCATCAAGCTAAGAACTAAGACTTCGTGTGGTTGCATAAACTAAAAACCACTAATCTAAGGCATCAGACCCAAACGCGTTTTTGTCATTTTTTTGTTGTTTCCGTGTGTCGTTGGGGAAGAGTTCTGGGTTGCCAGTTGATAAAGTCGCTTTTGCTTGCATTTCAATATCATCAAGATCTTCTTTGATTTGCTTAGCATGGGAGCAGTACACACTTGCGCAAGTACTCAACAGCAATCTGATTCTGAATGACTTTACTGAAGAAAATTCAAATGGAAAAGATCACATCAAAAATACCAATTGAGCTATACGCGATACAAACGCTGACAAAACTACAGTATTGCTCAGTCACCTAAGAAACGACTATGCTTTTATTGTAGGATATTGCTGCTAGCCCTACGCATAGCTCTTATCTGCAGTTCAACCTTGCTTTGATCAGGTGCAGTGACGTACCTAGGGGGTAATTTAGCCGAAGGTAACCCACTGGCTAACACTCAGAAAATAGTTGAGAAACGATAGCAAACCCGGTATTGAACGGCTATACAAAAACCCGAAATCAGCGGAAAACACTCTCAAAAACGCAAAAAAACACAATCTGCTGAAACCAAAAGAATAATAAATACCAAAATACAAGTTAAGTAGGGGCCTGGTTTTTACATTTAGCTTGGGAAAGGGGGAGGTTCGTCAATTATGCCACTGATCAGGTGCATTTCAAACATGAACAGCCACAAGTTCCTTTGATAGAGTCACACGTCGCAATCGGTACGATTCAGCAAACGCAGGACGCAGCTTGCGTGCTGTGAGTATATCGACACAATAGTTGGCATACGGCTTGACCAACCGTCGTATTGAGATTCATGGAAACTGTTTGGAAAACCCTGGCGTTATCACCACGAAAGTGGAATAAAACTAAATTTCGTGAATAATAATTAAGACATGCATTTTTGACGAAGTTTATTCTAAATGATTATATACCGGCCATTGACTCTATGCGTACCACATTTTTGGGGGGCCCCTTGAATCTTGAGGCCCAAGGCTTTAGCCTATAGGTAAATCCGACCCTGAGTCTACAATCACTCGCTACATTCACTGAGTAAGTTGTTTCAGTTCATAAGCATATTACTTTATTCTGAATTCCCTCGATATCCGAGCAAAAACAGTCACAATGAAACCAATGAAAAGGGCAGCGGTGCACAATATTCCCTCTCAGGTGCGCCACTGCGCAGTAACACCAAAAATCATTATCAATTTTGGCAGAACGCTTTCTGAGCATGTTGCACAGCTAAAATTTGGCAATAAACCTGAAAAAATGTACGCTGTATTTATTCGATTGTAAACCGCCACTTACAATCAAGGACAAGCGAGGGCGACTTACATTTTTTCTTGAGCTTATCGTAAGGTCTAGATCAGGGGCTCAAAGACTCGGGCCGCATGTAGCCCGCGAGGGCATTTTGTGCGGGCCGCAATGCTTTTTGGGAATTTTCAGATAATTAGAGTTCAAGTTATTTAGGTTATTTACCGGTATTTAAAAGTGCTCGGCTAGGGAGTGAACAAGTTCCTTTGAAACGAACGTTGAGACGGCTAGAAATGATTTGCCTCGAACTCATACAATACCTTGCTCAGGAAATAGGATGTAAAAAGTGTTTCTAGTAAAGTTCAGGTACCATCATTGTTGCGTCAGCGTCATAATACCAACCTAGAAATTCTAACCGGAACGCCATACCGGCAATAATTCTTTTAGTGGAACGGAGTTCCGTTCCGGCTTACTTTCACTTCTGAGCTACACTAAAATTGTATACATAAATAGCCTACCAACAAAAGTCATGGGGCCTCAATCAAAATGTTAGAGGATCGCAACCAAGAGTTTAAAGGCACCTAATCAAAGGATAAGCGGGCCTTTTTTTCCTTGGACATGGATAAAGGTCCACGATTTGTCAGTAAGAAGATGTTGGGCCCCCAATCAAAGTTTGAAAGGTTTTAATTTGCGAATATTTTACCGCTGCTTTTGTGAATCATTTTGCTAATAGTTGCAAGATTTAGAGGCATAGCCTACCATTCGTGCTTATAAATCTACTAAGTACCTGGTTTATATGTCCTTTAGCCAAATACAATGCAAATAAAGCTATTAGCATAATTGTGTTCATTAAGCACATACTGAAGATTTGTGCTTTTGCGATATTCACTTGTTTTACTGCCATAAGTGCAGAGGTTGTAGTCAATTAATTTCAGGTTAACATTGAAATCTGATTAAAATTTGTGAGAACACATTGCATATTACATTTTAATTCCAGTCTCAACATGAAAAAATATATTTGGTTCGTTTTTTCGGAATTGATTTACTGTTGATAAAAGGCATGTTTATCTGCACTTTTGGACGGCGAACATCCAATACGTTCCCACAAAGCTTTAGTTGGCCTTAGGGTAACTCCATTGTTCAAATAAGCTATATGTGAAAGGGTTTTTCTAGAGAGACTTGCAAGGTAAACAGTAATCACCGTGTGCATTTGTATGCGTGCATGGTCTGCTGCATACTTCATATGCTGCTAATGCAATGTTACATCAATAAATCAGATAATCAATTGTTTTTTAAGATGATGCTGGGTCAAAGACCAATGTTTTTGAAAGTAGATGCTACTTTACATTAATAAATGGCAAGGCAACTCCTGTTTCCAAAATATGATGTCAAGGAATACAGTCCATTTCCGTGGTTTTCAGACTGTGCATAGCGAAGCCTTAATGGCGTCGCACAAAAGCAAATTCAGTGCAGTTTTCATCATTGAGCTAATAACAGTAAAATTCAGTGGAAACTTCATAACTTCACCAAAGAACAGTGTTCATGTGCGGCCATGCTAACAGTGGATGGCCTATTTACGATCTCATGACTACGAACTTGCAGTTTTGTTTAGTAAAAATAAGTTTACTAATAAACGCATCGCAAAATTTTAATTTATTTTGCGTCAGACAAGTAAAGGTTATACTACCTCAGTTATAAACATAATCAACATGCTGGTTGGTTAGCTTAGAACGAAATTTTGTTTAAACTGGCTAGTGTGGCATCTTTGCCAATTTGAATAAACTCAATATTTCTACACAAGGGTCGGATAAAAATATGTTTGACGTATCAGATACAATTGCGCCGTTCATTGAAAGCTATCCTTGTGGAAGGAAGATATAGCAAACGTTTCTGAAAGTTCTCAGTGCTTTACTTTTATTTGAAAAAAGTACAAATCAAACAAAATATCAGGATCTGTTTTATCGTGCTTTCATCAACTTTATATGAATAAAAATTTCACATTGTGTGTCTCTATTAACATCGTATTGCTGGTGCGTTGCAAGTCCAGCAAATTTTTCCAAAAGCGTTGCAACGAAAAAAGTTTGAGAACCACTAGTCCATTCTATCATTTCTACCCGGCGCGGGATGCGAGGCTGTCAATTAAAATGCTGACTAAATTTCAAGTTCAGTTTCATTATACTCGCGTTTTGAGCTTCTTCTGGATTGTCACGAGTGATATAGCGCCAGGAATGGAAACATTTGTCGCTTATCAATGACGACGTCTTTTGTCCTATAATGTTCCTCACCTATTTCTCGAAGCAATAAAATTACTTCAAATATCTTTGAATAGTGCAGATAGCTCCCGGGAGCTTTTTACGCCAATTCATTTTTACGTTTGCCAGATAAACGTAGGGTCACTCTGACAATTGTTGCAAGGCAAGGTGAGCTACCATGCAAACCATGAGTAAAATCAAGTTTTCATGAATTTAGAATGTTTCACGGGAGGCGAAAAACGTTGTATGTACATTGGGATTGCGCATTTTCTTGATGCCTATGCTTGTATTTACCATTGTTGCCAATGAAATGAAAGGTAAAGCCACATGCCGCAACTTTTGCTTTGATTTATTCATGTCAGTTTTGAATTTTTCGAAACGTTTTTTTTTGTTTTTGAATGCGTCTGAAGACCCCAACTAACAAAAAATTCAAACCAATGTCAGTCTTTACTCATTTGGGGACGAAAAAATTTTGGGTGAAAAGTGTTATTTTCCGATGACGTCACGGGGGCGTGAGAAAAAATACAATTTCTATTTTTATTAAATAACCTCAGCGAAAATCCGTACCTTCAAAATCCTTGATTGGTATTCTAGCGTTAGTGGTTGGAAAGTTATGGCATAAAAAGTAACAAATTAATTAGCTAATCTCCTACTAGGGGATCTACCCAAAGAGGTAAAAAATAATCCAAAATTTTGGGCGTATTCGCTGTTTTACCGCCACCCCTAACAAATGTTCATCTTCTTATTTATTTTCGCGAAGTTATGGTCATGACTGAGTTTTTTTTTATGCAAAGACTTTATTTCCAACGTTTTTCGTTTCCGTTGCACGGTTTTTTGAATAAAAACCACGAATTTTTTGGCAACGTACAAAATAGGTTTCCCCTAAATACGTCGCAAGCGCGTGCAACATATTTCAAAAAATGCGTTGCTGTCTTCCGAGTGAGAGGATGCCTTCACAGACTCTCTAGCGCACTCCGTTCGCGAATTATTGACGATAACAACTTCACAAGGCACGATTGTGCCCCCTGCAGGCCTTAAACGTGTCATCTACTGGAAAAGCACAAATTTGAAAAGTGATTGAAATATCTGATGTTTGCCCTAAGTACAGATTAACTGCACCATGCCTGGAACATTAAAATCAGTAACTGATAGAATAATTACAGATTAATTAAAACTCCGGTTTTGTTATCCGACTTCACGAAGATTAAAAAAGTACCAGTACATTTGAATCGCAAGGCTTTTGTTACACATTTATTCCCAAAGTTTTACCAGACAATTTCAAGAAATCTATAAAATTTGTTGCATGAGAATTCAGAAGCTGGTTCTGTCATATTTGTTGGAAAAGGTTGTTGAGTAGCTATAATTCGTTGTGCGTTAATTACAAAAGTGCTATTTTAACGCATGTTATAAAGTTAAAAGTTTTTCGTGAGTGTGTCGTTGAATGACATTATTTTCCAAGTTTCGACGTGGACATACCACTGAAGCAAGACGAGAACATTCGAATCTGATCGCAAAACATTTCACTGCAGGAAACCGATTTCTTGTCAAGTGCGCATTTGCAATCCTGTAATTAAGTAAAAACTTCCAGGTGAAATGATGAAAAACCAGAAAAAGACTTAAACAGATTTAAATACATGCTAATGCAGTTTTATCATGATTTGTACTTTTGTCATGATTTAAATTCTACAGTTAACTCGACATTTTAAAGCAACACCAAACGACTTGCCAATTTTGTCCAGGTCGAGGCAGCGAGCTCTGTCTCAACGACCAAAGTTACCAGTAAACATTTTTATTCTGACCACGAATTTGCTCCTGCACCACATTGAACGTATTATGTCATGACTTGTGCCTCGAGCAGATGCTCATCAGGATCTTACGTAATCTGGAACTGCGTCAACGCATGATGTGCTTTTGCATTGCAAGCACAAAAGCTGTTGTAGACTGTTGCATTACGTGGTAATGGTTGATGGATGATGCGAGTAATCAGTCTGTCATTTTGGGGTTATTGTGATGGAAAAATTTGATCTTCACATGGAAACAATGCATCCAGAAACAAACGCTTTTATTTTTCACCCTTGATGGTAATGCTGCTCATACTCCGATGCCTATTTAACGAACATTTTTACGTAACGTTTTGCATAACGCATAAAGCTAGTGGTCTGACCTCAAAATACCTTGTTTACAATCATCCATTCCCTTACATGCTGGACAGATCGATTATCAAGTGTTGTATTGTGCACATACGTGGTTCATAATGCTGAAGAAAGTTTCAAAAACGTACAATGGTTTGCGAAGCAAATTCAATTTACGGTGTTCTACGGTCTCACAAGACCAATCGGTTTGTTATTTCACTGTCTAAGACCAGGTTCCTCACCCAAAAAATTTAGGTTTTGGTTTTCCTTACCACGGTTTCATTCACAAAGGTGATTGGCTGGCAACTTGGTGCTTATGCTGCGTGCCAATGTCACAAAAACATTGAAACCGTTTTTACGAAGCTTGTTTTCTCGGACAGCAAATGACATAAAGAAGGTAATGATTACTTTCTAACAACGTCAATAAGCAATATCGGAAACAACAGTCATTTGAACGAACATTACAAGCAGCAAGTCAGCAACTGATGTTGGGTGACAGACAGTATCGTAGGTTGTCGCAGTATGGAGAACTGCAACATGGAGTCATTGCGCTCGTAACCAAGCACGAACGAACACAGGTACAAACACATTCACGACCATGTTAGTATGTCCCAACAGTGCACAGGTTCACACACACATAAAGACGCTTAGTCAGAAGACGAAGGGTTGCATCTCTCATGTCCAACCTCCTGTAGCTTTCTTTTCAAAATGGCTACAGTATCAATTCACAAGGTCTTAGTAAGACTCGGCCTGGAGTCGAAATCTGGACCTGCGATCACCGAAGCGGATGCACTAACCATTATGCTTGTACAAATGATTGACAGTAAATACTAATAACGTAGATTTCTCCGATTAAATTAAAACCGGGCTTCCATACTTTTAACCCTATTGCACATACTCCCATTGAACACAACTAGGTTGTGTGTGCTTACCTAGGTTTTGATTGTTTTGTTTGTTTGTGTATTTATGATTTGGTTTTCTTTTGTTTGTGCATTTTTGTGATTTGGTGTTCTCGTTGCTGCTGGTGTTCTTTTGTTTTGCAGGAAAAGCACGTCTTTCCCAGTATTCCCACATATCACTTCTGGCGAACAAAGAAATTCGAAGGCAACATCTCTACAGATTGGATCCCAAGAGTACCAAATCAACCATCACCCAAATGCAACAAACACTGCAAAAAATTTGTAGAGCTTGCTAGATGTGAAAGGGTTATGACAACCAGGCCAGAGTTTCAATTTAGCTTGGTTTATACTTTCTCTGTCACGCCCAGATCCGTGCGGATCTGAGCAACCCATCCAACGAAAGATACCGGTTGCGACCCAGTACCCCCTGCGCAACTGTGTTGATCATCTAGCAGCTCCTTCCCACATACATGCAACACCACGAGTTGAAACTGGACAGTAACAAAACTGATTTAACTGTTGAGGGGCATCGATTCGACAACTTTCCAGTTCCTTCAATGTCCAGGTTGTCTTTGCACTAATTTGTGTTTTTTCTAGCTGAATACTAATTATCGACAAATAAAATCAACTCAACTCAACTAATTTTCGTCCGTGGACTAGCAAGCCTTTTCAGATAAGTATATGGAACCCAGTAGGTAACTACAAGATTAATGAAACACAAAAATCTTTATACATCATGGACTTCATCTCTGGTCAGGAACGAAAGCATTTCGTCATAAGAAAATCATGTGGACACCTTCAGTACGTCACCATGGACCTTTAGGGGTCCATGGACCTTCATTTGAGAAGCCCTGAATTAAAAATGTTGAAATGCGAAACAACGTACCTCTGCCTTTTCTTTATAAATGGCTTATTTTGTTCAAAATTTTTGTTGTTTGCAGAAAGGTGAAAAAATTCTATCAGTTATGGTCGACT
>Ga0210059_1006248_pt1 | contig 19140 bp, 10 predicted proteins | sample Ectturendosymbi2_FD_188042 | JGI IMG/M metagenome (GOLD analysis project Ga0210059, IMG submission 188042) | Ecteinascidia turbinata endosymbiont from Florida, USA - Sample 2 (SPAdes) (version 2) | ecosystem: Host-associated > Tunicates > Ascidians > Unclassified | place: Key West, Florida... | reverse complement strand
CTCGGCTGAGACATGTAATCAAGGTGGTTGAGTTTTACGGTCGTCATGAAAGAATATCAGAGAAACAAGATGGCAGTTTAGTTGGAAGGACCCCAGGTTTCGTGGTGAGTACAGTCAACTGTTTATCTACAATATATGTGCTTTCTTGGCTATTCTTATCACAAGAAATTTTTCCTTTTCATAGCTTTTGCTTCCATAATTTCAGCCCCCCCCCCTTAGAAAAATCCTGGTTGCGTCCCTGACTGCGACGTTTATGGGTTTTAGGTCAGCTTGTGGACAATGCAACATAGATGGATACAGCAAACTGCGAACATGCAACGTTTTCAAAGCACGGTGCAACGACCTATCGTAACACAAAAGCAGAAGTACGATCTCCACGCTGCTGCAATGTAATATCTTAATAACAACGGTAAGATCGATACAAGCGATTGACTTCTGCATCGGTGACTGACACTCAGCTTAATTCGGAACACAAGCCCTAGCGGTTTAACTGAATCGAATGCAAGTTTACCTGAGTATTGCAGATATTAGAAACCTTGTATCTCTGTGCAGGACGTGTACAATCAACTTGAAACAGCAGGTTATTTCGAAACAGAACACTTTGAACACGACAATGCACGAAGTACCAGCTTTGCGCTTACTCTCACAGCCACGTGGAGATAACTGGTGAGCAATAAAACTAACTCCACTTATTACACTGCATACAATCTATTTAGTGAAATCTTACTACTGCATCCTTGCGTTGACGGTAGAAAACGTACTTGCTGTGCGTTCCTTATTATATCCATAAAAGTGCAACTGCAAGGAACTTTCTGCCTCAAGTTCTTTGCATGCAAACAAATTGCCGAACACGTCATGCAACGCAGATAGAATAGTAACCAGCAATTCGCCTGATTTGGTTTTCCAAGTCAATCGTGGACTTTCGTTTCAGCACCTCGCCATACTGCATTGTACCAAACATTTACAGAACAGTGGTCATTTGAATATTGGTTGGAACGTACGCTTCACTGACGCTGATCTCTTACGAGTATTTCTACAGACAAGTCACAGGTAAAGTGTTGAAAGTCATTTTATTGTTTAAGGTTAAGGTATTTTTGAAAGTTCGCCCCATCGGGGAGTACAACACCAAAATTGATTTTGCAACGCAATAGTAACACGTTAAAGCTAGAAATCGACCAGAGTCTATTTTCACTTAACCGGGTGCGACTTTGATGGCGATACATTGGAAATTGTTGCCGAGGATTTCACCGCGGTACTTACATCCTTCCTCCTACTTGGAACGTGCAGCACCGTTGAGGAAGTCTAACACACTGATTAAGTCACATCACTTGATAGGTAACATGAACATTGCATAATCGCGAAGCACCAACGTACCGGTGATCTGCTTGTCGGGCAACTGAGGGACAGATATCGAAACGCTGTATTTTCGAGAAAGTTGCTCATACAACCAATCGAAATGTTTGAAGCGACGTTGAACAGCGACTTTCGTGCTCTGCAAACAAAATGATGTTGTCTCGCAGCACCGGAAAACACAAGCAGCAAAAATTTTGCGAGCTTGAAAAAACTAAGCAGCCTAATGTAAGTCAGTACTTTTGCAATACCCTTTCAAAACTGGAAAGGACATTTAGCAAGTCTGATTATTCATTCACAATAATTAATCAGAAGCATCAAGCAACTTTACGACTTGATCTTAGCTGCTATCACATACAAAGTAATTAAACTGTGCAGGTTGCCAGTTGAAATAAACCTTTAGCGAATGGTTCTATGGAATACAAGATATATAAATATATTTGAAGAAAGCAAATGGCGTTACATCTCTTATGTTTGTGTATCTGCTTAGTCGTAAGTACATCTTTCGGGTAGCTGTTTTCCACTCAATGCCACTGTTCTAAGAAGCAGTGTGCTTAGATTTTATATTACGCCATGAACCGATAAATACTTGCTTGAAGACAAAGCATACTGACCGAAGGAGTGATGTTGTAGGCGATGAAGCTCTTTAATCCAGAAAATTTGCTTTCCTTCACCGGATCCGATACCGTGCAAGAGAAAAGGTCCGCAGAGTTCGCCCACATCGGTCCATCCTCACCCACCTGCATAATAGTGTCAAGTGAAAAAACAAGACAACCTGATGGGAAACAGTGCGAACAATTCGCTTACAACAATCCGATTCTTCTGCCCTCCAGACGATTCGATTTTGGCTTCACCAAGAACGTACGCTTCAGCTGAAGTCTTTGTGAAGGCGGAGAATCTAGCAGTGGTTCAATTTTAAATTCAGTCTGCTGTAACCGTTTGATGCATTCTTAAACAAATGTGCGTATCTCTAAATGTGACGTTGAAGTAACCGGGCGCAGTAGGTTTTTGTACGAATCACGGGCTTTTGCTTCAGTGCCTCGTCATATTCCATTGCACCAAAACTTTAAAAAAGTCTTTGGTCAAAGATCACGGCAAGCATTGGAAATGATTTTGCCGGCGAAGCTGAGATACACACTTAACTTCTTCTAAACTAGAAGCAAACAAACATAACGTAGCTAAACAAATGCTTTACAACATGATGTTTCTAGCTGATGTCTTTGTTGATAAAATAGCTATTGCGTTAACATTTACCCCCGCAATATTTCTTGAAAATGTGAGCAACTTTCCGCCAGGCGCGCATGCAATCAACACGGAGCAACGACTTTTCAGTGGAGCAACTTTTGTTACAAGAACAACACATCTGCACAGTCGCAATAATCCATCAGTTTTTGCCCGCTTGGCGTTTTCCAAAATAAGGACTAAAACTTAAAGTGTACAAGAACTTTGGAGGCAAAGATGACACATCTGCGCCAAGCTGCTTTGTAAGGAACTCCGTTCTGGTTCTTTTTAATATCCAAAAACACCTTGTAGAAACATTTATGTAGGATTAGTTTTGATCAGCATGGTTAGAACTAAAGAACGTAACAACAAATCAATGGCAATGTTTTTCACAATACTTACGCAACAAACATTACTTAAAATTTGGTTTAACAAAACAAATATATCATTGACTTTTCAGCAAGCAAATTACAACTTCGTAATAAAATAGACATAAAGTTACATTTTGGTTCCTCCCTAAAGTTACAAGTAGTAATGCTCACTTTCTGACAAAGGTCACTATTAAAAAGTTTAAAACAAATATGTCGAAAACAACTTCACGTTCAACTGCACACAAATACCAAAAACTTCTGGAGTGCACCACGTTTCGTTTTCAACTTTTAAGAAGGTCAGTACGTTAGTGAATTTCACGCAGCCTGCTTAATCGATCAGGTGCCTTGAAGTCGGGAATTTGGCTATCTCTTTCTCGTTGATACAAACCGAGTTTCAAGCGCCTTCGCGATAATTTTCGCTGCGGTAGTTTTGAAACTATCAAACAAAAGTTTGTTATCGCAAATAAGAATAGCCATTAATTGTTGTTTTTTCGCTACTTTCGTGTTTCTGACACTTGCTTTCTTTCTCCCAATAGGCCAAATGGTACACGAAGTACTGCAAACAGTTACAGTTCAAAAAAAGAAAAATTCCTTCATCCAACAACCATATGCTGAAGGTGTAGATGGAAATTGAAAAAACGACCGAAACATCTGCTGTTGGACAAACGCAAGGTTCCGTATCATTTAGGCGACGTTTTCATCAAACAGGTTTTCAAAAGTTATCGCGTAAAGCACAACGACAAGTACCACCTCCGCGTAAACGGCGGTATTTTGTCGACAAGTACAACCTCCGCGTAAATGACGGCTTTCCGGATCAACAATGCTAAGATATACAACAAAAGTTATAAGCAACTTGGCAAACTCTTACATGTTTTTCACTTTTATAGTGGTATTGCGATCTGTTCGCTTCGTCGGGGACAAATTGGAGTTTCCTCGAGACTTCTGTGATCCAGTGGGAGAAACCGCTGGCTAATAAATGTTACAGGCGTACGTCAACTCACTGCAGAAGCCATGTTTGTCCTACAACTATTTAGACCCAACAAAGACACACAAATGCGATATCTACCAAAATGTTGTACTGTACCAGACGGCACTGTATTGTTGGATCGAAGTACCTGTGGTGGCTGCGTCTGTGGTGTCGAATCCCAGTCATCTGCAGACCAATCATCTTCTGGTGGTGGATCCTCTGGTGTAGCACTCCACGACTAAAAACATTAAACCCGTCTGAAAGTGCTGCAAGTAAATTGCGCCACCGTACGAAACTATTTCGCAGCAACAAAAAATGGCAAAAAAACAAAAATTTGTGAGGAACACCGACACAAACAGCAGACGCAATCATGACTCGTTTATCAGCGAACAGATGGTTAAGGTTTGATATGAAGGTATGAAATGATGCAGAACACTGAGGTTAGAGCACAAACAAGCAGCAAAGAAAGATTTTTCACAAGCCTAATTAATTAATCGCGAAAAGCTCCCACACAATGTCAGGTAACAGCCATGTATAGTAAATTTACATCCACGGAGTTTCAGTTACATCTTACTAGCACGAAAAGTAGTGAAAGACTCATTTTATCAGTTCAGATCTTTGTTATTTTGGCAAAATTATAAATTAGAGTTAATCAGAGCATGTCAATCCAGTCGTATCGAACACTTGCAAAACGTTTGAATTACGCTCACACAAACCTTCAGTTTTGGGAAATGATCACAAAATGTTTGTAAGAAAAAAACTAGCCAGGTTAAACTTGATATCATGAATCCATTAACAACAACGATGGCAAGTGTGTTCATGCATGGTCAGTAGAGTATACCTGCGCAACCTTTACTTCGCTTAACGAAGTCGTATGATCATCTGCTCTCTTCTTCAGATCACAAAATTTTAGCATTGAAATAAATGTGCACAGGTTACCTTAGAGCAGATTAAACACAACGGACGCACACACTCAAAATTTATGGTTATCTGGTGTCAGTCAAAAACTCATAGGGTAAAACTAAACGAGTGGGTTTGTCCAGTTACTTAAAAGCTGATGAAATTCTTCTGGTTATTGAACATGAATTCTTACACAGTTGTAGCGCAATAATAGACATACGACTTTCACAGCATGTGATGAACCACTGCCTTCTTACAGAAAAGGCAATTAAAAACAAAAACAATGAAAGGCAGACAAATTTATCATCTACACATTAGTATTTCTTAGAGTGTAAGGCTGCTCAAGCAAACGATGACCATAACGCACAGTTTCAACCATTTTTTTCTGTTTCTATACCACTAGCACCTACAAGAAACCAACAAACAAAAAAGTCGATTTTATTCTGCTCTATATCAACAATCAACATCATCCTGTCTGAGTAAATTTGCACCAAACACCCACCCCTGAACGCTGATCTAAACCAGCCTTTTTCTAGCAGCAGTTAACCTATTAAGTGGGGCAACCAATATTTTGCCTTAAAAACTTTAAATTTTGACTTTATAATCAATTTCCTGTGTTTGCAACTGGAAAATAATTCAGCTTTAGGTGTTCTTGTTAACTTAGAAGCATATTCACGCACTATGCTTCGAAATTAAAAAAGGTTTGTTTGTTCAACTTGAGGATGATATATTGAGGATGACAAACACTAGTATATTCATATAATGGACTGAGCATTTACCAAACCAAGAGACCACATTTCTTGCCTTACCACGCATAGCCTACATAATATTCAATTGTCCAGTAGTGGGCAAAACAAGATTATTATGCCAGAAGTCACAACAAACCCACTATTTTTACAGAACTGCAACTAAACTTGCAAAAGCATGACAACATATGTTGCTGTAATTTCAATAAAATATTGATGAAGAGAAAAAAACTGTGCAGGGAGATAAGTTTAACCTACCGATAAATTTTGACCTTATGATAAATTTTGTTTTATTTTGACCTGATAACTTGGGAGTCGCTCATAGTATGAGCGTGTAATTTGGTTTGTGGACGTTTCAAAAATTTAATAAAAGCAGAAACGTTTTGACTCTATTGGCTTTTGGTTGCCCTACTAATAAGTTTAAGCTGCATGGCTAGAAACAAATATAGGGTTTGTCAAAGAATATCATTACATCAGAGGACAGATGTCCAGCAGCATTGCAAACCATGCGCTGGATGGTGCCTGCAGAGTGCCAGAGGTGTGCACCACTGAAAGTAGTGCTAGTTGCTATCTGATGCACTAAAGATTGTGTAAATTATCATTAACATGTGCACCTACCATGGTGTGCTTGAAAAGTTTTATAGAATCAGCCCAAACCCACCACCAACTTTGCCTGCACAATGCACATACAAATACTGTATTTAGAGCTTCCCACAGACCTTGCAACTGCAGTCATAAGCAACTCACCTAAAATAAGCCAACTCACATAGGTTTCAAACAAGTTCATACTTATATACTCTTTGATTATCATGCATCCTAGAGTGCAAAGACCAATGATATAGAATCTTTAATCTTACTGCACAAATTTGAAAGCTTGCATGTAATTAAAAATCGTAGCAAAAAATTTGTGATTCAGAGAAAATCAAGCTAAACGAATTGGTGGCAAATCGATAGATATTTATTCCATTAAGTTCGAAATTACAAATAGTATGAGAAATGTAACAGTAAATTTTCATGATGGACATCAGCAATTCAATTCTGCAGTGAGCAGCCTAACCAATGCACCTCAATGCCAAGATCAGCAAATAGATTGCCACTGTCTCCACCTGGATGCTACAAAAAAGGAGGATGATATTTTCCAAAGGCTTTTTTCTAGATGTAAGCAACAGTTACACCGATTGCAACCAACTCTACACCTCATGCTGATCAAGAAAACTTGAGGACGATTCAAAGCAATAATAACATGTATTCATGTAAAACAAAATGCTTTCACCACTGACACAATTTAATGGCAACCTGCCAACTCAGCACCACTACCAGCGCTCTAATGTGAATATTGTTGTCTGCCAATAGCTCACACTTTAAGACAGTTGAGCACTAACAAGAGGATGCAATATCATCAGTGATTGTATTTGCAAACAGATGGGTAAATTTTTTTTCTTGTAAGCAGTTGATTGAGCTTGTAGCTCATGAAATCGAAATGTAGCAATATTGAAATTTGTGCAATTCAATTGCAACATTTTCTCAGAAAATGAATAGCAGAGTAGAAATCTAAGAACTCAAATTCCCAAAAAGCTTTTGTACACAGTATTCATTGTTCAAAACGTTCATCACAAAGGCAAAGCAAGTTTAGTCATCACATCTGTTTGTTGCTAGAGAAAGCATAATGACACCACAGTCAGTTAAAAGTCACACCTCTGAAGGTGGTGGAGGAAGGTCGAACATAGCTGAAGAAGGTTCAGAAGGAAATGAAGCATCTGATAGAATCTGTTAATAATGTATAGTTTACATCACTACTATGTAGCTAGGAGTAGCCTTTATAATGCCTGATATGTAAAATTAGAAAAAAATTGAGCTGTTAAGATATGTATTGGTATTGGTCAAAGCAAAAAACATTCAATTAGTTCAAAAGTGACATTATCAAATAGCAGACACACCACAACAACCTGTTGTGAATGCCTATTTCATTGCAGAAAGGTTTCACAAGTCATTAATAGCATTGCATTTCACATTTAAAATGTTGTATTTTAACATCATTTTCTGAATATGCTTTCAGCACAAATCCATATACTGCCATGACATGACTGAGGAAAGAACATTTATTTTGGAGGATGAAAAATAATTGAATTGACACATCCATCATACCCAGACTGGAAAACATTGTTTCACAAAAGCTGAACACAGTAACACATTCATCTGAGCATCATAGACACACAGCAAAAAAACTACAACTGATTTCACACTACAGTGTGATTTCACACTGCAGTGTCTTACCACACTTCTAGTTATTAGGTACCATATTTATTCGATTGTTAGCTGCCCTTGATTGTAAGCCACACTTGAACAGGTTACCTAAGCCCATAATAATTAATCCCTAATAGGATGATTTAATTAATTTGTTGTTTTTAGGCCATAACTTTTGAAGCAGAAACACTAGAAAGTTGATCAAAGTCTCAAAAGACTTGGATCCTGGCCTAGTTCCTATGAAAACTTAGCAATACGCTTCCATCTTGTGGTTGGGCCTGGGACCAGGTAAGCTGAGCCAAAACGGTCAAAGACCTACCCCACTTATGACATCACTCTCAAAAAAAACCTGAAACCCAAAACCAAAATTTTTTTTCATTGCACACTCGAAGACTTGCCGAGTCTTTTGAGGGTTTCAACAGCTCTCTAGCACAACCAGCTGGCGAGTTATGGTGTTGAAAAGTGGCACAAAATAGCTGCTTATGCTGGATTTTTAGGTACTATATATTCATACACTGGCAGTGAACATGTTAATTGTAACTCACAAACAGTTGATGGTGTGGAACAACCAAGACATCTTCAAATGTGGATTTTATTGTACTTTCTACTAAAAAACATATGTCTTTGAGTTTGTAATTTTTAAGAATACTTTTCATGAATGATAGCTAGCAAGTCGGAGAAAATTTTACCAAGTTTTTTCTCTTGATAATTTTTGCTGACACTTGGAAGGCAATTATAAGATACATGTATGAACATGCAGTATGCTGTAATTTTTAGATGGTTGGCTTTTGTGGAACTGGGGCAATGGAACATCAAAGCCAAATATAAAAATACCTCAATTTCTGGACATTTGGTGCCCCTAGACTCAAAAAAGAATGAAGCCAAACTTTTCAGGTTGTTTTGCAAGATGACTAAAGGCTCTACTATCTAGTGCAGTAGGTTTCAACCTGTAGTCGCAGCACCCAGATGGGTCGTGAATCGTTCTTGGAAAGGTCATGAGTAGAATTTTATGTACACAGCTGTATTAGATTTGCTTTATTTTCAGTTTTAGATACGGGTTGTTGGGTTATAGTGGGCTGCCATACAAAAAAGGTTGAAAACACTGATCTAGTGGATTTTCCATCTCCAAAGGATTAAAAAGTATTACCATGTGATATACTGGTTTCCAAACAGGTAATAATTGCAAATATTTTTACAGTATATTTGGGTAAATGTCCACATTTAACTTCAACATACTAAAATTTATTGACTAGCTTGGTAAATCTCTGGAAGTTTACAACATTATCTACAGCAAAAAATGTTTTACCTCAACATATGATTCAGGAAACAGTCCAACTGTTCCATCAGATTTCTGTCCTTCCCACCAGCCTTCACCAACATCCTGCAACAACACACCATCCAAGAATTACAACACGTGCATGCAGTTAAAATCAATACTTCACACAAGCTGTGATTGATCTGGTATACCCAGTTGCAGAACACTTTAAAACAAGGAAGTATTTGTAAATAACATGCATACAATCAAGATGAATTTTATCAGAAACAAATTTTTTTCACTCAATTATAGCAATTACTGTAGATACAACCACACCTTATCAATGTTTAGAATAGGTTCTTTGTTAGTCAACATGCATCTTACCAAACAAAATTTTTAATTCAACAACCTCTGTACAAACATCTTGATACAATGGCATAACTGAGCCCTTTTTTATCACCAGAAAAACTGTTAACAACAATGCTAATATTGCCTGAAGGCACTTACTAATTTTTTTCTACAACTAATAACTGAAAACAATATTTAGGTAGCCCAGCAGTGCTAATTCAACAAAGGCAATGCTGATTATGCAAATAGATGCAGCACACAAAATGCCTAAACACTAGTTTGAATCGTCTAAAAATCTGGCATTACAGTAATTTGTTGACTTGCAGTTGCAAGTTGTTGGCTGTATGCGAAGGTAGGAAGTGTGACACCTCAGGTCAGCAATTTCACTAAACTATGCCTGAAATCTTACAATGAACATTTTCTTATTTGAAACACAAAATTTCCATCATACACTTTTTTACCATGTTGAAATCCTCAACTTTAAACATTTTAAACTCAATAGCTGTATAGCAACGTTATCAAATTTTTGAAAACTCAATGTCGTTGTACTCAATACCGCACCTTGTTGGTAACAGTTAGAATTTCACCCTCCGCCATGTTCATTTCATCATTTTGAGTGTCTCCCGAAAAGTCATACAACACACGCACCTAAACATATAAAGCAGACAGTTCAATTCAACAGGGAAAGAAATCTTTAACATGAAGCAAATGTAACTCAAAGTGTAGCAGGTTGATCCATATGTACATACACTTATAAAATTGAAGCTGACAATCAGCTGCACAATTGTGTCTGTGGAGCGCTGTCTATCAAAGATGGCGGTGTTATAAATCTACTTGTGAAATCACTGTGGATAAGAACGATTGAGTTGCAATTGCTCTGATGATTTTACATCATAATGTAAAAGAGACTTACTCGAAATCAATATAGGACATTTTTTGCAGAAAACAACATCGTCAACTGCTCAAAAGACCGAGTCCACAAATATAGCAAGATTGTAGATAAATCATCTACTGCACTGTGCCAAAGCCTAATGTATTTTTACACTGCAACTTGCCTAATGTATTTCTTGTGTTTATACTGAAATCATATTACAGATGAATCCAGTTACTCACATTGCCAATAGACCATGCTTTTTCGTGCGTTTAACTGGAATATGTGATTTTTTGTATCAGACAAATATCCCCTAGTTTGCCACCTTACTCTACTATTGTTCACATGCTTTTCATCTAACACCGCTGGTATCTGGCTAGCATGATGCCAAACACAGATTTTTAGAACTGTTGGATATAAAAGTGCTTCTAGATGTTCTAAAAACTCTTGGGCCTGATTTTTTAATTCTAATCCTACAGTGCTTAGCAAACAAGTGGTCATCAAGTGAAGTGTGGATTCTACATTTTTTTCAGTGCTGTCCATTGCATATTATCTTTAACTCTTTGGCGTCCGGCTGCTTTTGGGGATTTTCGGAAAAAGCACCTAAATGCATGTGGCTTTGCGCAGGAATATCTCTGCTCCTGTTAGGGTTACAGACCTGGTCAAAGCGTCAAAAGACACGGCAAGTCTTCTAGTCTGCACTCGAAAAAAAATTTTTGCTTCGAGAGAACGTTTTTTTTTTGTGAGTGACGTCATAAGTGGAGGTCTTTTAGGCAACCTTGGTCCACTTTGCCTGGCCCTGGACGCCAACCGGTAGGTGGTAATGTTTCGCTGAAGTTTTTACTGGAAACTAGGCTACAATCTTAATCTTTTGATACTTTGGATGACCTTCTAGGGTTTCGGGTTCAAAAATTATGATGTAAGTTAGTAAAAATATTTGACTAATTAGCTAATTAATTTGTTTATTTTAGATCATAACTTTTGAACCAGAAACGCTAGAAAGTAGATCAAAGGCTCAAAAGACTTGGACTCAATCCTAGTTTCCAATTAAAACTTCAGCGAAACACTTTGGCCTAGTGGTTGGGCCCTAGGCCAGGCAACATGATTCAAAAGGACCCCAAAACTACTTCACTTGTGACGTCAGTCACAAAAAATCCGCAACTCCCAACCAAAAATTTTTTTCGAGTGCAATCTACTAGACTGGTCGATCCGTTTGAGCCCTTGAACAGCTCTCTAGCGCAATCGGCGGAGGAGCTAGGGCGTTGGTAAGGCAACCAAAAACTGCTGTTTTTTAGGACGAAATCGAAGTACGAATATATCGTATGCCGGCTCTCAGTGTTAATGTGCACACTGTGTGTAATGAAATAATTGTGGTTTGTATCATTTATGGAAAGTCGCTTGCAATTGCAACCAATATTCTTCTGCTTGCTTTGGACTGTGTAATGCAATTGTGAGCACGTTTTTGTCTAAAAGGTCTCGTGCACTTTTCCTTGAGAATAAATAGTGACCTTAAGAATACAAGGGTTGCGACCCCATTTGGGGTCACGAAATGTAATTTTGCGGTTGCAAAAAAATTGGCTTAACAAATCAGATATACAAGTTTTTATAAACTTTACAAAAGAATTAAAAGTAAGCTTGTAGTTACTCTATTTCTACTGCATTTTAGGGGCAATACTGTGTTTCATGCTGTCAATAGTTGAATAGCATGTCTGCTTGTGCTATCAATCAACCAAGCACAAGAAGTTATACGTTGTTACATCATGATTGTTTTAATGTACTGACCAATATTGACCTTATTGCATTCATTCTGACATGAAGCCATGTTTGTGCATAGAACTCTAGGTCTAGTTGTTTACGGATTAGACCAACTGCTTTGAGAGCACACTAAGTAGTTTTAGACTAAAGTTAAAAGCTTCATACACAGTTTCACAAGTACTTCAGACTTTGATTCATGAAAAGTTGGATCCACAAACCAGTGATGTAGCTGAGAGTGTAGCCTTCAAGACTGAGACTTGATTAACACTTCAAGACCAAGACTTCATCAAAAAGTCTGGTAGTTTAATTACCATATACAGTACACCTCAGTTAATCTGGATTCAGTTTGACCAACAATTTTATCTGGTTTAGGCAAAGATTTGGATTAACTGAAGATGGTTGTTTCTAGCCTGACATCATCTAAGCGCTAAGATGTCGTTGAAAATCACTTAAATTGAACACATTCACGATCCAACAGCAGACTTTCATGGAGGTAAATGAATTTATTGATGTATTTACAATAGTATATCAGACTAGCAACCGTCATATCCAGGCAATTATGAACAATCTTAAGTTAAGTTTCATAATTTTAGATTACTTGGCAGAGATTTCTGCAACTGGTCTATAAGCAGTCACTATATTTGGAAGATAATGACCTCCAGACATTTCACCGAGTGCAATACACTCAGGGATAATGCTCTTACACACGAACACTCAATACTGATCAATAGGCTGAAACCATGGTGCGGTCGCATGCCTTGAGCGTGTTGCTCAACATGATATGGTACATATGCCCTGTTTGATGTAATAATCGTCTCTATTATTAGCCAAATGTTGCGTGCAGTTACGGTCGTTGTTATCATAATTCTAAATGTTCGTTGGTGATTGAGAGCACGCTAGTGTTGCATCTGAAAGCTGCCGAATCTTTCCTGGAGACCAATCAGTAGTGCACTTAAGAACACAACAGCAAGGAAATGCAGAAAAATCGGACTACGAGATGTGAAAGAGCAGATTTTATTCAGTATTAGTGAAGATCTGGATGAAAAATCTGGATAAACCAAAGATTTTTATAAACAAAATGTTAGAAATCACTCGTACCACCAATTGTATCCGGTTTTGGTGAAGATATGGATTAACCAAGGTTGACTGTAGTTACCTTCATGGATTGTGTGCATTTTTATGATTTCGCTATATAGACAAAAATGCCCTTTAAGATCTGCAATGAGACTTTTACACGTATCATTAACATCTAGGGCTCAAGGCTACCAGTTAATTGGTTCGCATAGAAAAACCATTTTCAAAATTAAGGTTGGGAAAAACCTGTTTTTTTTCCTGATTTTTTCTCTGTTTTTTTTAAACTTTTTTTTGGGTTTTTCAAAAAGAAACAAGATTTTGTTCTTTTTTTAAGGAAAATGGAAAAACCTTATTCTTAATTGTTTTTACTGCATCATGCAATATCGTTATTTTCAAAATTACACAATAATAACTTGTCATACCTATTATGCCATTCAAATTTGAGGGTAAAGAAATGTACCCCATCTTTGTTTTCGCAAATTGTTGGTCAATTCACTCCAAAGTGGTAAGGCTTAGCAAGAATGCGTACAGCAAACAAAGAAAATCTATTTCCACACAAACTCTGCAGTTTCATGTCAAGTTTATCTGCATGCCCTGCTAGTTCAGCATCTATAGCAGGATCACCAACCTTCTTGAAGCTGAGAGCTACTTCTAGCGTGCCGGTTAATGCTAAGAGCTACCAGTTTGAAACACACTTCTGAAATAAAAATGTTGCTCTATTTACTTTAATTATTTTAGTATTAACAATTAAGATATTCCGCAATGTGAAGACACTGATCACGCTAATGTTATTGTTAGAACAGGCCCGCGAGCAATAGCGTAGCCAGCCCGAAAATTTTTTTTGACAAATATTTTGACTTTCAGTGAGCAACAGTTTTTTGTTTGGGACAACACCTCTCAAAGCACAAAGTGACAAGAAATGCTAGAAATTTGGGGGTCATGATATTTGGCTCCCCTAGCTATGCCTATGCCCTTGGACGACCTGCTTGGTCCTTGTGGGTGACCTGGTGCCCGTGGGCACCACACTGGTGACCCCTGATTTTAAGGAGTATTTCTTGGTAGGTTTTGTTGTTTTTTCAAAGTGGGCTTTTTTTTAAAAACCCAGGTGGGTTTTTTTGGGTCAGGTTTTTTTACAACAACCCTGTTCAGAACAAAAAAGTTTGAGAAGCCTGATGTACTTGGACTGCTAAGGCTAATTGGTTAGCAAAGCTGTCATCTAATCAGTTTAATCTGCAAAATCATAGTGTGAGGTTGAACCTGCGATGTTGATTTTAACATCTTAACCAAACATGGTAACTTTGTTTTCTAGCCTTCCCCATGAGGACAGTTGCTTCATGGAATTAATGGCACTGCAGCCTTCCTCTGCACAAGCCTCCATCTGCACAAGTGAAATATGCATCAACTGATACAAACCCACAAATGAAAATAAAATTACTAAGCAAATATTTGGCTTATGTGATTAACACTTTCAGAGCCGGCCTACGATATTTTCGTACTTTGAAATCGGCCTAAAAACAGCAGTTGTCAGTTGCCTTACCAGTGCCCTATCTCCTCCACCAATTGTGCTGGAGAGCTGTTCAAGCACTCAAACGGATCGGCCAGTCTTCTAGTCTGCACTCGAAAAAAAATTTTTGGTTTGGAGTTGCGGATTTTTTGTGACGGACGTCATAAGTGAAGTAGTTTTGGGTACATTTTGGCTCATGTTGCCTGGCCTAGGGCCCAACCGCTAGGCCAAAGCATTTCGCTGAAGTTTTCATTGGAAACTAGGCTCGAGTCCGAGTCTTTTGAGCCTTTGATCGACTTCCTAGCGTTTCTGGTTCAAACGTTATGATCTAAAATAAACAAATTAATTAATTAACTAATTAGTCAAATATTTCTATTAACTTAGATCATAACTTTTGAACCCAAGACCCCAGCATGTCATTCGTAGTATCAAAAGACTCGGATTGTAGATTAGTTTCCAACAAAAACTTCAGCGAAACACTACCATCTAACAGTTGGCGCCCAGGGCCAGGTGAAGGTGGCCAAAAAGTCCTCCACTTATGACGCCACTCATAAAAAACCTGCATCCCCCAACCGAAAAATTTTTTTAGAGTGCAAACTACAAGACTTGCCACGTCTTTTGACACTTCGACCAGGTCCGTAACCCGTACAGAAGTGGAGATATTCCCACGCAAAGCCACATGCAATCCAGCTGTTTTTTTGCGAACCGCTTGAATTAACCTGGACATCAAAGAGTTAAACATTATGCAATTAACCAGACAATTTTCTTCATGTATGAATGGTTTTGGTTAGGGATTCTCAAATCCTATGCAACCGATAGGATTGTGTTTAACTGATATGCAATTAGCCAAGTTTGTCTGTACTATTCATTTATTTTTGGCAGTGGCTATTGATCAGCAGGCTTGGTAGAAATGAACTAAATGTAAAAGATAAACCCTAAACCTTACCTTAACCCTAATCAACTGTAGTCCTAACCTAACACTAACCCCTAAAGCTAACACCTAAGCCTGAAAAAAGTAAAGAAAAAAAAACGAAAGTTGGCAACGTGAGGGTCGAACCGAAAAGCATTGACATAGCAGCCGAAACCCATAACCCCTAGGCTATGAGATCCACACTGTTTGAATGACAAACTGACCTATTTATTTGAATTGCGTCAAGCCAGGCGTATCATAGTCACTTCTTTTGTGTTTGTCAATTGCTGGAACCTCTTGTCTATTAATTATGGCACTCTCTCTCTGTGATGTGACCTGCTACATGTTTTTCTTTCACTTTGCGCTGTATCTATCACCATATGTCATGACAAGCACATATCAAAGTATATAGACATTTTCATGAAAAACGAAATACATTCAGCTTTAATACCTAACAGAATTAACTGTGCAAAATGAATCTGAATAACTTTAAATACTTACTGAGGTTGCCATTATCATATATCACAATACTATTGCAAAGAAGTTTCCAATATTCCTTAGCAGTTACAATTTCAAAGTAATCTTTTAGTAGCTTGTCTGATGCAGCAAGTTTTTATAAAATCAATGCCACTGTAGTAGCTGGCAATGTTTGAACTTAAAGTGCTACCAAAGAATTCCTAAAATAAAAGAAATAAGATAAAAATACTCAAATGCACAGCTACACAAAATCACATGCCACATGTCATTTGGCCCTGATGGTCACAAATAATGCTGACTAACATTTTTGCAAGCAATGAGCTCAATTCGATCAGTCATACATCACACTTGTCCCAAGGTCATCTCCACATTGCTGACCAGTATTACTATTAACAATTGTGCCAACGACATACTATTTCAGTTTAACATAAACCACAGTATGGTGGCCTTTCAAAAATACTCAATCTGAAAAATCTTCATTAATATTTTAAAAATTATTCGTTTCTGATTACATTTGAAAAAAAACAAAATGCAAGCACACTTTTTCCATTATTTTTTATTTTGTTTCAAAAATATTGTTAATATTTATTTTTTTATATGCAAAATTTTCATATTTTGTTTTTTTTCATAAAAATGTAGGATACAAACAATTTAAGGTAGCATGCATGGGCCACCATACCACAGTGCACATACGAAGAAAGGCATGTTTAGATTTAAATAAATAAAGCAATGTACCAACATCAATAGCAACATAGTTTGATGACAAAAATGTGAGGTTGGAATCCAAATGCCATCTGTAAATCATATAGTATACTCCAGTAAAATTAGGTTGCTTTTTGGCCAACGTTGGAAAAAATAGTAGAAACTGAAAATTGCTGAATGCAATCCTTTGACCATACTAAACAACATATTAAAAGTCCCCATGTGTCCTCCTTGAGTTTTTCCTGGTACGACATTATGATGCCATGAGTGTCATAGATGCTGAAAGTAGTGTTTCACACTTGTTCATCTTTTCATTTTTTGCATGCTACATGTAACTTCATTGATTGATAATGCAGCATTACTTCAAAATGAGATGTAGACGCCATGACATCATCATTACATCATTGTGAAATCTGACATCAGTGTGTGTCCCATTTTCAACTTACTTATTTTTTAAGTCTGTCAGAGAATCAAAGAATCAATTTTTTTCCATGTTTTTTGCAGTATGTTGAGAAATGATTACTAGGTTGCTCAAAAGTAAACACTGTTATCATGGATGAGGGAAGCATTGGCTCTCTGTGTGATAAAGACGTGTTAGTAAAAGTATTGCGACAACAAGACTGCACACTTCAAAAAAGCAACGTGCAATGACTCAAATGAGGGAACAGAAATGCAAAAAGTTTAACTTCCAGTTAATCCATTTATTTTATGTGCACATAATATGTTGCAAAAAACTATACAAGAAAAACTAGTATTGTGTCTGTGCTAGAATTCTGCACAGGATAAAAAATTTTGCCCACTTTGCCTGGTGGCATAGCTAGCTCAAAACTTTGGAAGTGGCGAAAATATTTGACTTTAGGCGAGCAGCTGTATTTTGTTGGTACACTGCTTCTCAAAGCACAAAAAATCACTGGATATGCTAAAAATTTGGGTAGAATAACCCTTTGGCCTCCCTAGCTATGCCTATCCTCCCGCCCTGCAAAAATTAACCCTCTCGCTTGTAAGAATTTGAAAACTCTTATCCACCTTGCATCCACACCCGCTCTGCAGACTTCAAACCTGCATCCACCTTATATACCCTGCAGAACCGTCGCCAGAAAGTTTTCCATAGGGCTTTGCGTTTCTGCGGGAAGCTTTGCATTTGTGCGAGCGGGCTTGACATTCTAACAATTGATTAAAACTACACTGATTTTTAGTGTTCCATGTTTCAAGTTGGGGGCTTGGAGCTTTGTTAGGTGGGTTAAGCCTACCAAAGCCCTCCGTGTTGATGGGACTGACACCCTGCCAACCCAGCACCGCTCTACCCGCACTATTTCCATCCGAAGCCTGCACTTGTCAGCTGTCACTGTATCATGTATAAAAGCCACTCTAAGAACTCATGTTACAGGTTTCATCGCTAGTGGCAATTTATTTAGCGGTTCACTAAGTCAATAGAAGCTCTTAACACTGCAAAATAAAACTGTTAAATCTTCTTTTGGTCAACCTTGACCACTTTGTTCTTACTCTTAAGGCGGCTTCACACAGAATCCGGTTACGGCTTACAATCCGGCTTATGGCCAATGGCAGTCTTCAAACAGGCTCCGTTGCCCGTATCTGCCCTGGATGAATTTTCTCGGTTTCGACAGGCTTCCAGCTTACTCAAAATCAGTTTAAGTAAGCCGGACAGCCGGTGTTGTCAGTGATGCCACCACTCTTGCTGTCTAGGAAGCCTGTCTTCCTATCCATGCAAAAGAAAGTTTTGCCAGCTGCGCGGAGCTAACAAAATGTTTTGAACAAATGAGACTTGTTACGGGATTTACTTACGTTGACAAACCGTAGTGCAGAGATTGGTCCAATGGTAGATACTACAGATTTTTGTTGTAAGATATCAAATTTTTGCATTAAGCGTAGCGTATAATGTTGTCTTCAATATGCCATTTTTTGTTTTGGTATATACAAAACACTTCATATTATTTTATCTAGGAAAATTGCATCAGACTTGACTCTTCTTGTTGATGCATTCAAGTTTGCTATGCAACCTAATAACATGTGTAAATTCAGCCTTAGTCAAATAACCAACTGTGTTTTGCTATAGTTCCAGCCCTATTGCAGTTGGTCAAGACTCTTTAACAGCAGTAAAAGATGGGAGTCAGTAGCAATACACGTGCTTCAAGTACTTCTGCCACTAATACTCCAGAAACCATCTCTCAAATCAAAAAACAGAGAACATGTCAAATACCTGAACAAAAGAATGGAATGGTGGAAACACGGAAAGATAGAAGAACTGATCTCAGAGTGTGAAGCCATTCAAAAAAGACTCAAAAGATCAGTCAAAACCAAAAAAACAATCAGACCAGAAAGCTTTCAGTAGACTAATGCTACAAGGACAGGTGAAAAAGGCCCTTAAAATTGTGAATCATGCCAGTGACATTGATGGAAAACATGACATCACTACAGACATCAAAA
>Ga0210059_1006247_pt1 | contig 19141 bp, 14 predicted proteins | sample Ectturendosymbi2_FD_188042 | JGI IMG/M metagenome (GOLD analysis project Ga0210059, IMG submission 188042) | Ecteinascidia turbinata endosymbiont from Florida, USA - Sample 2 (SPAdes) (version 2) | ecosystem: Host-associated > Tunicates > Ascidians > Unclassified | place: Key West, Florida... | reverse complement strand
GCTACTCCATGTGTTCCATTATGAACTGAGGAAATCATAGCCACGTAACTGGGATACAAAGTTCAAAGTGTAGCCTATACTGAAGTCATCCACTTCCAATATTAGGCTACATATTTTGAACAGAGATCGAATCACTCTACTATGTCAAGGTGTAATGAAAACCTCAGTATTGGGGTGATAGTTCTTCAGCCCAATATCTGATGTCTTGTAACCTACCGAATAATCTTCCAGTTTGCTCAACGATTCAATTTTGCTGAATGTTTCCCTAACTAGGTGAAGTTAGCCTGCAGGCAAAACTAATAAATAAATAAATTTATCCGTCGCTTTTGCTACATATTAGCTTGAATAGGCTAATATGTTCCACGGTAGTGGTTTTAGCATCAAACAAGTACCGAAAAGGTTGCACAAGACTCATACAAACCACCCAACCTCTTTTCCGCTCGAATCCCTCATCATCGGATTCCCAACCTACCTCTGCTAGTTGGATTCGTTGAATCGGTATGGTTGAAAACATGCGCGCTCAAGCAGCTCGGTGAGACACTCACGGTCGTGCTTGAGTGATTTATGTCGTGCTTGAGTGATAATTCAACGCGAATCCGATAACAGTGCCGTGTAAAGAGGGTAAATATGTTTGGAGCGGTCAAGGAAATCCGCAAGACGCTTTTCCCAGGAGACAAGCATTTCAAAGAGTTCAGTCATGCGCATAATGCACCAGCTTCACCTGATTGCACACAAGACAAGCTTTTGCAAATCCAGACAGATGTACACGAAAAATGGAAGTGCTGAATAGCCTTATAATAAATATCACTGCCAAAGCAAACGATACAACTGACATCTTGCATACGTTTCGATAACTACTGTTATCATCCTCAGTGCATAGCTTTTTTTGCTATGCACTGAGGATGATAACAGTAGTTATCGAAACGTTTGCAAGATGTCAGTTGTATCGTTTGCTTTGGCCGTGATATTTATTATCAGACAGATGTAAATAAAGATGAAAGGGGTGCCTTTAGGCAACCAACAATCTGCGAATCGAAGGAACTTCCATTTTCATCAGTGGCTAGGTAAATGTCCACTTTAAGTGTTCACGGAAACGAACAGAAGCTCAGCTTCAAGAGCATCAGTATCGCCTACTTAAATGCAGAGAAAGTGACTGTTTGGGGCGCGTTGGGTCATAACGGTATTATCGGCCGTACTGGTACGAGGATGCTGATGGACGTCCGGTAACTGTGAACACAAACAATTTATCCCGGCACCGACGCGGAAGGGAGGAGTGATCAAGGACACTGTGATTTCAGGATAAAACAACACCGGAGTGCTCCTGTTCACTCGAGTAAATTATCGAAACTTCCGGGCAGGCAAGCACATCTCCATAAGATACCCAAAAGACGAGATCTCTGGCTAACAATCTCCAAAATACTGGTGCTCTCAAGAATAACATTCGAAATGGAGATCAGAATTCCATGTTGGAATGGGTCATAACAAACTTCAACGGGCGACGATTATACAGCACCAAGGAGTTTGGATGGATCAAGCACCCGTAAAGAGGCCTATGAAAAAAATTGTGGAACGCCACTCTTATGGACACATCCTTATGGACCACAGTGTATTTTTAACAAACTGCGCACTAAATCGGAGTGGATTCTGATTACAAAGCAACCTGTTCACAGATGACAACCTAAAATTTGTAACTAGCACTGCTAACTTTCTGTATTTCGTCACGCAAACCTGAATGCCCCAACCTGTTCACTTTTTCTTAATAATCTCCAAATTATTTTACTGATTTCTTATCATGTAGTTGAAACAATTCCAATGTGCGGTTGCTAAGGCGTGCAAAATTGACAAATAGCGTGGCGAAACCTCCACCATGCCGATGAATTCACCCCTTTGACTTTCCTGCGTTTTCAACATTACTTCGTGAACACATCGGAACACAATCTGTGACGTTCTGCAAAGAAAACTGGGCATGCTATAACAAAACCTCCACATCTCTAACAACCACTAATTCTGTCACATGGCTGAAAGCACCTATCGAATGAACTGATATGGATCTTCGTCTAAATCGGTTGCATGATTTCTCTCTTCAAAAAAGCGTCAACTGACTCCGAAAAAATTGAGAGCTAGCAAGTAGCAACATAGCAGCTTGACTTTCTTGTTTTAATCGATTAAATATCTACTGCAAGGAACGAAGCGACAAATCAAACAAACAACGCCCTGGACTTAGTTACAAGTCCTTACATAAGGTTCACCAACCAAGGAATGCGGGCGTTTATAGAACGCACGGCACAGAATGCAGGGAGAGCAACGCACGAACGCCGAAAACAAGGTGGAAGTTGTTTCCCTGATTTCAAAAGTTCTTTGCATTACTCAAGCATTTTTATGACTGGGTAGTGATCTGGCATTAGGTACTTCATTTGCAGGTGCAAATTTGTCGTCATATCAACGCTGTTACAACTTATATCTCTCATAAGCTATACATAAGCACAGCACAAAGTCACCAATTGTTTTTGTAGAACCAACTTGTGACTTTGCAGCAAAATCAGATGTATCTCAGCTACTAGATATCGTGGCTCAGGACTCGTACAAGCAACTTTCCTGGCTGCCGGGGGAATTCTTTTGCAATTGGAGCGGTTCTGTGTAAAAAGGTTATTTGTGTTTGCAAGTACTTTCAAGTCTGTTGCTATATCACGTTAGACAAAACTGCTGTTTGAAATCTACGCTGTCGTATCCAATTCGTTTTAAACCAACACGAAAAAATTTTGCAACTTACCTTGGCAATAAAATGTCGCTTTTTTCTGCATCACTTGTTCTTTTTCTTTTGGTCGTCTCAACGTATTTTCCACAGAGGCAATAAATTTGTGAAAACGTTACCTTCATAGGAGTAGTCGCAGTGAGTGGTCTATGGTGGCCCATACGTGCCACCCTAAAATTTTTCTTCTTTCCGGCATTTGTTTTAACACAAAAAAAAATAAAAAAGTTTTTCAAATTTCAAATGATTTATAAATAAAAACAGTTTCGTTTTGAAAACAATTTATTTTCGTTTTAAAAACATTTTCACTTTGCAAATGATTTATAATGAAAACGTTTTCGTTTCAAAAAGAATTTTACTTTCGTTTCAAATACACTTTCGCTTTGCAAATGATTTATAAATGAAAACGTTTTCGTTTTAAAAAAAAAATTTTTCGTTTCGGAAACATCTTCACTTTTTTTTCGAAAACATTTTCATTTTGCAAAAAAAAAGTAAATCAAAAGCATTTCGAAAACAAATCGCATCAGTTTCTCTGGTCGTGGCCCATGCGTTCTACCCTGCATTGAGGACCAGTGTTTCCACTTGAGAAGGCTTGCTTTGCAGATTCTCCTGTGTCGATGTCTGACTCCAGCAGGCAGCTCGCGATCGCATGGCAAGTACGTGTAAACTAGTCGTAAGTCTTTCGCTGTTGTCGTAACCTATTCTTGGGGAAATGTCTTTGAGGAATTTATGACATAAGACGTATAACTTGTGTCTTAGAGTAAGTGAAGGGTATATTTTTGGCCAATAGAAGCGGATGGATTGTGCGCATGGGGAATGGTGGTTGTGATGCAGTCAGTCAGTACTGGATATCATGCTGGCCTGTAGCCTTGGTACAGTAACTGGCTGGAAAGTTAAAAGCTGCTTCGTGATTGTAGGGAGCCTGAATAATTTTATTGGGAATCATTTGTCAAAGTTGCAACATGTACCTGCCAAATTTCAACGTTTTTGGCAATTTAGGCAGAAATTGTTTAACTTCAAAATTCAAGGATAGCCTAATTTCTCCAGTTTTGATGACCTCCTAAGGAGTAACGAGCTCCCAGTCCCTGTGGGAACGTTTTAATTTCAATACAGTACATATCTCATGTTCTGTGATACTGATAGGCAGTGTCTATTTTGCTTTAGAATTATTATAGCAAACTAACTATTGGAATTGTTGCAACCTCTCTGTTGGCGTTGCGTTGAATGTGCGATTCACCTTGAAACGGGATGTGCGAGAAGAATAGCACCCATTGTGGCGCAAACAACCAATTATAGAGTGATCTCCTCAGGTGATCTATAATTTTGCTTGATGCCACTTGTAGCTCGAGTTTTCCAATCGAAATAGTGTATGCCTAAGCTAGCCTATAGTGACTTTCACATAGTTGAACAAAGAGGTTTGTAACATGGTGATTTTAGTGACACTGATGTTTTGTCCAATGATGCCAACAACGTATCTTATTATCAAATAGGTTTGTGTTGCTGCTAGTAAGTCTAGACAGAAGTCATGAACGAAGAACATTTCAGAGTGTTATGTGACTCAGAAGACACTACACTACCGCTAATAGGCTATAGCCTTTTTGTGGTAATCGACAACAAAGCAAAGCTGTCATGATGAGGCCTGTTCAATGCATAATATTGCTTTTGAAAGAATGTTACTTTGCAGCGGAATGCTTATCATGCACTTGAAAAACACGCATTTTTTCAAAGCATAACTGTTAGTGTTACAGCCAATTACTGTACCAAGGCTACAGGCCAGCATGATATCCAGTACTGACTGACTGCATCACAACCACCATTCCCCATGTGCGCACAATCCATCCGCTTCTCTTGGCCAAAAAGATACCCTTCACTTACTCTAAGACACAAGTTATACGTCTTATGTCATAAATTCCTCAAAGACATTTCCCCAAGAATAGGTTACGACAACAACGAAAGACTTACGACTAGTTTACACGTACTTGCAATGCGATCGCGAGCTACCTGCTGGAGCCAGACATCGACATAGGAGAATCTGCAAGCAAGCCTTCTCAAGTAGAAACACTGGCCCTCAACGCAGGGTGGCACGCATTGGCCACGACCAGAAAATCTGATGCGATTTGTTTTCGAAATGCTTTTGATTTACTTTTTTTTTGCAAAATGAAAAAGTTTTCGAAAAAAAAGTGAAAGTGTTTCCGAAACGAAAAAAATTTTTTTAAAACGAAAACGTTTTCATTTATAAATCATTTGTAAAGCGAAAGTGTATTTGAAACTAAGGTAGAATTCTTTTTGAAACGAAAACGTTTTCATTATAAATCATTTGCAAAGCGAAAATGTTTTTAAAACGAAAGTAAATTGTGTTCAAAACGAAACTGTTTTTATTTATAAATCATTTGAAATTTGAAAAATTTTGTTATTTATTTTTGTTGTTAAAAAAAATGCCGGAAAGAAGAAAATTTTAGGGTGGCACGTATGGGCCACCATAGTGGTCTTATATCAGCTTCGTGACTCGGTTTCTACTATCTGAACTGAAAACTACTGCACTATTCCTCTTCTTCCAAAGAAACAATTTTAGTCTTAAGAAAAAAACACCGTGTTTGAGAAACGTGAATGACTTCATTACAACCAACAATAACTTTGGTTGTTTTCATTACTATTTGTTTTTTTCGAAGTTACTTACAAAAAAGCGGTCGCAAACACAGCTACGAAAACTTTGCATCCGTGGAAAACAAAGGCTTTGGACAAAAAGCGCTGTGCACAGCAACGCTGAATAAAAAAAAACGAGAGTTTCATTACGCAATGTCAATCGTGAGCTGCGCAATCTTCGCAGTTACAGACATCCACTGGTTTGTCTCAAGTAACACAAGCAGTTGTTGCCCTAAACGATTTGCCAAAGTCGACATGTTTTTGATGCACAGCGTTACGCTTCTACGTCTCGTCTCGCTGCGTTCCTGTGCAATAACTTAAACCCACCGATAGCAAGCCAAGATTGGGAACCAACGACCTCTTCACGATTTGGAAACGCAACAACGTCTGCACTTGGGGAAAAGAGGTGTGCACAGCATCGTCAATCGAAAATCCCGATCCTCACTATGTAATGTCAGTCGTGAGCAATATTGTCTCTGCAGTTACACTTGACACTTTCGTATTTATGTTTCGCCAAAGAACGCACTTAGTTGTGTCTCTGTACATATCGCCAAATTTCCAATGCTTTCAAATTATAATTGTTTGCTTCAAGCATGTCATCCTAATACTCTATATCAGTGGTTCTTAACCTTTTCTCTACCACGTTTCCCTAATTGCCTATTATTTCAAGACCCCTGACTTGAAGTTGTAAAAGTTGCAACAACTTGAAATAGTACGCTGCAAACACTTTTCATGTTGTAGAGCGCGTAGAAGCTCACTCCCCACTGGAAATTTAGCTACGCCCCCTGGGGAGGGTCCCCCTGTTAAGAACCACTGCTCTACATGCTCCTTACACAATAAGCAAACCCAACTGAAGACAAAGTGACACGCGCTGAGAAATAACTATTCCAGGTTTGCTACGCAAGACTGTATCTCTTTCATCTGTAATCCTCAAAATTTATTTTATTGGGTTGGAAATTTAAGTTGTTTTTTTTTCAGTACAAGCGTGATCACAATTCTGCTGCAGGTTTGTTTTCCGTGTTTTAATTTGCATCTGTCAACTGCTTTTCCCCAGCGGTTTATCTTCTGTTTCGTTAGATAGTAGCATATGGCTACCGGTCACCTTGCAACGAAGTCCTTCTATAGCAGAGGTGGCCAAACTGCGGCTCGCGAGCCGCATGCGACTCTTCGAACCTGTGCATGTGGCTCTTTGAGATTTTCGAAAAACTACAGGCTACTGTATATTTGCCTCTTTTTAATTTTTATTGCAAAGTAGAAATATTGTAAAAAAATGTTACTGCGGTACAGTATTACTTTTACAAGTCGTTCCAAAAAGCAGTATGACGTCACGGAAGCGTAGATTGCAATTAAATTCGTGTTTTTACATTTTTATGTTTCCGGATCTTCGTAACTTGGGTTTTACGATATGCGGCTCATACATAGAGCAGGTCTAGCCAGTGACGTAACGAGGGGGGCAAGGGTGGACATCTGCCCCCGGGCGCAGCACTTTGGGGGTGCCAAATTGAGGTCTGAACGTTAGGTACTAATTACGAAATGTCCAATGTCAGCGGATGCTGATAATTACAATTTACAAAATGTCGAATGTTATTGCGAAATCTCATCAAGATCACCAAGGTTCGCAAAGCGAGCTACTATGAACCTTAGTGATATGGCGGTGTTTCTGTCACCAGCAATAAGCGCTCGCTTGTGGTTTGACTCACGGTTGCGTCACAACGCTTTCAGAAAGCCAACGTTCCGATCTTTCTGACTTCCCTATCATTTTATGGTTGCGTCACAATGGGACGGGAATCCAGCGTTCACAATGCATGCAATACGTGTTCTATATTGCACATGCTTTCAGAGCAGCGACAAAGCTTACACCGTGTTGTTACCTGGGATATGCAGAGGGGGCATGAACGAGGCAACGGTCCCGAAGATCCAAGGCAGTGGGTCATCCACAGAGTGAAATTACAAAAAGTGCATTTATCAAAATCTTGTAACTAGACCAGGGGTACAAAATTTTCTGTGAATGTTAGTAGCGCGTAGCAATTTTTAGTAGCGCGCACATACAAGCTTTACCATACAGCAATCATAGGCATAAACTACAAAGGGTAAAAAAAAGTTCGCTAACTCCACGCTTTTGGTCGCGCGGCGCGAGTGCGCGACTGCATTTTTGCACCCCTGAATTAGACGCTTCTATTGGCTACTAAAAAGTACTTCCTGGATCTGATGGAAACTTGCCTGAGGGGGCATGCAGATGTATGTTAAGGGACCTGAAAGAGAGATGAAGAACTGCCATCGTTACCTTATCTGTTTTTACTGAACAATCATCCTTAGCAATTTGTTTAGTTTGGAAAAATTTGAAGGGCAGCAATGCATCAAATTGCATGGCTGTACCGGTGCTACTATTTTCAGATACTATTTCTAAGAGAAACAACAGACAACTCTATCTCCTAGCATGCCGTAAGTGCTATCTTCTTTTGGTGGGCCTATCTGATACGTACTTGCATGAATAAATGCAATATCTAATTCCTCAATGCAGAGCTTACCCATGAGTGAAAATTTGCTTACAAACAGACGTCTCAGGCCCACAGAATAAAACAAGTTCTTAAATACCTAACATATTAAAAACAAAAAATGCCCTTTGAATTCATTTTAATTCAATTTTTTAAAACGTGTTTATTAGTCAAAACCAGTTTTTACTTATTTCAAATGCCTGTATTTTACACAGTCCTCAATACTAGAATTTGGTGAGGGGCATACAATCAAGCAGTTCCCCCGGGAATCACCAGACCTATCTGCATGCATGACCCTGGTTGTTACGACTACAGATATGATTTTTAGGAAAGCTTTTGAGCTTTTATGATTTGACAAACGTCATGCTGAAATGGATTTGCTGTGGTTTTGAAGGAATTCCTGATGATTTTTGTTTGTGCGATGTTTAAATAAATGCTGAATACTTTTGCAAAATTCTAATTGAAGCTGTGTAACCACGTTGAGTACACTAGTTATTGTGAACTTTTCAGTTACTGCTACATGTGCTTTATATCACTTTGGCCTAGAAACTGAGCATTTCCATGGACATGATTATCGAAATTTAGGTTAAATAATTGCTAACCTTGAACTTAGCACGGAGCGTCACTGACCTTAGATATTTCTTAGATTAGTGGATGTGACACATTTCATATATAGCAGTTTTTTGAAGGAACAATCCACAAATTTACAGTAAAGGCAAAAAAACTTTTTCCTTGAAGTTAGATAATTACAGGTAAAGCATTAAATCGCAGTATTTCTTTTATTTTCTGTCAACTTTTCAGGATGTTATATCCAAGAAAATGCTTTGGGATTTTGCAATTTTATATTTGCCTAGCAGTTTTGTATAAAATCATTTGCCTTCAGTTTTTCATATCCATTCTTCTTTCTGTTCTTCTCTTTCATGTATTCGTGACTCGTGAGTCTCTCTCAGTCAGTCCTTTATGATGTTTCATTACTCAAAACTCTGAGAGTGCATGCTCTAGTGCAGGGGTTCCCAAACTGGGGTACATGTACCCCTAGTGGTACATTTGCCTATCTAAAGGGGTACAATTAAGTTTAGCAATGGAAGGAAAATACATTTATACATTATTGATTTCGAATTATTTATACATATATCAGTTATTATTTTCAAAAATCATTGTGTGCTTATTGGTAAACATATTTTTATTATTTTCCTCAGTCGTTTTGTCATAAAAAAATTTAGAGGTGCATGCTCATCTGTCAAAATGCTGAAGGGGTACATGGCCAGAGAAAATTTGGGAAACCCTGCTCTTGTGCATGCTCTAGCATGCTCTAGAAACCAGTAGTCCTTACAGCTCGCATCAGCGGTGATTGTAACCAGACCTGATCTGGGGGGGAACAAGCTGTTGCGCTGGATTCGGCATCTTCGAAAGGCTCTGACAAACCCGTGGTTTAGAAAACAAGGTACAACTCTGGATAATTTTTCCTGTGTTATGAGAAGATTTTTGTGCCCAAAAATTTGTCATTAAAATTCATGCATATTTATACAGATGATCAGGGAACTTTATGGTTAGTTTTTGCATTTTATTTCAGTAGTTGCTACAATCCGAGAATGTATTGCCACAATTTATAGTGTCGTAATAAAACAATTTGAATGTTCAATCGTGACCAATATTTAAGAGGAATAGCTTCACGTGAAATGATTAGATTCTTAAAATTAATGATTTCCAAGATTCAAAGGTCCTGACGTCAATTCTGCGACGTCACAATCACAGGAAGTTTTTAAGACAGGTCTAGAAACAAATATATGCAGGCGATTGCAGGGCCCGAGTCAGCTTTCGACACCCCTGTATTCCCAACTCATTCTTCGCATCTATGATGCCATGAACGGGCTGGGTGGGGGGGGCGCCAAAACTGAGTTTGCCCCCGGGCGCGGGAAACCCGAGGTACGCCACTGGGTTCGGCCAACCCTGTTCTATAGTTTTATGCTCCAAGCACCTTCGAAAACGCTGTTCAGAACTGACCAAGTTGTAAATTTTAAAGTTGTTGGGGATTAGCATAAACGGGCACAGAAAAAACAAAGCTTTTTTTATCAAAGGTTGCACTGCTTGTAAACAAACCTACTAAATGGTGGCGGTGATTTTTTGCACCGAATCTCATCGTCAATAAATCCTCATCGTGAAAATCATGCGCTATCGCTTCAATATTGAACGCCAAGCATCAAGTCTTTACAATGAATCCAATATGCAGAACCAGTTTACTTCCAAATGTTTATGTTGTCACGCTTTTCAAGTTTTCACAACTTTCATGTTTTGCACACTTTTCTTTGTAAACTTCGCAGATGAAGTTGTGCGTTTGGTATTTATACTGCAATATTTTTCCTGAAGTCACTCACCAATATCTTTTTTACTCCGCTTTCACTTCACGTGAAACATTTTGAAGCACCTGCGTTGCTTTGTGTTGTAACGGAACACCCTATATCGGATGTAACTTGTCACAACTCCCTAGTGCTCGAATAAAAAATCAGTAACTTTCCCTCTTCTCTAAAATACCGGTCTTCTGTGTTACACCCTTTCGTTAAAAAATTTACACTATCACGACAGGAGGAACCAAAAGTGCATCATTTTTGTTTTCTGCTACTCGTACAAACGTTCTGCTGTTAAGTAAAAACCAAATATTTTGCCAAAAGCCAAATGATTTTCTGGCTTAATTCGCGCTGTGATACCGTACGCACAAAGGGAGCTTGTGCGTACAACCTGTACGTTTCTTGTAGCACAACATTTTCTTACTGTGTGTTGATTTTTCATACCAGTGATAACTGTTGAAAAGTTCAGTTCGCATTATCAGTAAACGTTGCAAAATCACCTATCTCAGTCACTTGATGCCCGATTTCTGAGCGGGCTACACCACCTCAGCTATACCGATATTACCGCCTCCCTGTTCTGGAAACAAACATACTGAGGAAACTACAGGAAAGTGTTCTTTTTGAAATGACTGATAAAGCACTTTGCGCAATAAATTTGTTTTCTAAAGTTTGCATGCACGAAAACAAAATCTTCACTGCTACTGTTTGTTATTTTGACTCCCCATGAAAATTTGTCGTTGACACAAATTTTATTTGATCTACATTCAAACCTGACACAACCGTACCAAACGTCAAGTGGTTGGTTTTCCTTTTTCATAACAATTTTGCTGAGATTTTCTTTGCTTCCATGTCCCAAGCTACAGATCACATGCTGTCGGTTTTTGCATGTGGCTATCGCCTGAGCTAAACATGCAGCGGGTGGCGTTGAAGGAAATTTTTTTTGATCTGCATTCAAACGTGACACAACCACACGCCAAGTGATTGATTTTCCCTTGTCACCGCAATCATGCTAAACTTTCACTCGCCTCCCTGTGCTAAGCCAGCTATGTCCAACCTTCGGGGCACATGCGGCCCAGTCGAAGGCTTCGTGCGACCCAGTTTAGGTTTTCGCTGTAGTAAAAGTATCCTACATACTCACAGCCTGTCCTTGTTTTGATAATCTTGAGTTTGGCGTTTTTGATGCAGGTGGTCCTCAGTGCTACTTTATCACGTCTGTTACCACTGCAGTCTGCAGTTAGGATTCAAACGCTTTCAGTACATTAGCTTAAGCTAAATCTAGTTTGCTAAGATCAAAGTAAGCCATTCAATGTGCGGCTCTCATTAATATGTCATTCAATGTGCGACCCTGGTTAAGATAGTGGCATAATGTTTGGCTCAGTAAGCCATTTGGGTTGGACATAGCTGTGCTAAACCATACACTATGTCGATTTTTCCATATGACCTTTGCCTGAAAGCAACACCAAAAATTGAATGCTACGACTTTGTGTGAGAACAAGAACTGTTTTCTCACTGCTCGACCGTCATTTTTCTGCACTAGTTACAGTAAGACTTCCCTGCTTTACCCTCTGCGTCTATTACAAAACCTTCAAAATAAACAAAATTAAAGAAAGCCTTCACATAGAAAAAAGGTTAATCTTGTCCTTGGTATTACAACACGATTAACGGAACTGGTTAATTTCTTTTTTCAAAAAATTCTTTATTTGAAAAAAATCGTTTATCTTATAGATGCGGGAATTTTCCAAATGGCTTTGTCCGAGTGAATTTATAACACTCAGACCCATAAAATTCGGCTTGTCCGAATTAGTTGCTGCCACATGGACCGATATTGTCAAAAGGCCATTTAGAGCCTTGCTCGGTCCTAGTGGAATTCTGCCACGCCACTTGTCCTCGGGATTGATATTGTCAAAAGGTAATTTATTGCCTTGCTCAATCCTAAAGCGAAACCCAGAAACTCCTTCCCGTTAACCTGGCGTTGGCATAGGTACCCCCTGTCACTTTGTTTGACGATTTAAAAAGTCAAAGCAGCATTGTATTTTGACAAACAGTTGGGACCCGATTTAAGCCAGTCATTTATCAAACTTAGGTTGACATGTTGTCCGATTAAAAATGTACAACAGGATAACGTGTAACGCTTGCACACAAAAATACGTGATCAGAATTTGCGGAAACCTGGCTTAGGAACCTTTTTCATAAAGACATACGAATCCTTGTCACGACCCCACCAAACGTAAGAACGACTTGATAAACTAAATATTTCCTCTTTAGGAACAGTATGACTGAATGCAGGGATTTAATGCTAGGAATTAGAAACTTGAGGTCTGTAAGATTGGCTAGAAACATAAAAAGTGTTGTGCCAGTGTCGCTGTGTTCGAGAGCGTTTCGAAGGTGGACAATTATGTGAAACTTACTGGTAAGTTTCAGTGTTCGTGTGTATTTCTCCTATAAAATAAAACTAACAAAACCAATAAAAGAGTATGCTTCTGTTACGGTTCAATTATTTAGGAAATCAGAAATTTTAGGGAGACCAAGCGAACGTTAGCTTTCGTGAATGTCGTCCATGTTACGTCTAAGACCGAACCCATGTAGAAGATTTCAGATGTAACTAAATGCGACAATCTAGATCTTAAAAATATCTAGAAACTCGACTACAATATGGTTGAAACCAAGCAAACTGCATACATCTTGCTCTCGCCTTATCGCCACCAGAAAAACTCTGGGTAAAAGTTCGATTTAGGTTGTTTCGTTAAGACAGTTTTAAAAAATGAAACATCTGTTAAAATCTGCTCTTCCGAATTCCCTGCAATGTCACTATCAGCGATGACGTGACAACTCATTGCAGACGTTAACGGCATTTTATTTCTTTGTTTTTTTCACACAAGATTCTATCACCTTCTGCGGTGGATTTAGGTTTCATAGAAACTGCCTTATGCCAGCCATGGTATGACTGTATCAGGAAAACAGTTATCTTATATCTAACACACATTGTTGATTTTGTGATGGCTTGTATTCGTAAGTAAAGTAGAACAGAGATCAATATACACACGGGTTCATGCACTAGTGCCATGCACGAATATCATTAACATCCCTTTTTCATTAGGATGTGATCGATTCGGCGCTAAGTTTAGTAACACACATAATCTCGTAATGGTTCCGGTGGTCTGCGGATTCGCGGAGGTCTCGCAGGTGCAACTGTGTCTTTGACAGCAAGCGGTGCACTCTGACTTGCAACGACACTAGTGTGGAAGGGTGGGCTAGGAGTAACGTCGCATGTTGAAGTACAGGGTGGGTTAAACACAACGTCGCATGTTGAAGTACGATTGGGACGGATATGAACAAGGTTACGTTTGTGCAAGACACCCTGTGACGATCTGATGATGTATGTGCGAGTACCAAGTTTCCGGACTATTCGGCCTTTTTGCCACCCCTCCTTGTAATGGCTTTGAAACATTATGCGATCGCCTACCAGGGTTGCCAGGTTGGCATTTTTAAGGCCAAATTCCAGAAATTTGGCCTTTTTTAAAGTGGTTTGGCATGAAAAAATAGTGTTTGGCATTTTTTAAAACTCTGGCTCGGTTATTGCCGTCGGCCTGGAATTATATAACTTTTTCTCAGGACAAATGTTCTCTCTTTTCTATCACGGTCCCATTCTCGAAGATACAAGCGGCTTTGCCCTCTCAGTGACGTCACAGGGCAAGAGACACAATTCGTTTTTGGGCCAGACTTCGAAAACTACGGCACCAGTGGTGCCGCTCCTAGTGTTTTTCCACGAAATCTAGTGTTTTTTTCATTTCATCTTGTGTTTTTTATGGCTATCTAGTGTTTTTATGAGTAAGCTGGATGTAATTAATTGCAACATTTTGTGCAATTGTAACTGCCATTGAGACCTTTTGATTTAGTTCAATGGTAATTTGGTAAAAATTCTACCGAATTAAATCTTAAATTGCACAAGACAGTGTAATATGTTTTGAATTAAACAGCTGCGAAGTCACTTGGTCATTTGTTAAAATTTTCAGTGGCTTGTACAAACAAACACAAGCGTTGCTGCTATTTCCCTTTGTCTCTGGTTTGCAATGAGTTGCACAATTGTTTATGGTTGGCATTGCAACGCATTTTCTGGGCATTTTCACTCTGTGTAAGTTTGCTTTTGCAATCTAGTGTTTTTTTATCATGAAATCTAGTACTTTTCCGTAACAACAGAGTGGCAACACTGTACGGCACATTGTACAGTGTCTTCAGCAGTAAACTGTGCTGTTTTCGGAAAATAAACACAAAAGTTTGTGCAAATCAGGTTAGCTGTTGTGCTGTACAGCATTTAAGGTTCTTTTAAGAAACGATCTACTGTTTATACAGCAGTGTGTGTTGTTATTTGCAGATTATTGGTATTCTTCATGCTTGTATGTAAGTATATCGGTGCAGCCATTAGCAATATTTTAATATAAGCACATAACAGTGCTGCCAGATTTCGTAGAGTTTCATATAAGTTTAAACCATGATAAAGCCAATTTAGCAGATTTCCTTGGTTAAAAACAGTAAAGTCAATGTGAATGTAACAGATTTTGATATAAGTGTATACCAGAACAGACAGATTTGGTAGATTTTCTTTTTGTAATAGATAGTTTGTGGAATTATGACATGTCTAATGCTTGGCTTCAAGAATCAAGTGATTAGAAAGCATGGCATGGTGCATGTGTATTCTCATGAACTGTGATTTATTGTTTCCGGCTTTCGTAAGTAGCCCATTTTCTATTAAGCATTTTCAAGCAAAAGTAAATGATAACATATTTTGTTCTGGCTCTGGCTTCAGGGACAAAACCTTGTATATCAAAGGGTGAAAATGAGTAAGAGTCTTTCTAGTTTAATTCTTTTTGTTTTTTCTAAGGTACAATAGTTGTTTGACGCTTTGTACGCTATAATTAGCGCCTTGTTCACGAGTACCCCCGTGTTTTTGCCAAATTATTCATCTGGCAATGTCAAAACCAACAGCATTCGGCTGTTTCAGCTTGTTTGGAATTTTTTGAGGCGATTTGGCATTTTTTACAAGTGGTTTGGGATTTTTTGTTCGCTTGGACCTGGCAACCCTGTCGCCGACACACAGTGGCTGCAAAGAACGAGCACGTTTGTCGTAATACTTTTTAATTGCGATCTGGCGCTCGCGGCGTTCAAATCTATGTTGTGGTAAGGTTTGGGCAGGGTAGGCAAAAGAGAGCGTGTCACTCTGCCAAACATAATCTCAGCTGGGCTTTTACGAACGTCTTGACGGGGTGTGTTGCGCAATTCTGACAAGGCTAAATATTCATCTTGATGTTGTGAAGCAGTGGGTTTGAGCATACTCTTTGCTGATTTAACAGCAGCCTCTGCTTTCCCATTCTCATTGTGGTGTCTAGGACTTGAAGTAACATGCAGTATGCGAACAAAAATGACGTGACGGATCTCGCGTCACGTCATTTTTGTTCGCATACTGCATGTTACTTCAAGTCTTATTTATTTTTTTTAACTTATTTAAAAAAATACCGTGTCTGCTTCAGTCACAGTCGTTCAAATTCACATCCAATTCACTTGAAAGTTTGAACACTAAAATAAACATAACTCACATATCAGTTCTCACTAGAACTAGAACCACAGTTATTAGGCTAACTTCAATTTCAGTGAAACTTGAAACCAACGAACCTAGCTGCTCATGTCCATTCCTTTAACTCTGCGCGCAAAGCTGGCTTTGACAAAAGCTTTGTTTGATTTACAAACTTGACACAATATTGCCTTACCAAACGTCAATTGGTTGGTTTTCCTTTATCAGCGCAATTTCGCTGAAATTGTATTTACCTCGCGTATCAAGCTACAGATTACACCAAGCCTGCAAACCCGCGGGCCGCTTTCTCAATTGCAGAAATTGTTGCAAAAGCCCATCCGACGCCCAAAGGTGGGCAACCGCTACTTTATTAATAGCGTCGCTACCGCTCCCGCTATTTGTTAAATTTAGTGGCGGCGCTACCGCCGCCGTTCCTGAATAAAATAGTAGCGAGCTATCGCTACCGCTATTCGCTACCGCTCCTTTTGCTGCACTTAAAAAAATTTTTGGTCTTGTTTTACAGACGTGGGATCTATTTTGAAAAACCTAACCCTGAAATGTTTTTTTGTAAAAAGCTGTTAAAGAAAAAACGTGATCAGAAAAAATAGTCACTGAACAGCATTGATATCGGAAAAATTATTTTACAGTGCATGCACATATAAATGAAACACGCAGAAACACCCATATAGAGTCCATTCGACTTTGTGAGTCGATTGTTGCAGGCTAGCAATCGCCTTTATCAATGCAAGTTCCGCGCTGTGTGTACAGTACTGAAGAGAATGGTTAAGCAATGAAAGATAAAATCTGTCACAGAGTTTAATGCGCGTCTAAATTGAAATAGGCTGGCAACCAGAGTGGGGGACAAACCGGCTATCAAAGCCTCTCACGGAATTTTTATGCATTATTTTAGATTTTCAAAAAATGTTATGTTGATCTATGTTTCATGTGAAAGCCCTGAACAAATTACCGACTACTTGTATTTTGAACTGAGGTCCTTGTGTCTGCATGGTTCAATTTATTCGCGATAGTAGTGTTATCTAGCACGTAGTTTATATGGCCTGCGTGCAAAGGATGGTTATTTAGATATTCGAGAGCGAATTGACCAACCACCGTTTCCTTAACATTCCAGCTTTTGAAAGGTAAGCTTAAGTGTTGAATGCTTTACTTTCAAAGATGTGCAATGCGCATTAAGCAACCGGCATCAGCTCTAAAAGAATAAACCTAACATCAACAATTAAAACCTCTCGATTGACTGTAAAAACTTTCGAGGAATCTGCCGACGGGTCTGCTCTTATGTTTTTGCGATGATTTAAACTTGCACATATCTGTAGGCCTATTCAAGTTGCGGGTCCCCACAAAGGTGACAAGCAAGCGAATCAGTCAAGCTAATTATTTTATAGGACATCGATTTCACGTACCATTACGCATCCACAGTACTGAAATCTTATTCATGTAAAATATCCTATCATAAATTTCTTTATTCCATTCTGATATTAACCTTCCCTGTCAGTACATTCAATGCCCATACGTACTTTTTCGCAATATCTGAAAAACATTTTCATGAAAATATGTAAAAACACTAAGAACCACACAGAATTTATTTAACAACTGAGGAAAACCAAAGCCAAGCGGTCAGAAAACAGTTCTTTTTCTTATGCGAAGTTGTAGCGTCCAAAGTTTCGTGTTACATTCAGACAACGATCACATGCAAAATCGACATAATGTGATTTGCGTCTTAGCACATGGAGGTTAATAATATTTTACCAAGATCGTGATGATAAAAGAAATTAATCACTTGACGTTGTGTGGCTTTGTCAGGTAAGAATGTTAATCAAAGAAAAATTTTTCAACACTCTGTTTAGCCGGGCGATGGCCATTTGCAAAAAAATGGCATCATATAATTTTTACCTAAACACATGGAGGCAAATAAAATTTCAGCGAAATTGCAATGATAAAAATAGCCCAACTACCTAACGTTTGGTAGGGCTATGTCTGGTTTAAACATAGATGAACCAAAACTTTTGTCAATGTTAACTTTGCGTGTAGAGTTAAAAGAACGAAAGTGTGAGATTAATTCATTTGAATTACGTTCAAGCAAACTCACTATAACAAGTTTAACGTGAAGTGATTTATCCTTCATCTCAAAAGGAACACTTTCCTGTAGTTCTCCCAGAACGTTTGGTTTTCAAAACGGGACGGTAGGAGATTGAGCGGACGCGCTGTAGCATGCTCGGAAACCTAAACCCTCAATGGACCCGGGATTTGTGATTTGGCAACGTCCACAGATTATACGAACTTTTTCAGCAGTTATCACTGGTGTTGAAAACTAAAAAATTATTGTGAAGCAATAAACATAGCGATTGTTCGCACAACGCGAGTTTTTCAGTGGAAAAAGTTTTCGTGTTTGGCAAAGTAGCCTTATTTGATTTTTGCTGAACAGCAGAACTTTGAATGAGTAGCAGAAAACAAAAATAATGCGCTTTCGGTGCCTCATTTAGTGAAAGTATAAAATTCTTCAACGAAAATAGTTTCACACAGGAGACAGCTTTTTTTAGTGAGTGGGAAATTACTGATTTGAAGTACTGGGGAATATCTCAAATTAAGTCCGATGTCTAGCAGTATTCCTTTTACAACACAAAGTAACGCAGATGTTTCGAAATGTTTCATGTGAAGAAAGAGGGGAGCAAACAAAATATATTGGTGAGTGATTTCAGGAAAATGTTTGCAAGACAAACATCAAAAGTACAACTTCATCGGCGAAGATTGCAAAACAAAGTGCGCAAAAACTAGGAAGTTAGTGCACAACATTAAAAGCATGACAACTTCAACATTTGAATGTAAATTTGTTCTGCGCATTAGATTCATTGTAAAGCCTTACTGCTCGATGTCCAGTGTAAGTTTGATACACTGTAATTAACATGACGAGATATTTCGGTACACAAAAAAAGCCGCAACCATTTAGTAGGTTTGCTTACAAGCAGTGCAACCCATGGAATATAAAGTAGCTTTGCTTTCTATGCGCGTTAATGCTAAGCCGTAAAAAATTGCATTTTCAACCTGGTCGGTTTTGAAGAGCGTTTTCCGAGGTGCTTAGGTATATAACAGCTTCGTTGCAAGTAGGAGGATAGCCCAGCGAGACCGTTGAATTGTAACATTGTATCAAAAACATTTCGATTTGAGCAAAACACGCAGCGTAACAACTGATTATGTTACTTCAAAAGCAACAATGGATGACTGTAATCGCATAGACCAGGGGTGGCCAACACGTCGATCGCGATCGACCGGTCGATCGCCGAGTCCCAGTTGGTCGATCGCGCCTAATTTTGCATTGAATTGACTAGAT
>Ga0210059_1006246_pt1 | contig 19141 bp, 17 predicted proteins | sample Ectturendosymbi2_FD_188042 | JGI IMG/M metagenome (GOLD analysis project Ga0210059, IMG submission 188042) | Ecteinascidia turbinata endosymbiont from Florida, USA - Sample 2 (SPAdes) (version 2) | ecosystem: Host-associated > Tunicates > Ascidians > Unclassified | place: Key West, Florida... | reverse complement strand
TGATTGTCAAAAATCTATAGATAATTTTTGTGATTTGAATTGGCAACTATGACATCATAAGCATTGAAATATGATGTCATTAACTTTTGTCAGCATGTTTTATGCAATGTTTTATAAGCCCTCATCGACCCCTATTTATACTACACCCTATCTATCTACGCTACACTGACTTGAGTATATCAATGTAGCTAGTTGTTCTTAGTCTTACACCAAATTCATTCACAAGTAAGTAGCCTACACAAATACAACATGCACAAAGCTAAGGGAGCGTTTATGGGTGAGATGGGCTTTTAAAATGATGATACGGTAACGAAAATATATGGACAGCGACAAGGCCCACATTGAAAAAAGCCCGAGTTACAAGCTTAGTGAAGTGGGACTGTGGGTGGTGGAACAAATATATAAAGCAAGCTCGCGTTTTCCAATATATTGCGTAAACGAAGACTCGGGGTATGCCTGACGAGCCCGTGTGCCGGAGTCAACCCTGGGCTGTTGAAAACACCAAGAACACAGCTTAAAAAAACAGGCAAAAATGACACAGTATTGATACCTGTCTTAACACATTCAAAATCACAACATTTCCACATCTAGAACACAGAAGTAACATGACTGAACACTAATTCCACACAAGGCCGTCGCCAGAGGGGGGACACCAGTGGTGCCCGGCACCCATTTAAAATCTGTACCCCCCATTTTATGTTTGGCTCCCCGGTTGCTGCATACATCCAATCTTGTATTTTAAAAATGTGCCCCCCTTGTTGTTTTTGGCCCCCCTGCTGCGAAATCCTGGCAATGGGCTTGATTCTGCAACTGCATTAGATACCGGAATGCAAAGACAAGACAAAGCATATGTAGCAAGTTGTCTGTAAGGATGCCAATTGTGTTGCCAATGCAAAAATATAACATAGCTATATAGCAGTGATGGAGCCTCGAGACTTGGTCGCGGTCTCAAGAATCGTCTCGAGGCCCCATCCTGCGAGTCTCGCTCTCGAAGGTTTCAGGTCTCGTCTCGGTCTCGAAGGCTGCATGTCTCGGTCACAAGCCTATTGTTTTGAGACTTGGAATATTGCAAGGATATTGCTTGGTAAAACTGTAATTCAACTAGTTTTTTCTCTATTGTATTTGCAGGTAAGAAACAATGAAAACAGGTCGGGATAATGTGAGAATTTCGAAAAAAATGAAACTTGGGAAGTGGTAACGACTTTTTTAAAAAAAAATTTCGACAAAATCCACAAATTTTGAGGTCTCGGTCTCGGAATTTGTGATGAAGTCTTATTCTCGAATTTCAAGTCTCGAGTGTCGGTCTCGCTATTTAGAATGTTGTTAAAACGCTTGAAATTACACTGAATTACAACAATTTTTCGATGGTGTGGCACGAATTTTTCCTACACACAAGCACGCAAAATTGCACCATCTGACAACACTGTTCGATAACACTAATGTGGTAAGCCATCCCGAAAAGGGTAACCAGATTGCGCGCGGTGTGTTCTGGCAAACATTTACGAAATCCTGCCATATGCACTTCCAAATTACAAATAATATATTAGAAATATTAATGCCACCATACTGGCAAAATTCTGCAAAATTTTTTGTTAAACGATTTACTTTAACAATGGACCCAATACTAACTGTACTACTAAGGTTGTTTGGGCAAAATTCGAAATTTAAAAGTGGGGGGCCTAGACCCAATCGGTCCCCCGGTTCCGCCACCTATGATTATGGAAGTCTGGTTAGAAGTCAATTTTGCGTGCTTTGCTCTCTGGTTAGAAGTCAAATAAAGTTAACCAGCACTCTGCTGCTCTTTTTTAAAGTCAGTGCATGGTTCAAAATGAGTGATGCTTGCTTTGTCACTTTATACGAGATACGATGCCAGTACTATGCAGGCTGTAAAGTTTACAAATTCAAACTGTTGGAAAATGTTTCTTTGCCGGTTTGTCACGTTTATCTTAAATCGTTTAACGCTGGAAATTCAAATAAAAGAAACGGTTAAATTCACAGAACCAAGAGAAAGCAGTAACTTCTGTTTTAGCTCAGTGGTTCCCATTACAGATTTTTAGAGGACCATGATCTTTGTTTGTATAGATGAAAGCAAAATAGCGAAATACCATGCAAACTACTCGCCGTGGTAGTCTAGTTTGGGAAAGACAACGAATCGAGCACAACTCTAAAATCCAGGCTACAGGACAACACAAGATCTGCGTCATGTGAACCACCACATGTTATTTCACTTTATCAAAGGTATGCAAGTTGCAACTATCCCGCCCTTAGCACAGACCCGTCGCCTGGATTTCGCAGCAGCAGGGGGGGGGCCAAAAACCACAATGGGGTTCACAATTTTTTAATACAATATTGGATGTATGAAGCAACCAGGGGGGCAAACACGAAATGGGGGGCACAGATTTTAAATGGGGCGGCGGCACCACTGTTCCCCCGCTGGCGGCGGCCCTGCCTTAGCAACGCTTTTTACAAACAATACCATTCATTAGACATTTTGATTGATACGCAACAATGTCAACTTGTTACGTGATAAGTTCCATGAAATATTCATGATTTTTGGCGCGCAAAGCGGATGATAGTCTTTTTTAGTAGAAACCACCTGTACGTAACAGTAGTAACTGGTTTTATTAAAAGGATCCACAGTTTCAGCCAAATCGTCAAAAGGGTCCATGGCACTGAAAAGGTTGGAAACCACAGTTTTAGCTTTTTTCCTGACTTTTAACAATTTGAATCCATCTTTTGGTGCGTTCAGTAATTATTCCGGAACAATCGATACAAAGCACATGGGCAACAGGTTGTTAATCATCTGCATTGAGAATAACAGTAATCTTCAACCAAAAGCGATCCTTGAGCAAATTTAAACATTCAAAAGTTTTGCTTTAGACAAGTCTGACCTTGCTTGGTTGCGGATTATTTCTTCCTTCCAATGGATGCTCCAGCGGAAGCTGCACTCTTGGACTCTGCATGGCGACACGTTCTGGCCCACTGGGATCGTGGTGACGCTTACGGCCCAGGTACGTTATTGACTCGCTCCAGTCGCGCCCGTAAGTGCTGTTGCAAGGAAAAATGTTATTTCTGCTGTCCGTGTGAACAGCCTTAATTAATTTTGACGCGAATTGTCCTGGAGGTATGTCACAAGGTATGAATGCACGATAAGCTTCAAGCGCCATTTTGCAGAAACAAAATATATCGGTCTAACCCTTCCTAAACCATTAAGAACAAACTACTACGTAAAATAATAAAAGAAAGCATGCTGTGAGTATTATATGATAGACAAACGACAATCCATCAAAAGTTAGTGATCGTACAGTTTGCTTTTGTGGTCATTTGAGCATGTAGCACAGAAAAGATTTTCTAGCAAAAGCTTTATCAAAGAATTAAAAAAAAACGAGGTTTTGGAAAATCATTAGCTGGAAGACAATAAATCAGTGGTTAAAATTTTTTCGGATAAGCTTTAATATAAGTGTGATGGTTTCAACACTTGATGTACAGTATTTCTATTTTTCCCATCTAGGTGAAATTTTCTTGACGTGTATGAGCTGTCTTACTCGTTTACGTGTATGTTACCTGGTGTCTTGCTTTGGTGAATAATATTGGGAATATTAGTTAAAAGATTAAAACTCATTTTCAGGTGTGCGCAATTTTCACGTGAAAGCACTTTCACAGAATTGTAAAAATCTAGTACTCGCATTACGGTCCGCAAAAAGATATTTATGTTTGCAATTCTATGCATGTCATGTTGGTGAAAAATACACGTTCATCGTGCTGGTGCGGTTCAATGATGCCAATCCCGTCGCCACGGGGGGATTTGGCGGGCTTAGCCCCCCAAACAAAGTTTCAAGACCTCCCAAATTAAAATACGAAAAACTATAAATCAGTGGAGTTTTTGTCAAAGTTTGGAATGTCAAGACCCCCTGCCCAAATGTGAAGCCCCCTACTGAAAACTTTCTGACGCTGGTTCCGAATGATGCAACTCATACAACTCACAATGAACATAGAACGCACTGATGTTCATAAGGTTAGCAACATTTCATTAAAAAACTTAATTCCATCCCTGCTCACATAAATATTATAGAAATTGTAGGCTATTTAGGACATCTCAGTATATTTTGATCAGAAACGTGGCCTACAGTATCTGCTATTCCTAAACTAATGTATTGTTTGCTGTCATCTGCATTTGCTGCTTTCCTTTAGTAATTCATCAAAAGCCTGGTAAATTATAATCTTTTCTTGACCATAACAGGAAATTCCAACGTAATCAATACAAAAAAAACTGCATTCGGCGCAACAGCACTTCAGAAACGAAGCATCAACAAGACGAATGCCATGAAGAAACATATGGTTTTAATTATCTTCTGATATCATATCAACAATAAGAAGACATATCAGTTACGCCCACCTACAATATCATTCATTAAAATCTGACGCCGTCCGCCTTTCTCTTGTATTGATCTGTCACGCGTCGCTGCATCAGCGTGTTGCTTACCCCAACAAACAAATAAAACAATAGCTCCAGCTCTTTGACCAACATGATGCAGAATTCTTTCTTGCTCAACAAACGCGGCAATATTCGACCTACTGATTTCCATCCCTGTACAGGAGTGGATACTCTATTCCTGCTTTTACGTCGACTACAGGCAAAGTGGAAATTCAGTTGGAACCGGGGAAACAACGATCAGACACATTTTAAAAGAAGTTGCTCATTTGTCCGTGCGTGAATTTAAGAAGCACGCTCAGATTTTAGCTTAAACGCAGTGTTTTCATACTTTTATAATAAATCCGACAGAATCCTTCCAGTGTTGCAAAATCTGGCGCTCTTGCGTGCACACAGGACAGTAGAGTCATGAAAGGACTTTCTCTTCATGAGTTTATATTGTAACGTCTTCACTCCCACACGCAACGCGCTGTACTAACAAGCATCGCAGAAACCAGAAACACACAAATACTTGAGAGAACACGAGGGTATATACGTGGCGGTAGTAGAAAAGCATGCGCTTGATGGCGGTAGTACATTTATTTTGATGAAACACAAGTATATAGGTCCAATAGTATAGGACACACGCATGAATGACGCCATCATCATTATTAATGTAGTACTGCGATGACTTCCAAGTCCATCTATTTATAAAATGCATCATGACCGAGAATTGCGAATCGGTTCTTAATAAAGAATCGGTTCTTTTAGCGTTGCCAATTTATTCACAAATACTTCGGTTAAGTTTTCCATTGATCTTATTAATAATTCAGTTTTTCGAGTGGATCTAAGAAGTTTCAGGTCTAAAAAGCCGACTGTCAAAAGTTGTTGTATTGATGTGAAAATACGAATCTTAGATTCAACGATCAGTTCTATGAACAGATAAATAGGGTCGCTATGGGGTTATCCAATACCCACAGCATGGATGATTGCAGAGCTTTTTAGGAAACTTTGTCATCAAATGATAATTTACAATACGTCCCAGCGCAACGAAGTACCCTTGTGACGCATGGAAGATGTATGCTGAATTTTCCAAACTGCACTCTAGTCGGTGAGTTCCTTGCTCACGTGAATGGCATGCATAAAACTTGAGAATAAGGGACCAACGGTTGTATTTCCTTTTTTATAAGAAGAACTGGATCTGGTTTTAACTCTCTTATATACAGTACAGTAAACTCCCGTTTCTTGATTAGCAAATGTTCCAACTTTGTTGCCCAGCCGTACAAACCAAGCTCGGTTAATTTTCTTTTCCCTTGCGCTTGTTTTTACAAGGTCTTGCCAAGATACGCATGAGAGTTTCGAAAAGTTTAAAAACCTGCTTTTGGGCATGGTTTTCCTTTGCGTTCGGGGAATTTTGGGCTCAGCGAGTCAAGCAAAAACGGGGTGATCAGTGTGCATAGTATTCGACAAATATACAAGGCTCCGTTTGTAACAGTATGATTACAACAAACGCACGTATCGGACAAACTTGTCAAAGCTGCACAATATGTCGGTACACTTTCACTTTTCACAATCACTTTTCCTCTCTGGAGGGTTGTGGGGCAGCAGAACTAGGAGATCTCGAAACACCTCACGTTTTTCAGCAGGCATGTAACCAGCTTGGGACACCCAAGCTTGGGTGACGAAGATTTTTCTAAAAGGGGGTCAAATTTTTTAAACTATGTCCAACACAGTTTTCCAGGGGTTGCGAAAACTTTCCAAGGGGCCTCGTCCCTTTGCGCCTCCCTAGTTACGGGCCTGGTTCTCAGCAACATCTGACAGCTCTGCTGGCTCCACACCAAGGTTGGACCAGGCCAAGTCAGAGATTTAATTACACCACCTGGTCCTTGGTCGACCTCCGAGCCGCTTTCCCATGGGTTAAAGTCAACAGGACTCGCCGGTACATTTGCCTACCTGAAGGAGTACATTTAAGGTTAGCAATAGAAGGAAAAAATATGTTGATATATTATTCATTTCGAATTATTTCTACATATATCAGCGAATATTATTTTGAAAAATTATTATATACTTATTGGTAAATATATTTTTGTTATTTTCCTCAGCCTGTTGGTAATAAGAAATTTTATTGCGGGTACATGTTCATCTATCGAAATGTTGAAAGGGTACCTGGCCAGAGAAAGTTTGGGAACCCTGATTTAGAGTAATATCCAATTGTGATTGAGAGCAGGTGCTTGTTGCGTTTTCCAGAATATAGTGGTATTCCTCAGTGGTTGCTGCGCTTGGTTTAATCAAAATTTTTCGAAACACAAAGTTAAACATTCAAACGAGTGTCACTGCAATTTAGAAACATTTTTGCTTTTCCGTTAAACACTATGTTTAGTGGTATTCCGCCAATTTCATACTGTAGCTGTTCGTTGACCTTTATTTCATACGCTTGTATTTCCATCCAATCGCTGTTTATTGATGTTACGTAGAAGTCTTGTTTGTCACAAGGAACCTCAATCGCATTTTTTCAATTCTGTCACTTTTTTACGTGTTATTTTGGTATTGGAAATTTAAAAATAAACTTAAATAAAACTCATACTGCAAAGCCACACTTCGAATAATGAGTTGTTTTCAAGCCTCATATGCTTGAACGGCAGCTTTACTTACCTTGCAAGCCTCCTGCGGCGATCTTCTTTCAACTCTGTCAAAAAGTCTGTTCCTCAGGCGACAAGACAACGAATGTAAGTACAGTGCTACCCTTATACAGTTGGACAGCCATACCGCTACCCACCTTTTACGTTGGCAGAGAACAAAGAACAATACCAACGAGTTGTTCAAAAAAATCATGTTCGGTTCCGCCCTATGTGTTCTTTAACTCTTGGTATTTATTTTTCAAAGCGCTTTTGTAGCAACGCAATTTAATGGCTTGTTCTGTATGCCACAGTGCGTGAATGAATATGCTGTGTACACAATGAGCTTGGAACGAAAGATTGAATTCCAAGTGGGTACCGACAGAGAGTGGCTGTTGAGCTTGCTATAATTTTTATAGCGTTGACCTTGATTTGTAGCTGGCTTTAGATTATGAGCACTACATAGTAAATGCAGATGACTGCCATGTCAAATCTCAAAAATTGCAGACAATACAAGTTTTACTTTATTTGCGTATTAAAAATTTCGTCCAAGTAAAACGTTACTTATCTTTTTGCATACAAATGAGAATTCTTACTCTCTCCTATATACCAGCAATTTCTTCGAAACGTAAAGTGCGTCCCTGTTATATCCAACAAATCTTATCTAGAACTTTGTCATAACTGCATCTAATCAATGATTTTAACTTGTTTAAGCAATGCTACCTGACAAAGGAGCATATTTAGTAAAAACATCTCCATTTTACCCAAATCCTGATCTAGGGGTGTCCCGCTTGCGGCGCACGAGCCACATTTGGCCTCTGTGTGGCCCACGAGATCGTTTTTCTCCAAAGTTCCAATTAACCCACACCGATATGCAGCAAAATTTGAGTCAAGCGACATTTTCCTATCAGTGTGTTCAGTCATGCTTGAATGGAAATGACGGCAAATGTTTTTTTCACGTCACCAATGGCTACAGTACATTGGCCATTGATAGAATACTTGCGTTATTACCGAAGAACTGCAGGCGCTCGGTGTTTTTAGCATTTCGTACACGTGCTGTATTGCAGATTACGCAGCTTGTAAACTGCATCAGAGATAAACAGTGGTGGACTGGGTTAGGAGGGGGGCGAGGAAAGGCTGAAAATGGTCCCACCTGATGACGTCATCATACTCATCCAACCGTGACAAGACCTTTTGATCAAGCCTAGGAAGGGGATATGTATGGTGGCCCATGCGTGCCACCCTAAAAAATTTTGTTTCTGGCATTTTTTTGAAAAAAAATATCAAAAAGGTTTTAAAAACTAAAATAATTTTACTTCTTTTTCGAAAACACTTTCGTTTCGAAAATCTTTTTTAAATAAAAACATTTTCGTTTCAACAAAATTTTATTTTCGTTTCGGAAACACTTTCACTTTTCTTTGCAAATTAAAATCTTTTCGTTTCAAAAACAAAAAAATTTTACTTTCGCTTTGAAAACACTTTCATTTCGCAAATGTTTTCTAAATGAAAATATTTTTGTTTTAAAACAAAATATTTTCGTTTTAAAAAAAAATTTTTGTCGTTTTGGAAACACTTTCACTTTTGTTTCGGAAACACTTCGTAAAACAAATCGAAAAAAATTGTAACAGTTTTGTGGTCGTGGCCGATGCGTGCCACCCTCCGTTTAGGGCCAGTGTTTCCACATGAGAAGGCGTTGATTTGCAGATTCTCCTATGTCGATATCTGGCTCGGTAGCTCGAGATCGTATTACAACACGATATAGTACAGTTACAACACGATAATATTGCTTGCTACGCAATGTAAGAATGACAATGTTGCTTTTCATCGGAGTTCTGCAGTGTCTGGCTGTCTTGCGTTGTTGCGATCTATTTGTCAGTGGAAGACTTAACATCAAGCATGAAAGGCTGTGTGAAAGGCTTGATACTGAGGAACATGACTGTGCGCGAGAGAGATCTAAGACTGTCTGTATGACAGTGGTTACAAGCAGTAACGTAGCCAGCACAAATTTTGACGGAGGCAAATACTTTAACTTTAAGCGAGCAACAGTATTTTGTTAGGGAAACTGCCTCTCAAAGCACAAAATGACCTACACATTGCTGTTGCTGTTGGGGGCCATTTTGAAAGCAGAGCACCTGCACATTACAGTTGCTTTTTGGGGCCCGTTTGAAAGCTAAGTACTTTCTTATGATCCGTCTCGGAGTATTTTATATGAGTGGATAATAAGTTTTCCACGAAAAATGAGAAACATCTACGCCCGAAACACCTCGAGGGGGCATAGAAAGGGGGGCCCGAGGCCAGTGCTTCGTTCGCCACCTCTTCAATCCACCACTGGAGATAAAGCTCACTTTAAATACTTCTGAACTGTTCGGAGCGCAGGTACCGTTTTATTTAAGTTGCTTCTGAGAATGGCAACGGCAAGCAATAATTAAAAGTTTACGGCAGTAACGAAGGATTTCAAGAAGCCGAACAAGCCGATTCACTTTATGCAGTATGCAACAGAGCAGCTTCAGACTTCAAAGATTGTAGCATAAAAAGACACTATAACGGCAATAGACATGCGTCTCCATACGATAAAGTATACACGAAAGGTTCAAACAAGGGAAAGCGGCGCAGTTAAAAACAGACTCTTTTGGGATAGTAGCCAGTTTTCTTAACTATTTACTCACAGCAGGAATGAAAACTAAAAGCGAGTTATTTAGTAAATTGTTTTACAATCTCGTGGCTCATTACGTCGCCTGGACAAGAACATTGTTTTGTACGATATTTGTGGCGTTTCAACTTCGTTATTTTCTATTTTTTTCGTGTATACAGCTAACATGAAGTTAAGACTACAGTTAAAACGCACCACCATATCGCAATGTGAAATTTTAGCCCGAGAAGCAACGTGCCAAACAGTTGTGGCCCTTTACTCAAAAAGATTGGACACCCCTGCCCTAATCACCCGCATTCTGACCTACAGAGTCTCACTCACCATCGTGGCATGTGTCTGGTGAATGTGATTAAGGACAGAACAACCACACCAAATATTTGAACGCTTCTGACACGTAGTACAGTACCTCACACCACGACCGGAGGGACGTAGGTCATGCCATAATTTTGGCATAGGTTCACACTTGGCAGATCATACGTTTATTTGATTAGGTCTTTCAAAGACAAATCCGCACCCCAAAAGGGGCATGCTGCGCTCAAATGTTCATGTTTAGTTTTTTTTATCGAAGTGTTTGCTGTAAGGTCGCACAAATGGTAGTTGATAAGCCACTCTTTACAGCAGTGGTTTTCAATCTGGGGGCCGCGACCCCATTGGGGGTCGTTTGAATTTGCAAATTAGATATCTGACTGCAGTAGTTAACGTGGGAGTTATTCTAGTTTTCAATGAGTTGTGCTGTGGACAGTGGTGCAGCCAGAATGAGGCCAAAGAGGCCATGCCCCCCCGAAACAAACTTGCTAATATTTTTCACTGGTGCTTTACATCAACTTTAAACTGTTCGAAAATAATCGAAGGAAGAGTTGGACTCGAGACGACGTCAGTGACTGGCCCCTCCCGAACAAAATTCCTGACTGCGCTACTGGCTGTGGAGTGATTTGTATATGGCAATGGTCTCTCTCACTGATGCTGCCATGTGCATGACTTTAATAAATGAGTCTTTGTTCAAGATAATGATATCGTACGTTATTTTTAGTCATTGGATTTTCTATTGTGCAAACACAAATGCAATTCATATGCCTGACTGGAAATTTTCGGATGTGGGTCGTTAGGCTAAATTGGGTAGCAAAATGGGTCGCTGGATGAAAAAGGTTGAAAACTACTGCTTTACATGAAGTAAATTCTGTTAAGATCCGAACAACTACAGTCATGGGCGCAATTTTGTTGTAAAATGTAGGGGGGCAGTTTAGTGTGAAATCAATGAAGTCATCAGGTCGATGCAGAAGTAAAGTTTTATAAATACAGATTTCCAAACTTGTTTATATAGGTGTTGTAAAAGCAAGACTAATCACGCTAATACATCAATTGAGATTTATCAGAGCTGTCAGTTGGAGTGCACAAAATGCTGAATTGCATTGGTCACACGTGGATATCACTCTTATAGTAGAAAACATCAGTTTTCATGCATTTTATAAGAGGTGTGGTTTACAGCGCGATTTGAAGTCTTTTTCTAGTTGCTTAACGTTACAAAGACGATAAATATTTTTCTTGCACAATTACCGCTTTTTGTAAAAGCTACAAGTCTTTTCAATGCTACTGCGCATCATGCCTGCAGCGCCACCCCTACCAAAATCTCCATTGACATCCTCTTACCAGGTGGTGGATGCATCCTTTCAATATCCGCTTGTTGTCCCCTGCATACATAGGGGAAGGTGGGGCACAGTCGTCTTTTTTTATTTATTCAAAAAGTTGAAAACATTGAACTTTAAAGTTTCCATGGTGATTTAGTCTCATACCAGCCGTAGTACTGAAGTGAATTTTTCTTTGATTGGTGGCTGTTGTTACGAGTTACAGAGCAAGTTGTGTTTTTGCTACCCAAAAGTAATTTATAAAATCGCATTTAGATTTGGGTTTTGCCCACGTTAATCAACATCTTCTGTTATGAGTTTTTGTGACGTTGTAGTCAGGGCAGTGCTACATCATTTGGAAATGCCAGATTTTAGATTCTTTTTAAGTTGAGTTGGTACTTCGTTTTGTTTTTTGGATATGCATGGGGAACACTCAACACATTGCCACTTGGTCACTTTACAGGGACGGATTTCGGTTGTGCGGGGCCCCTGGCTAAAACTTAGAAATGGGCTCTTTCTATATATATGAAATTGACGTTAACAGGGAAAAAATGAACGAACTGAAGCATTTGTGTTATTGAAACAAAAAAAGCTTGAGCAAAAAAACGAATCGTTAACTAATATGGACGTCACAATGTGAACGAAACTCATTGATTTCAAGTTTCCATTTCTTGCTGGAGACTTCAAACCATATCGATAAATGTTGACAAAACACCGGTGGAATGTCTTGAATATAGAGTAGCACCCCGTCGACAAACACCCTTCTATCACGATCACTTTAACGCGGTCTTCCCTATGCTAATGCATTTCCTTTTGTTTCACCAACGCGGCCACCGCGGATGTCAGATGAAAATTTCAATAAAAAGCCAAACAGTGCTAAAAAGAGGCCAGGAAAAGCCATACCGATTGTTTAAAGACCAGAAAAAAGCCAAATTGTATTTGTGGTATTTCCATGCCTTTGTCACAAAAAAACATTTTAATTACAAGAATATAAAAAAAATATTTGAAATTAAGATTAAGTCTTGCTTGGCATTGTACCGGAGCTCATTACTGATGCTTCTCTGACTTTGCATGGTTTGTGAGATTCCACACTTTGGTTAAAACAGTGCGACAGTTTGTACACTGATCTATCGGCAGCTTTCTGCACCCAGTCGAAAGTCATCTCCCATTCACTCCTGTACTTTCGGCCAGAATTATTACAGCCCTTCCACTTCTCGACGTCATTGTCTTATTTCTATCGCGGAGACGCGGACCTGTTTGCAAGCGGTTGAGCTTGCTTAGTTTCTACAACACAGTACACACTACACAGTGCAGTGAGTGCATGCATTTCTAGTGTTTACGCAGAATATTGCTAAAATCGGAACGCGAGCGTCGGTCTAATATCATTTATCACAAAAATTTTGCAAACATGTTGCCGAAAAAAATGGAATAGAAGTATTTTCCTTCATAGGAACCTGTTTCAGCGGAAAAGGGTCAAAAAAGAGCCAAAAGGCCAAACGAATTTTTAGGGCCAACCAGCTTGAGATGAAGCCAAAAAAAGGCCAACTAAAATTTTTTGACAAACCAACTTGAAACGAGGCCAAATTTCAAAAATTTGGCCTAAAAAAGGCCAATCTGGTAACCCTGGCCACCACTTCGGTATCCTGATCAGGGCACAGTCCAGCTGTTGCAAAACTGCTAATGGAACACCGTGTGACACGACCACCATATTCTATGGGTATCCTTACGCGTGAGTGCAAGCGCAGTAAATGCCCATGTGACGTAACAAACTCTGCAACCATAGTTTCAGGCAGCACGTAAGACAAAGCTAAATAACTTTCAAACCAGGAAATAATTGTAGAAATGAAATGATCGCGTTAATACATGAACCCTTAGGAATGCAAGTGTGACGCGACCACCCCAGCCCCGCTAACACGACCAATTGAGTGCCGTCCAGTAGATGGTCGTGCTAGCGGTGTTCCACTCTATATATATATCTCCAAATGACATTTTTGAGGTAGATAAAATTTTCTTTAAAAATTATTTTCAGAAAAATCAGCTTTCCATACCAGATTCCCGACAAAAATAACACTAACCTAACCTTAAAACTAACCTAACCAAAATTTAAATTAACCTTACCTACCGTAATAGCCCAGTTTGATATGTCCTAAATTGATATGGTAAAAATATTTATTGTACTCAATACTAATTGCAGTTCAGTATTTCATTTTTCTGTTCACAATCAATGACAAGTCAGCAAGACTATTAGTTACAAGAAGAGCATGCACTCACTTATTAATAACTGTTGTGAAACTCACTTTCACGTATTCCCTATGGTTTTACGTTCACTCATAAGACATCAGAGATGATCACTATCCGGTTTGCAGGTTGGATATCCGGCAGGATAGTGAGTTTGCAACCGGATACGGATATCCAAAAACTGATTTCAAACGGGAACCGGATACGGATATCTGAAACGCTTTTATCGATATTTCGAGGATTCAGACATTTGGAAAAAGTTGCACATTGCATAATCATTCATTTATTACAGTATCTTCAGAAGCATCTTTCAGGCCTTCTGTGCCATGACTCCGAGTCTGTCTGTAGTGTAATCTCTGTACCGTAGTGTAATCCCATTCCCCTTCTTAATCTGCTAATTGGACATGCCAAGTTTGTCAGCATGAGTCTGTTCCTGATGTGGCAAGACAGGGCTCTTTCAATATACAAGGACGTTGTTTGTTGCGTACCTGGACTAACGCTAGCTAGTGCAGACCTACTGTGATCTGTAGTCTAGACTAGCTAGAGCACTCTAGCTCTTTTAATGTGGACTGTAGTCTACACCAGGCCTTCCAGCCTTCACGCCTATTATCTACGTGAGCCTGCAAGTGCACTGACTGGTTGTTGGATGTTGCCAGGCCAGATAGCTTTTTTCTTTCTTAAACATATGCAAAATTGTTGTTTTGTGACACTGACTTCTTAGACTGAATTTTTAGTCAGTTATTTCAATATAAATGACATATTTTAAGCCAGTGTATTGTTTTGATTGCTGTTTTGTTTTGGGTTGTAGACTAGCGTTGCTGTGTAGTTGGTTAGGTTTGGTTAAAGCGCAACAATGGTAATATTAATAAATGAAACTATGAATGTGAACTCATGGATGGTATTAAAATATAACCTTTGTTACCAAAGAAACGGCTAATAATGAAAAGCTTGGTGTGGCAACAGAACCGTCACCAGAAAGGCAAACTTCAGTTTTCTATAGGCTAGGGGTCTTTACATTTTTGCAGTGGGACTTGATATTCTGAAATTTCTTGAACAAACATCACTGTTTTATAGTGCAATAATTGTAAAGCCACAGCAGTGACCCACACCAAGCGAATCGATCGCAATCTGCTTCGTTGAAGAGTGTTGTAGCTGTGTTTAGTGGAGGAGTTGTAATTGTGCTCAATTTTTGTAATCTTGAATTTTGATCTTAGCAACAGTGCGTAATTTTTTCTTTTTGTTTCATATGTTGACTTTTGCGCAGGGCTGAAGATGTGTAACACACACGAAACTAGTTTCCTTACGCAATAAATTGCGATCGATTCGCTTGGTGTGGGTCACTGCTGTGGCTTTACAATTATTGCTGAATGATAAGAACAAGCTTGAATCATTGCCAGAAGATGGGAGCAGAACCAGGCAGGGGATTCCTCAAACAGCCGGCTGCAAAGCTAGAGCCCGTAATTGTTGTTTTATAGTGCTTCATATTTAAATTTGGGGGGGAGCTTGGAGCTTTGTTTCGGAGGGGCTAAGCCCATCAAAGATCCCCGTGGGCACGGGACTGTGTGGCAAACTTCAGTTTGCTTTATGCAATTGACCCGGAAAAGTACTTAGGTTGCGCGATATGTCAAGCTCGCAAGATGTGTCAAAGTTTCTGTTTGTGAGCATGGCAGGGCCGAAAGTGGCACAACGCATTCAGGTAGTGTCTATTCTGCTTCATGAGGCAAAACCTGTGCTGGGACTATTTTGCCTTCATTTGAACATAATTGGTTGAAGTGATCATGTGCAAGACTGTAGTACTAAAAATAAGAGGTGTGGGAATGCCTTTCCCACACCGAATAAAGAGGAAGGCTAGGGGAATATGGGGTACAGTCGACACTTTTAGCATTTTCAACCACTGCTACTTTATTTCAAGTCGAAACAAGCTCAAAATTTGTCACACAATAAAGCAACTCTAAATACACAATATCATGCCAAAACATGAAAACAACGCCCATCAGAAAAAATTTTACAATCAATTTAAAAAGGGTACTTTTTCTGTCGAGTGTGCCCATGTATGGGGCACACTCGACATGAGCATGGGGTACACCTGACCGGTCAATAAAAGTTGGGTTACACGCATTGCATAATGTTCATGTGATATCACATGTCAAGTAGGCACTTGCTGACTGCCTCTCCACTTTTTTTCACATTCTAATTACCCACTATCACTGCATGGCAAAACAAATTTGATGATTACCAAATATTCAATGAAACCAATGTAGTATGCTGAAATTCACGCTTCACCATACAAATATAATGTGCCTATAAGCACATAACAAATCTAAAACTGCTTATAGATTAGAATTATTCTGTACTGAATTCCAATATAACCCCTCAAGCTTTACCTTGTTTAGACTGACCTAGTGGCAATGTGTCGAGTGTGCCCCATTTTTTCCTGTCAGATGTGCCCCATGCATTCCTAAAAAATAAAATGAAGAAGTTCCAACTCAACTTAAAAAGAATCTAAAATCTGGCATTATCAAATAATGTTGCACTGCCCTGACTACAACGTCACAAAAACTCATAACAGAAGATGTTGATTAACGTGGGCAAAACTCAAATCTAAATGCGATTTTATAAATTATTTTTGGGTAGCAAAAACACAACTTTCTCTGTAATTCGTAACAACACCTGCCTATCAACCAAAATTTCACTTTTGTACTACGGCTGGTATGAGACTAAATCACCATGGAAATTGTGAAGTTCAACGTTTTCAGCTTTTTGAATAAATCAAAAAAGACGACTGTGCCCCTAGTCCTACTGTGCCCCACCTTCCCCTAGCCTACTTACGTTGCTGGTTTCTAAAAATGGCCATAATAGTTTCTCATAGCCATTTTCCTCATGTTGAATTTGCGTCAATTCTGGTTTTCCAAACTTTTGATCGAATTGTATTTGGCACATCGACTTATAGACCCGTAACCAGCTTGGGACATTAGGCGAGGCGAAGAGTTTTTTGCGAAGGACACACATTTTTTAAACTCTGTTCAATAGTTTTAAACTATGTCCCAACATATTTTTCCAGGCGGGGCGAAAATTTTTTCAAGGGGGGCATCTCCTCCCTGCGGTCCGCTGGTTACGGGCCTGTTGACTTATCCTGGAACAGGCTGGTACGTGGTGACAGTACGGGACCCACAACTCGTACGTGATCACAAAAAGTTTTGGAACTACTGGTGTAAGGTCATCACTCCCACAGGCAACGCGCTAGACTTCCGGTCTAGGACAGTTAGGCTACAAAGGATGTTTGCTTCATAATTGTTTTTGTTGTCATCCTGATGGCCAGTGGCCAGTGTACTCCCCATTCATCAAGATTTTGGAAGAACTTTGTGCGACCGTGACCACGTGTGTAAAGAAATATGGCATGTGGCGTTTATTTTTGCTGGCATGAGGCGTTTGTGGGTTTACACAAAAGTTAAGCGTGGACAGCATCTATTGCTTGATCTTTCACGTAGACAGAGGCGCATCTAGGGGTCTGTATGGCTGTCATGACAGACCCCTTTGCACCGCAGGTACTCAGCATTAAAGGCCGGTAAAATATCAAACGCTGTCACTGCAGGTCTCAAATGCGGGTGTTTTGGAACAGGCAACAGCCTACATTTCCCTTGTAACGTTGCATAGTACTATTACGAAACAACAAGGTTACTGCTTTGTCTAAATAGCGCCTGCGCAGTGACATGAAATAATCCACGTTTTTCAACACTCGAAATTGATATTGCGCCGAACGCACGTGTTTCTGCATTTCCTCCTCTGGCAGTGCCGGCTCTGATGCTGCCAGAATCTCATATACTGCCACGCATACGCAGGAGCTGTTTTGTAATATTTCGCTTCATGGCGAGACGACAGTCTCCAATCACGATTGTTTCGTTTCGTTTTGCAGTTTCGGGCTAATTTTATCTGCTGTTTACACCTACTAGGTTCTGACAAAATTAAGTAAGTTTAGGCTTTCCTCAACGTCACGCCAAGTAACGTGGGCTCGTTTCCACTGAAACTATATTTTTATAAGCAACTTCTCATATTGAAAGGCGCGACAGCTAGCCTCAAAATTGTGGCCGCATTATCTGAACAAAATATCAGTCAAGCGTCGTATTTCGAAAATAGCTTTTTTAGAATTAAGCAGTTGACGATATCGTCAAAGTTGTTTGCTGTGCAAGAAGTCCAATATTGTTTTCGAGTAATTCACTTTTACATTCCGATGCAAAGTAATCAGAGCAATTGCAATTCAACCGTTCTTCTTCGCAGTGATTTTGCAAGTATATTTATAACCCCACCATCTTGATAGACACCGTGCTCCACAGACGCAGTTGTGCAGCTGGTTGTCAGCATCGATTTTAGAAGTGTATGTACGTATGGATAAACAGCTCCCATTGCTGTACGATTGGGACAAGTGCTAGACCGAACCTTGCGCCTACACGCTTCACGACGGCAGTGCGAACTTTTGCACTTTGGTGACATTAAAAAGGAAAACACATTCTTCATCGCCGAAACGTCCATCGCCGAAACGGCATCGCCGAACTGTCCCATTCCGCGAGACTTCAAGCATGCATCGCAGCAACAAAGAACACACAAATACATGAAAGTGCACGAGGAATTGAGGATGTACACGTGGCGTATATACCAACTCTGGCAGTCCTACCTTATAACACCATGATTTATTATTCTAAGCTAAAATCTAAAATCTAATTACAACCACACATTATTCACGATGTTCAAATGACATGGATACCGCATGCACATCGGAAACCAACGTAAGACAAGCGGACGGAATACCTTAATTTTTTAGACCTTGGAGTACTAACTTGTTATTGAGTGTCGGCCAGACCACACGCCAAAGAATCAACTACTTTTATGTCAACGAAGCAATTTCAGTGAGTGAGCACAGAACGCCAACTTATTAGTTCCAATTGGCGATAGTATCTTTTACAGCGTATCGTGTATTGTTCACATATTACACTTTTTTACCAACTTAGGGATTGGGGGACCCTGGCTGTAGCCCAGTCAGAACCCCCTTAATCCGCCACTGTCACTATATACAAGGTAAAGCTTGAGAGGTTATATTGGAATGCAGTACAAAATAATTCTAGTCTATGAGCATTTTTAGGTTTATTATGTGCTTAGAGGCACATTATACACTCAAAAAGATGCGTACCCATATTTTGTTCGATAAAAAACCCATTTTTTAACGAATGTCTTTTCTGTTGCACGACGTGATAGGTGAATCTATGGATGATCGTTTGCAGCTATAGTTGCCCCAAAAATGTCTTGGACAAATCAGCAGAAGATATTCTCCCTGGAGACCTATTTTGCAACAAAATCATACCAGAGTGTACAGATTCAGTTTCGAAAACGTTTCCATTGTCGCAACTTTCCACCAAAATCAACGATTGTTAGTTGGGTTACGAAGTTCAGAGAGCATGGGACTGTAGTGAACTTATGTTCTAAAGTCACAGGGGGAACTTATTCAGGCAGGAGAAAGAGTGCAAGGACAGAAGAAAACATTGCTGCAGTGAGGGACTCAGTAGGACGCAGCCCTAGGAAATCAGTGCGTAGACGCAGCCAAGAACTCGGAATG
>Ga0210059_1006245_pt1 | contig 19142 bp, 6 predicted proteins | sample Ectturendosymbi2_FD_188042 | JGI IMG/M metagenome (GOLD analysis project Ga0210059, IMG submission 188042) | Ecteinascidia turbinata endosymbiont from Florida, USA - Sample 2 (SPAdes) (version 2) | ecosystem: Host-associated > Tunicates > Ascidians > Unclassified | place: Key West, Florida... | reverse complement strand
TCAACGACTTAACACCTCCATCCAGGGAACGGCAATGAACATGATCAAAGCTAGGGAAAAGATCACTGCCTTCACTAATAAACTTTCAAGCTGTATTTGTCTCATGTGATCAGGCAACTATGCTAATTTTCTACAACTTAGTATCAATTACTATTCGATTTCAGACAAGGGGTACGAGAAAATTTAACGAAAGTTCAGGGGGTACGAGTTGGTAGAAAGGTTAAGAACCACTGGCTTAAACCAACGAAAAGTTGCCAAAAGTGCAAATGTTTTATAGTTTGTATACTTAGTTGTAAAATTAGTAAATTACTTATTTCTAATTAAACGCAGTAAAAAAATTGTCATTTGCTAGTTTGGACAGCCCTAATCGAATGCTTTCGGTTTCCCGACACTTGCTTCTTCGATCTCGTAACGCTTTGCATTGTGAAATGTTTGTGGCATTTGCTAAAATATTTGTAGATTCGGGAAAGTTAGACTATAATCTGCGGCCCTCAAGTGGAGAATTACTTTTGATGTATATGCAAAGCAAGTCATTCGTTTCTGCCTGTTCTGCAGTAAAGTTAAAACTGTACATGCATTGGCACGTTACCTGATTCCAATGCAACTGTTGGGCATTTCCTGGCAGGTGGCAGGTGGGTTCCATTGCAATTTGAAAATTCTCAAAACAACAGAAAAAATCATAAAAACGGTTTCAGCGAAGACACGCAACAATGGCGTTCTAAAATCGCCATAAACAATGAAAACATAGCAAGCCTGCGCTTCGAAAAAGTAAACTTTTAATCCGCAAACAGTAGCGTCTGTGCAAAGAAACTATGTACCTTTGACGAGGCTTCCTCGCAGGTGTAATTGAATTTCTCCCCAGGCCGCACGACCCACTTCGAATATCTGATGGTTCCTGCGAATTATTTCATGTGATTCAATAACCATATTTGAGAAGAAAATCGTTCTCGAACCCATTAAAATAAAATTTTCACGACAAGGAATGCGGTGTAACTTAGAACCCTGTAGCGTACACGCATAGTATACGTAGCTGATGTGCAATATTTGGCATTGTCTGAAGTGAAACCTCTTTCTCCAACATTTGGGTGATATGTCGACTTGGCCCGTACAGCGTTGCCAATGATATAAATGTAAAAATCGCAGAATTTTTATTGCAAGATAATACGTCAGAAAGAACAACAGAGCAAGTCAAGGTCAAAGTTTCCTCTTGCTTTGTTATGGAAATCGCTCAAATAGGAGCTATGAATGCGCCCGGGGAATTCGTTCGCCACAAAATATAACCACATTCTTGTTTCATGTGGTCTCTTCAACAGAAAATGACTGACTACCAACTCCCATCCCAGATATTTACTGATTGATGGGGTGATTCACGGACTGAGCCAGTGCTGGTCTGGAAGGTATCAGATTGTTGTAGATGGTTACGATTGCCTAAACACCTTAGCTTGACACATATGTTACTGGGAGCAAAGCTATCTAGCTTTAATTGCGACAGGGTCATGTCCTTGCAGTCGGCGGGTTATCACTACTGCACCCAAATCAAAAATGTGTTTTTGACCGAAATTTTCCCTAAAAACATATAGCTATAGTCAAAGTGAAAATTCTTGCTATATTAATGGAAGCTTATGTCACCGTGGTTCATGTCGTTCTACGCAATTCGTTAAGGTCACAATAACGTCGAAGAACACTGACTTTGAAGCTGTTGTAAACCCATTTATACCATTTGTAAGATCACGTTAGACTTGTTTGCAAGTAATCGTTTTGCATTTCAAAAAATCAGATATACGCACCATGCGTTCAACACGTGTTTTTTTTTTAGAAATGTTTCTATTTTCTGCAATTTTCGTTCTGTAATTATGATAAGCAGGAAAATATGATCAGCAGCTTTAAGGCCAGGTCCTCACTGCCAATGGTGCAGCAACCAGAGCGCTGACATTAAAAGCAGAGGAAAAACAGGCAGTGCTACAGGTAAATCTTCATGAGCAAATCCGTCAATTAAATGTACAATAAACAGGATTTAGTGAGGCTTATTTAACAAAAACGACTAAAGTAGGTCTTGTTTTCTGTATGGAAAATCAAATACATTCGATCGTGTAGTTAAAGTAATTAGGACAACTGTTCTGTGATATTTCATCAACTTGTACCACAGATATTTTTGCGTGGCATACCATAAATGAACATGCAGCATGTATGCAGATTGAGATTCACTGTCCCTGAGAGGCAACATTTAAGAGAAATTTGACTTTTTCTTTCGCTTGTATAAGTGTAGAGTTGTTTTTAGAATAACCTACAGACTACTTTCATTCCCATAAGCATGGGTAAAATCTTGCAGTGCAAATCACTGTCACCAGGAACCACTTTCATGAAAATTGCCTGATGTCCCTTACAATTCTAGTGCTTTACAGAACGTTGAGGAAATGCGGTGATGCTACTCTTGCAAGCACTACAGTTCCGATGGATTAACTTTCTCAAGGGCATCTTAAAAAGTGGGTTACACAGCATGTGAGAGTACGGAGAGACCGAGAACACTACTTTCACTTTTGGTGCTAAACCCACAACTGGATGCAGCTGCTAGATATGCCATACTAGCAGCTACTAGCATTTAGCAGTAGAGAGCAAACATTTTGACAAACAGGACAAATACCTTGACTTAATGATAAGAGGACAACTCCCCACAATGCGGTGAGCACCACCTTGGGCATCATCTGATGTTTGTGCACAGTGGCTCAGGCCGCCCGATATAGACTAAACCTACACGCTGTTGTTGAAACAGAAAACTGCAAGGACTAAGTCATGTTGTGTAGTTCAGATGAACATTGGACTGAGAGCTGCACTCAAGACTGTCCCAAAATGGCAAGTCTGAAATGGTAAGCTAATCACAGTAAGGCCATCGTAGACATACACGTAATGTATGTCGGTAAAAAATAATTTGCTCAAATTTTTGTAATTTGGAAAAAAATAACCTAAAAAGGAGGTCACTGATTGCTGGTAAGCACTTATGGAAACTTCAAATTAGACAAAACTTCCAAAATTTTGCCAAGCTTTCAAACATACCACAAAGTAAAAGAATTTTTGTGTTTTTGGAGTCTTCCTCTCTGTCACAGGTATCGCGCTTTCGATCCGCAACAACATTCTGTGGTGCACGTTTGGTGGAAGGAAAAAAGACTGAATGGAATTTTTTGATTTAGTTGGTACTTTTGCAGATAAACGCGGACCCACGTCATTGGCATTACGCTCTGGATTAAGAAAAACTAAACACATCAACATTGGCTAGAGCATAACGAAAACAGCCCGAAACTTTGTTTCTTATGTAATTTAGTTTGCGTTTCATTTAATAACAGAATGTCTAGCCACATACAAGCTGCTGGTATAATAAAACTCAATAAGCTGTTTACATTGCCACACTGCTTCATGTAGCGAAAATGTCATTTTCGAAAGGTTAGTTCTTTTAAAACTCTTCCACGCCTGATGCATATCTCACAATTACTTTAAGCTTTTTAAGTTAGATTCAGATGAAGTCAGAACAAACGGAAAAGGTCACCATGAGGAATTTGAGCGAGCAGGAAACACTCTTGGTCAGTAGATGTTAAAAATAAAGTTACTGAATCGAATGGACCAGGTGATACAAATGCACCCCATAGGCATCTAAATTGTATGTGTACCTTGTCTAAACTTCAAACATCGTTTTGTGAACAATAAGACTATTTCCAATTTTTCTGTCTTTTTCGTAGCAGCGCATCCCAAAGAAGGGCTGATTGCGTTCAATTCTACTCGTCAGATGATCATCAACTGGTCAATTAATGCACTGCATCACAGCTTATAAAAGTTAGTTCATGCGTAGTTTTGGGAACTTTCTTAATTTGCGAAGAATATATTATTGAGCCTCATCAATGCCTAGTCTAACTTCTGCACTCTAATGGACTGCATCGTGTTTTTGCCGCTAATAACAACATTATGCTACTGCCTACAAACGCCTACATCGTAAGTTGCCTTCCATACTATTTTGTAACTTAGTGTCCAATTTATAAAAAGTGATGTGCATTTCGTAAGCACTCTATCTGCTGCAAATCGGACACGAGTTAAAAGGCTAACGTCAGTGTAAAACCAAACCTTACGTAAATGTGCAACGCTGTGCTCCATGAAAAGATACCCTAGAACAAGGCGAAACGATCGCAAAAGCTACAAAGCCCATGGAATGACGACCACATGGTTTTATACCGCAAAAAAGCTACTCCCACAAGCAGGGCGCTTTTTCACATTGTGGTTTCTGTATAGAAACTGAATTCGAAGCCTGGTTGACTTTTGCCATTTACAGCGATCGGTCGCGCTTGGGAAAAGATTTGTGTTGGAAAACAATGGCTCATACTTTTTTGTGAAATTTGAAGCCAGAAGCCAAAATTATTTTTAGTGGCATCAAACGGTTAGAAGTATTGAAAAAGCACAACTTATGGCACTTCCTTGGCTCGAGACGTTGTAGCAATTCATAGCTATCTCTTTTCTCGAAAGCAGTTGCAACCATTGCATTGTTTACTTTATATAGTTTTCGTGAGTTCATCCGTTTTCAGAACCACCGGAAATCTTTTGCACGTAAACTTTAAATGAATTAAGTGTTTTCCAAGCATTCATAACAAATAGAGAATGAAGATTTAAAAATAAAAACTTTTGGATGAATTTTAATTTCTTAATCCGATAATCTTTACAAAAATTTCAACAGTTTCAAAGAAATGCTCGAATGGCAAAGATAATATTAGAGATGAATGTCATGGTTTAAAAAATTAAGTGTTGTTTCTGGCAGTTTTTTGATAAAAATTGACAATTTTTTTACAATAACTATAATTGATCATACTAACTTCGAAACCAAAATACTTTTCAGTGACATTTACAAAAATCATTAAAGCTGCAAAAATTTTCACAAAAATTTGTATGAGATTTCGTTTTAAGAACACGCTTTGCTAAAAGTCAACACATCTGCAAACACTCGAAGTGTAAAAAATCGCTTATGTTTTAGTAATTTCTGAAACAGCTTGTTAATTTGGACATCTATTTATGAGGTGGACAATCCTGCTCTATAGGAATATCATGTCAAAGCAAAGCTTTGACCAACGTGTGCTCATGTGCTGTATATACGAAAAAAGAAGATTGTTAATGCTATACATTTTTGTCTCTTCACGATAGCACTTTTGTTTTTTTTAGTGGGGAAAAATCATTCCACAAATATGAGTAAAATATAATTAATCTACTTCGGTTAACTTGACTTTAATGGTATTGCGATTAAAACTACACCACCTCAAGGGGTCCTATGTCGCAGCCAGACACAATTAAAACTAGACGAAATTCCAGTTGGTACATTTTTGTTTCCTAGTAGCAACTCTAGTAAATTAATTAATAGTTGTTACAGCTAGTTAGAAAAAACGCTATTGCGTTCAGTACACGTTTCTCTGTTTCAAAACATGTATGCTGAAACATAACCAAATTTTTATCCTTAAACATTTTTTAAAGTGAAGAAGTTTCTTGTTTAGCGTCTTCAAGTAAAAAACAGCAAAGTACAAGTCACGCACACATGATGCAAACAAGAAACACCCAGATAGATGAAAGAACACGAACATCGGTGTGTGGCAGCAGCAAGAAAAACACGCATAGATGGCGCTAACACGGTTCCTGTGCTGCTTAGCACCACTGTGTGCTGCAATGATATGTTTCAATTTGGCCAGTTCATAACATGGGAGTGGGGGGCTGCGGAGAACCGGGATCATTTGGGTTGCAGTACTTCCCCCAAATGAAGCTAATGGTAGTGCAAGGAGAATAGCTGGCTATTAAAAATAAGCAAAAGTCTTTTGCTTTGAGTATATAGCCTTTTACACGCCTCAAGCTATTCTATTGCAATGCGTCTTCACTCCCACACGCAACGCAGTAGACTTACGCATGTATGCGTAATGCGTTTGTGTGATTGATGAAAGTAAATTGCAATGCAGACAAATCTAAAACGAGAGAAAAGATTGGCTTACCTTGGCCACATCAAATGTTTGTAATTTTTGAGTATATTGTAAATATCGGATGATTGATAACTAAAGTGTCACGACAGGACAGCGCAGCACTGCAGTGTGCGTCATACAGTTGAAAACAGGAAAATACGATCTGCCAGAAAACGTAAACGAGTTGAAGGCATGAAATTTTATCGCAAAAATAATTTTTAGGAACGCTGTGTTTCTTATTTGTTTAAATATAAAACAAAACAACTTTTCTGTCAAGAAGCTTTCTGTGGAGGAGAAGGTAGAAAATGCAAAATCAGCGCGTAACAAAATCAAACTTTTATGTCACTAAAATGTTTTCATGTATGCCACAGGTATGAAACTTATACAATCCTCTACTAGGGAGTCCCCATTCCTCGACATTTGACGTCTCCATTATCAGGAAAACAGTTGTCTTCTGTCTTCAAGCAGACCTGCAGCTGTGTAGATCAGGGGTTTGCAACCTTTATTACTGAAGGGCCTAACGCAGTTAAACAGATTAGACCGCGGTCCACGCCTTCGTTTCGCACAGGCTGTCTAGTACTAGTGACCGGCATAAAAATCCACTTTGTTGTATTGCATTTGGCCCGCGAGCCGCAGGTTGCACACCCCTGGTGTAGATGATCCTGCAAAGCTAAAATGTACAGAGTAACAAGAAGCGCTTTTATAGGTTTGCTGAGTAAAACTACAAAACAGGATTTTCATAAACCATTCAGATTGTGAGTTAATAACGTTGGCTTGTGCAAACCTTAATGAAAACATGCATGAACAAAACGATCTCAAGTGGGCAAAGGTTTGAAAAATCCTTTCAAAATTGTGTTTTTGGAAAAATGTTAAAAAATCAATACCCTCGGCTGGCAAGCGCAATTGTAGTTTAGGATCTTTTGAAGGTTCATTTCATCTGGTTGATCTCCACGATCACAAATTATAACTGTTTGATAACACCTTTACTTAACGTGTTCGAATAAAGATATGCAATAGATGACTGTTGATATACCTTTCATCGGTGTGTACCGATAAGCAAGATTATATGTTGGTATGAAATTACTAGGTAGACCATTGATGACAAATGCAGTGCAAACTATTCATCAAGAGTAACAGCGCGTTTACCTATGTAAAAAATGCGATTAAATGTCTTCTGATTCCGAAGTAACGGAAAGCTGACCTGTCTTATATTACGATCCAAAAAGCTACCGTTTCTACAGATAAAGATGATTGCATTAACTACTTAAGTGGAAAAAAGTAAGGACGCAGCTCACTCAAACTGAACAAGTTTCTTTTATTCCATACTTTCTCCTACAGTTCTGTAAAAGCTGATTGCGATTCTGAAAATTTGAGGTTGTTTTTAGCCGAGCTGCATTCGACGTGCTGCTTTGTTGGGCGTCGGTTTTAAACTTTTTCTCTCTTTTACTCCTTGGTAAATTGTAAAAATGAAATTAACGAAACGTTTTACTTTTTTGCGTATGCAAGCGCACATATTGAGCCAAACGAAAAAAGTTTGAAATAAGGAATGGTTATAGAGGTCAACTGAGCGTTGTAATCCCAACGGAGTTTAATCTTCTATTTGGCAAATGCCCAAATGAGGTTTTGAACATAAATAATGCAACACACAAACGCAGCTGAAGTAACCGATAGTTGCTTAAAAAGGAGTGAAAAAGGCAGAAATTTAACAAGAAGTATAAATATGATTCGTCGTTTAACGCAACACTCCCAGTTTTTATTTATTGAAAAATTGTACGATTCCTGAAAATCATGATTCAGTAAATTTGCCTCCTTGGAAAGCAAACTGCACCCCAGGAGGTGAATAATGTCAAATGCAACAACGAAACCCTGTTCTTCTGCTCCGAGGCCAAATACCTCGGAGTAACGTTGGACAGGTCGCTCAGGTATCGCCAACACCTCGAGTCACTTCGCAAGAAGCTGACATCACGCGTCGCGCTCCTGAGGCGGCTTGCTGGCTTTGGCTGGGGTGCTGGAGCAACAACTCTGCGAATAGCCACCCTAGCCTTGCTGCATTCAACCGCAGAGTACTGCGCGCCTGTTTGGTGCCGCAGTGCTCACACCCGCCACATCGACCCCGCCATCAACGACGCCTTGCGAATTGTGACTGGATGCCTGCGTCCTACACCAGCTAACAACCTTCCAACCCTCGCAGGCATCCAACCTGCTGAGCTTCGTCGCAATGGAGCCACACTGTCTCTAGCACCCCGTGCCATGGAGCGTGGACATCTGCTCCACTCAGCGCTCACACGTCCATCGAGTGCAAACGCACGGCGCCTAAAATCGAGACACCTATTTGTGCCAGCCGCACAACATCTCATCAGATGTATGACAGCAACATACGTGCGGCGCTGTGGGCGGATCACCAATGGAATGCGTAGTGGACGGACAGCCCACAAGACTCCGCATTTTCATCCCCGACACCGGCACCCACCCCCCGGAATGACCCTCCCAAGAAGTGCTGGATCTGGTTTAACCGTCTCCGCACCAGTGTCGGACGTTTCCGCTCCTGTTTGTACAAATGGGGCATGGCCTCCTCTGCGGTCTGTGAGTGTGGCGCAGAAGAACAATATCGACCATGTTGTCCTCCAATGTTCAATCCATCGGCCTCCCCATGGACTGCATGGCCTGACGGTTCTAGAAGATGAGACAATCGAATGACTGCTCAACACCTGCCCCGAGATCGAGTGCGGCCAAACAGTGGTTTAAACAACTCGCTCAAAAGAAGAAGCGTGAATTTGCAACGGAATTCTATAACATAGCAGTATATATTTTAAAATGGACCAAAAAGTTCAAAAGGAAGGGTGTTTGCGTAAGTCTAAAGCAGTGGTTCTCAACCTTTTTGGGCCCATGGACCACCTTTTCAAACAAAATAATCTGTGGAAATGTGAAACTGTATTGCACATAGATCAGTGAATAATGGAACTCTCTGTGGATCACTACAAATTCCCGGAAGACCACTATTGATAACTATCAATAATTATCATTAATTACTGAGGTGTAAAGGTTCTGGACGACCGCCAGAATAGGAACAGAGAATCGATAAATTTAGGAAGTGTATGCAAGAAGACCTAGAAAAGGCTTTGACATGGTGCTATGTCGCAAGTAGTACGCGTATTTAAAACTTTTGAAATTGTTTATAAAATCCATATGCAGTTAAATTCATCAATCTAATGTTTATGAATAAATGTTGTTCTACTAAATATTAGCCAATCTTATTTCGTGCACCTAAGGCTTGTAGCAACTCAGATATATGCACTTGAATCGATATGAATTGTTTTTGAACGCCCTGTACATCAATTTCTGGTTCAATTTTTTAGAGCAAATTTATTAAATTGCACAGCGGCCAAAATCTTGATGAACCCGTTTTCAGGTTTATAAAAAAGTGTTTTCAGACGATTTTTGCACAGAAGTAACTACTTTTGCGGTGACTTTAAATAGCGTTTCGGTACATTTATTGCTGTGCAAGAAAGGTTTTGATTTCCTAAAAGGCTTCTGTGAAAGCTTTACGTTATTTTGACGATATAGATAACGTTTTCAGTTAATGGTTAAGGGATTCAATTTTGAATAGCTCTAGTTAATAGACACTTTTTAAAGTTTCTACAAGATTTCCACAAAAAACACATTTGTTGTTTGGTTTACATGCGCATACTTTCCAACATGGCAGAAGAAATATTTGTGATTGGCACAAAAGATAAACAACATAAAGCAAAAACAGCATTTTCTTGATCAAGAAATCAGCATTCAAAAAATCGATGTTTGCGGTTATTCGAAATCATTAAGCCTGTTTCCGCAAAAAGATAAAAACGGCAATAGCACATACGTTTCAATTACGAAATTGTCTGTAAATTTCTATGTACTAAAAGTCAACTACAATATTGTTTGCATAAAACATAGATATTAACCAAAAATTATCGTATTTTATACTAATATATTTGTTTTGGAAGAAGATTACAAACTTCATTGCTGGGAGTTTTGCATACGTTTTTTAAATTCCCACAAAAGCTGGTTGCGATTAGATGTTGCAACTTTATGGGCTCTGAAGTCTTGAATTTAACGCAATACCTGGTCTTAAGGGATGCAATTAATTGAGCATGCGCTACCAAAGCTTGCAGGCTGGTTCGATATCCAGTCGGTCATACCGAAGACCTAAAAAAACGGTACTTTCGACCTGTCCAGCCTCGTTCTCAGGGTTGATATGTGGGTGTGCAAGGTAACGGTTCACACAAGGTGGCGCCATTGACTCGATACCAGTGCAGCATTCACTGCGAAACCAGCCGCGTGACCCACAGCGCAAGCATATGGAGATGGACGCCCGCGCATCACTCTACTCCTTAAGCGTGCTGATATCTTTTTGGTCCACTCCGATCTTTAGATCAGAATGGAACAACCCTATGTTTCAACCAAGGTTATTGGAAACCTTTCTAATGTGGTAAATTTTCGTTCGCCGCAAGTGTGTGCGGCCAATGTGTCGTAAATAAACTGTGTCTTGGTGCAATTAATGGTAAACTTGGTTTAACTTCATAATTTGAAATACTTGTGCAGGCGTGATTTTTCCTTTACAGACCTTTTACATTTTACAAGATTTTGTACTTTGGAAAAAATCCTGCCGAAGTTTGATCTTAAGCTGCACATCTTCACCGATTCAACAGTGCGTTCTTAATTGTTGAAAATCTACAAAAACATGGCTATTTATCTTTGAGAAGAGTCGGTTGAAATTCATATTTGGCATTGTTGCTGACTCACGAATAAGCGGGTTTACTTTGCGTTTGGGATTGATTCACCTTGCGTTTCCTCGCCACCTTGCGGGAATGGTAAATTTTCTGAAACAAAAGTTTGGTCAAAGATAACAATCAAATAAAGCAAATATATTTAGATGCTGAATGAATTAGACTGAGATGAAATTCCTTTCTTCAATTCGTTTCAATGGCCACGAGAAACAGCGTATGCTTTTTCTAATTAAATCTTTATTGCAGTGCTAGATGCATAAAAATATCACTAGATCTGAAAAAATTAGATTTGATATTCTGCGTTGAGATTAACAGTTTTGCTTGAAATTCTTTACGTGTGTACTTTATTACCTAAAACGTTTATACCATTTGCAAGTTTTTTAAAGGAAGTCATGCTGAAGCCTGGAAAATCGTGTACCAACCTGTCTTCTTATTAATTTTGCAGATCTTTTTCTGTAAAGAAATCACGACGTGAATCGTTGCGTGAAGATTTGTACCATAGCAGCACGAGCTATTTTTTTCTAATCTCAGTTTCTTATTGTTTTCACTTCTGTGGTGTTTCTTGCTGCACTATTGCCGATCACCTTACTTTCATTTATTTGCAGGAACATTTCAGTAGAAATAATTAATTGACTTAAACGTTAGGTTGATTTGATCCAAAATATTCCGTAAGTGCTGTCGTTTTCAGCTTTTGAAAGAAATCTTAGAAAAACTAGCTCGTGCTGCTGGGACAACTAGCTCGTGCTGCTGGGACAACAAGCTCGTGCTGCTGGGACAACTAGCTCGTGCTGCTGGGACAACTAGCTCGTGCTGCTGGGACAACTAGCTCGTGCTGCTGGGACAAATCGTTCTTCGAAGACATCCTTAGTGAAAATCACCAGATTGCAGGGAGTAATCACTAGATAGGTCCAATAATCACTAGGTCGCGTGAAAAATCACTAGGCGTGACACCGGTGAGGTATTTTAATATTTGAACTTGAACGACTGTTATCGTGTGCTTGGACCAGTTTGTAGTGGTTGAGAGATTTTCTGTTTGCGTGAAAATTGTATTCGCTCCATCTCCACCCACTCAAATCGCTTAGTCTTCATCCACTCAAATCGCTTAATCTTCACCCACGCAAATCGCTTAAATTCTTCATCTACCCTGCCAGTATTTACAGAATGTTCCGAGTTGTTGGTGACTGCATGTTGGTTTTGTGCATTTGTGCATGATTTGCCAGTTATGATGGACGGGTTCTCAGGCATACCAAATGCAATACTTTCAAAATTTATATAACAATGAATTACTGTGTCGAGTGCTAAAGTCAACGTCATATTTTGAAACAACTCTGGCACCAGAGAGATTGATTTTCCTTACTTGCTTTGATATCAAACACAACACTGTTTTACTTGCTCTGACTGCCATTTCAGCGCTCTCAGTTGAATTATTTTACTATTATCGCGAACGCAGCAATGCTTTTACCAGATGTGTTAAAATAGTAATATCAATTGCAATTAATTCTTATACAAAAATGAAACGCAAGAATATAGAAAAAAGTTTCTTTGTGTTCTAACGAATATTTGGCACTTTCAGGCCTACTTTGGTGCTTTGAAAGACCATTTAGGGGTGCTTGACCGGCAGCTAATGCCATTTGTAGCAGTTAAAATGCCAGTATTTGTTGTTGCTATTTTGTTCTTCTAAGGAAACCTTCAAACACTATACGAGTAGGAACATGAAGGGTGTAATGCAACCCAAATTTGATTACTTTTTCCTGGGACATGTGACATCCATTACTTCCGCACCAACTATTTTTGACTTTCCGACGTCCATTTTTGATCGCTTACACAAGAAAATCGTATCTGCGAAGCGAAACACACATCATACAAATTTTATACACTGCACCCCCAAAGAACTGCTTTTCTAGAGGTAATTTTTATATGTGCGTTGAAAATGCGCGTTTTAGATCCACTTTTTTTCATATCAAGTCATGGCGTGGGTCTACTTTTCACATATAAGGTTTCCGACGTCGCATCTGGCGCAAAACGTTTTGCACAAAATCACACTGAAATTTTAAGGTAGTAGGATGCACAAAATTTACTATACATCAGGTAAACCTGTGCAGTAGAGTGCATTAATTTTCTATTTGTAGGTTTTCGTGGACATTTTTGTAAAATAACTCTGGCACCATTCTATCTGTGCCTGAAAATCAGGAAAAGTCATAAAACACAGGTTTCTAACATTTTTCTAAATATATAAAATCAACAAAAAACAAGCCCCTAGACAGAGGAATATCCCAGATTCCTGAGCAGGATTTTAATATTAACAGTGAACGCTTTTGAAAACACGTTAAAAACGTCTTTTTGTTTCTATATTGATAGATACATTATTTTCACGTTTTGTGAAAGAAACGACATGCTGCATAATACAGCCTCAGTAATACTCTGTTACGTAACGGTTCTGTTTTAGTGATCAAGGGTATTCTAGGATTTCAGCGATTTGCAGATGATCTTATTTGGTTAATTTTGCACATTGACTGAAAACAACAACTGCTACCATCTGGCAAGATTATAATCTTTATGTCACAATCTCGAAGCGCTTCAACAAAACTCCAGAGCGATTTTTGCCAACATCAAAGTTTTAAGAAATGCCAAATGCTTGCCAAATTCCCCCTCATTAGCATTAAAACTTGTGCAACGTATTCCGCATCCTCTTTTTTATTATTGATCGCATGCAATGCGACGGATTTATTTAACGACAGTTGGCGGCAAGTCGACGGAAATAATGCTTTTCATCGGTTGCGGTGAATGCTGTTGCTCAAGGAGCGCTGCGGCGAGTCACGCAGTAGCCGTGGATCCAATTGGGAGGTGGACACACTACCACTGAGCTAATTGCCCATCCTTTCTTCGCTGATATGGCTTTTCAACCAAGGCCTCTCATTTTTTTCACACGTCACCCAACATGAATTAGTGTAAGGCGGCCAGGACTGGGAAAAAATCATAGATTTTTTATTAAACGTTTTTCACTGCTACAGGTAGTAATGAAATTATGAAAAATCTGAAAGCAGGAACATGAAGACGTTTCTTCTCATAGCGCATACAAAACGGAGGCTCCGCGCTCCCTGTTAAAAAATAGTAAAGCAGGTGTCGGTCACATCGCAATGTTTTTGTAAACCTCCGTTCAAAATCTGGATGTATCTTGTATTTTATTGCATAACGGCTTCACTCCCACACGCAAAGCAGTAGACTTTTGAGCATGCAAGGCAGTAATAAGGAACACAAAGTTACATAAAAAAACACGAAGATAGGGTAGATATGAGGTGATAGTAGATGAGCATAGGCTTGTTGGCGATAACACAATTACTTTGATGAAACACAAGGATATATATGTGGAACTAGTAACGGGCACACGCGTGGGTGGCCCTTCACGGTTGCTATAATACAGTGCTGCGATGACTTCCAAGAAAGCCGATTTATGAAATGCATGGGCTAGTGGGAGGTTTCGAAAAAACACAGTTATTTGGCTTCATCTCCTCAGGGCGAAGCTACTTATAGTATAAAGAGCACTTTATATCAGTAAGTAAAAGTCTTTTGATCTGAGCATAAGGTTTGATATGCGCAATGCGGTTATATGTTTTATGGAAGCAAAATGCGTTGCAGGAAAGGTCAAGCCACCAGAGGAAAATGTTTTAGCGTTGCCACTTAAAGCATGTTAGATCAATTAGCTTGTCCAGTTTCTCATTATGTTTCTGACGACTTGCCAAAGTACTTGAAGATTTCTTCATTTGAAGTTTTTTTTTCCACGAAACCTCGTTCATTGCTTTTTACATGATGTGGTGGATTATTATCCAAGAGCAACAGACCAGCAAAATCAGCAGCAAATTGTAGATTAACTGCTTATAATACTATATTAGTTAAGCTATTACCTACACTATCCCCTGTCCTATCCAAATAGTATGACAAGTGCATTGTGAAGTGGAGAAAAGAAAAAATATTACTTATTATTTTGCAGTCGCGCGCTCGCTTAGCAAAGTACCTGCAGGAAAGGAACATGCGTTCACACAAACAAGTCACATGATACTGGAACGTACAGTAGATCGGTACTTTTGATTTGAATTTTACTTTGGACTCACACAGCTCTGTGCAAATTGTTGAGGATTTCCAGGCACTCAATCAGTCCCGCAACTACCAGCGTTTTTGCTGAAATCTGCAGGACAAAGTTCTGCGATGAAGAAGTGTAAACGCCACAAACGAAATAATTTTTTGTATCAAGGAGTCTTACAAGGCAGGGCGTAACGAAGGGGGCACAATGGACCGGGCACTGAATCACTGGGGGGAGGCGCCGAAAGTTCCCAACAATGTCACAAGTACTTTCTTCAATACAGTGCACTTGCTTCTGCAAGACCTAAGGTTCGAACATGGGGGCGCCAAATTTGTTTCTTGACCCGGTCGCCATCTAACCTCGGCACGCCCCTGCTACAAGGTTAGAAGCATAGCTAGGTGTAGGAACAGGTAAATGTTTGAAGATTTTTGTCCGAATTTCTCCAAACTTGACCAAAAGCAACTTTTTCTGCGAATATTTTCTCCCACACAGATCATGAAGACCTTTATTTGGGATGACCTCCCAAAAAAAAGTCTTCATGTGATTCTGCAAACGTTGGGCGATATTTTTTCAAATAAAAAACGATGGACTGCTCGTATTTTCAGGGAGTTTGCTCAGATTTTCAGGGATTTTGCGAACAGTTTCACAGATTTTGCCCAGAGTTTGCGAAGATTTTCGTAGATTTTGCCCAGATGAGGTATGGTCTCTTCTGCGGTCTGTGAGTGTGGCGCAGAAGAACAAACCATCGTCCATGTTGTCATCCAATGTCCAATCCATCGGCCTCCTCATGGACTGCACGACCTGACGGTTCTGGACGATGAGACAATCGAATGGCTGCTCCACACCTGACCCAAGATGTAGTGCGGCCTAGCAGTGGCTATGAAGAACTGACACATAGGAAGAAGCCCAGATTTTCACGGATTTTTGACAAATCAAAACTTCTGGGGGTGTGCTTGCATTCCTTACGTCCCCGCCTCCTACACCACTGGTTAGAAAGATCATGCCATGACATTTCTATCATATAGTTGATCGGGAATGTTGTTCAGTGTCCATCGCCTTAACTGTGGCTGCTCCAACATAGCAAAGGATAGTTAGAAACTCCTACAAGTTATTGTTGAGACAAACATGGTTTTCTCAGGTAAGTTAGAGATAATCGCTAGTTCCACATGGTAGACTGCGGTACCGAAGGGTTCGATTAGGGGTAAAATGTGGTCAGTGGGGCGAAGTTGAAAAAACGTACTCTGTTTTCAACAGACGTTTAACTCAAGATCAAATTCATAGTATTTAAATATTGCATCAAATTCATAGTACTTCAAGATCACGTTTCTTACCTTACCACGTCCAGCCTACATAGTAGTGGCAAAACAACATTATTACGCCAGAAATCGCAACAAACTCACTATTATTACAGAATTGCAACTGAACGTGCAAAGCATATCAATAACTGTTGTTGTAATTTCAATAAAATATCGATGAACAGAAAAAAACGGTGCTGCATGAAAAGTATGACCTAACGATAAATTTTGACCTAATGATAAATTTTGACTTTTTTTACCTAATAGCTTGGGAGTCGCTCATGGTGTGAGCGTGAAATTTGATTTGTGAACGTTTCATTAGTTTAAAAATGGCAGAAAATGTTTGACTTTATTGACTTTTGGTTGCCCTAGTCATCACTATAACATTTGACACTCTCTTTAGATACAAATTTTGCCTTGGCATGAAGGAACTGCAGAACTAATGGGGTATGAGAAGCACAAAGTTTGAAAGTAGCTATCGCTGTGGATAATTCAAACCTGTATCTAAAGAGAGTGTCCAAGCGCTTTTCACTGGTCTTGGGTTGGCATTCACAATCGAGCTGGTGGTTAAACACTTTAAATACTTGACAATAGTTTACCCAACATCATATAACTTCTGTCGTCCCAGTCAGACCCGTAGCGTCGAGGGGGCATTCGGGGGCAGTGCCCCACCAAATTGTTTTCTCCCCAAATTTTGTTGTGCCCAGAAAAATTGTTTTAAACATATAATAAAAACAAAGGTCTTTGCTTCCCTAAAAATGTATTTTGTCCCCCAAACCTTAAAATCTGGCTACGGGCCTGGTCCCAGTTGGTGACAAGTTAACATTTTCAACATTTAGCGAAGGGTCACAGGGCTCTCGATGACAAGCAAAGAAGACTAAAAATTGTTACCACAGAAAAGAAGGTAGTTGGTATTTTGTTTAACATTGTGAAATTTGATGACAGCAAAGAAAAATGATGGCCAAGCAGAGGTTTGTTTTTCGTTTGTATGCATATGACAATTACTTTTCAAGATTTGGTTTCTATAGCATGGCCGTATCTTATCGTAATGGTGTGAGTTAAAATACTCAAAGGATTGCCTGAATGACAAGAAAATCTCGCTATATTGATCGTCAAACTAGTTTATGGATTGCAAAGTTGCTTTAACCACCAATAACACTGGAGACGGGAAAAAACGCTCACTGTAAATTTCAATCCCATTTTGGGATCCAAAACAAGCGTTCGGTATAATGATGGCAACAGGATTCTCCAGACCTGAATTCCGCTTGCGGTCTAAAAATTGTTTGCTCTCGAATGATGGTATCGCAAGTTTTCTAAAAAAAGCTGTTTTTTAGACAGTGTTGAAAAGTGATTGAGAACTTGTACCTCATGGTAAACTCGACTGTGTGTCTACCCAAAACAAAGTTATGTTTTAAAGTTAGGCTTTTATCTCAGATGGCACTTCTCCGTTGATTTTGCCTATTTGATCAGTGATGCATTAATTACAGTATGGGTCATGGACTCATAATTATCAGTTGTTGCGCAAAGAAAAAATTCTAGAGCGAAACTTACCATTGCTTTCGCTCGAACAACGCACAACGTTCGCTTGTAGCATTCAAGCAGCTGGAAGCAGATTCATCCACACAGTAATTGCACATACACTCGCCAACACAGAGGTCTACGCGAATACGTGTAAGCAACTTACGCATGATAAATAATGCAAGATTGTAAGACCGTGTCGCAGAATGCAGCTATTTTTCGTTGTCATGAAGGAGCTTTAATCAGTTAACTAAAATTGACGCCTAAGAAAAGCGTTAACCCTCTGGAGTTAGCGAATAATCGAACTGGATTTCTACAATGAATAAATGGGTGCGCGTTTTCGACATTCAGAGTATCAAATTGTTTTTGACGAAATGTACAGTACAGGGCGTCCATAAAGTCTTTCAACAATTAAAAAATACCGCCAAAACTAGTATTTTGATTATTTGGCTAAATTTGTTGCAAGTACTTATCGCTTATCGAAGATTTTGATCGTGTTGCATTTGTGTATTTCAGATATCCTGCTGATGAAATACTGTAACTAGTCTGAAACGTAATATGAAGTGGACCCCCATAGAATTGCTACAACCTTACTTCATCAAAACGACTAGATATCAAATATTGAACAAAGGTAAAGAACAACACTGATTTAACTGAAAGACCATCGATGCCATTTTCACCACTGATGGGACTGTGCTGCAGCGAATAAGGCAAGGAGTCAATTACCCCCTTGAAGAGCATCGTGCAATTAATGGTGCCAAGTGGAGGAGCATTATTTGAGCTATGATGCAATATGTACTTATCATTTAGTTGCAATTTTCACTCAGTTGACTGTTAGTTTGCTTTTGTAATAGCTTTAAATCGTAGCAAGCCTTAATGAACACCCTGTATGTCCTGATGTTGGCCAACTCACATGATCTTTGAAATATAACATGACAGTTGATGTATTTCAAAGCAAATCGCTAATGTTTGAACAAAGATTGTAAACGCACTTTCTTCAAAGTCGAAGGCGTGCAGTGTGCAACGAAATAAAATTTCTGCAATATTCCCGTTGTTACTGAGAGAATATGTCTCGACACCTGTTTGCAGCGGAAAATTTCGATTGAATGTCAATGCTATCCGACGTTGCTGCATGAAGTTCCTTACTCGGGAATATTCAACATGCTCCGCGATTTATACGAAAATCTCTATGTTTTAGTGTTGAGCTTGTTTCATTTATATTTTTAGGTGGGATTTCTGTGGTCTGACTTGCTTAGGAGAAATACTCTAGTTGTTGAATGCTTACGTAATGTCTGAAATAATACAAGGGGCTTCAAAAATGTATTTTGTGGTGCTGTCCTTTTCAGACGAGTGCTAATGATAAACAACAAAGTGGCATTTTCGAATTTCACAGACGGTGATAATTGTGACAGAATGGGCGCTACATCCCATGTGAGGTTGGGTTTATTGGCGCAACAAACTTCCATAGGCTCATAAGCAGCACGTTTCGCGTTGCAGTAAGTCACGATTTGGTGCA
>Ga0210059_1006244_pt1 | contig 19146 bp, 15 predicted proteins | sample Ectturendosymbi2_FD_188042 | JGI IMG/M metagenome (GOLD analysis project Ga0210059, IMG submission 188042) | Ecteinascidia turbinata endosymbiont from Florida, USA - Sample 2 (SPAdes) (version 2) | ecosystem: Host-associated > Tunicates > Ascidians > Unclassified | place: Key West, Florida... | reverse complement strand
AACAACACCATACATATATGTGGCGCGAACAAACAATAATAGAGTGATCATGGCATGTGAACTCTGTTGTTGCTTGCTGCCACAGTGCGAAGCTTTGCGCATATGCCGCTCGGGATTTCCGATCGCAACAGTAGAATACATTGTTAGTGAACTGCAATCAAGAAGCGAAGTAAAATTGCAGAGTAAAAATCCAGCACAGCCAAAATTAAAATTAAGAGGATTTGCAGTTACTGTTTAGCCAGGGTTGTCCATAGCCAGGGACATATTTATCTGTCCCATACCATCCCATAGCAATTTATGCTTGTGCCATCCCATGGGGTTCCCATTACATTACTATAATACTAATATGGAATACAATTCAATTAAAATTATTAAATTTATGATATGAAAGTTTAGTTTTGGTATCTACTAAACAGGACTACGTTTACAAAGAAACATGCAAAACGACAAAATTTATTGACTTTAAAATTCAAAAGTATAGTTTAAGTGTGACAATTCAGTAACATTCTGACACTCTAATTCTATTTCTGAGTCTCATGGGAAATACAAATGTGTGCTGTCCCATCCCATCCCATGGGATTCCCATAGGAATGACATTCCCATGGACAAGCCTGTGTTTAGCAGTTCAGCACGAAAGGCAATTCACTGGTTTCCCTGCTCAGTGATACAGTCGAAGCTTTAATTGTTGTCGGTTGGCAATGGCAGTGCAGTACATAAAATTTTTCTTCTTTTGAACAGACAATTTTTTCTCATGCAACTATTGCACTCCTTTACTGATTATCTTAGAACACCGATTTGTTCGTATACCATTATGCTTGTTTCTTATGATTCGGATGAGGGGAGTCGAAATTTCTGCTTTGAGCATTAGATGTCTCATATGTGCACAAGCACGTTACCCCATTTTCGTGTTTGACTATCAGTTTGTGCGTCGCAGCACACCTTCATGGCAAAATGTCAACGTTTTGACGATGCAACAGCTACTTTTCGTGTTATTTTAAGAAAAAGGGTCAAAACTAAAAGTTGCCAAAACCGTGATGCGACCCACGCCACCTAATTATCAATCTCCAGGTGTTCCTAAAATCTGGTGCGTTCTGCGTAATATTTGGCACACACGTCTGGATGACGTGCACGAATTAGCGATTACAAGCGATCTTCGATTGCAGAGCAGTAATTAGCGTATGGCGTTAATAGAGATCGACCGATATATCAGCCTGGCCGATATATCGGCCGATATTTGGGTTTTACCGATATATTGGTATCGGCCTAAACGGCCGATATTATCGGCCTCAATAGGAGTTGACAAAACGCTGTTATATTCCTCACGCATCCAGACAACTTACGCAAGAAAGCACAACGAAGCAAGTGGAAACAGTTATCTTACAACAACGCTAGCAGGTGCGGTTTCATAAACAAACAAACAAGATTAACCATGGAACGCGCGTCGGCCGTCACAACCGAAACAAAAGCATCAGTCGGGAAGTTTCGCAATGCTTGAAGCCACCACGTGCAGGTGTTGTGTACGAATAAACTCCCGTTATACTTCCGGAAGTTTTCGCAGCATGAAAAGTTTGACTGGTACTTAAGGTGCAGAAGTCCAATCGCTGTCTAGTTTTATCGCAGATTAATTTCAAAAAGCTTGCATGAAAAATGAATTGCGTTATGTTAAGCAACATTAATGGCGTTATGAGTATGATTATAAATGCAGTCGTTACTCATTAGTGACGACAACTGTCGCTGTGAAGCAGTTGCAAGCAACATCTTAAAAGGATTCTACTTTTCTTAAACTTGATGTATTAGGCTACAAGCGCGCTGGTTTGTACTGTACGCAAGCTAAAACATCGTGTTCGTGGGTTAACTTCATCGACATTTTCCACGAGGCATGATAATGTTATTTGTGATCTCACAATCCAAACTGTTGCAAACGTGAAACCAGCGTTTGTGGATGTGGCACGCAGCTAGGCCTACGGCAGCGCTACTCCAACATTTCACAAATACATTGAAGCGATGATTTGTCGTTCGGTCCGATAGCAGCGCGGTAGTCAGTGTTCATTGTTGCATCACAATTGCTGTTGCCCGTTTGTTAACACGATCAGCAAAAGTAGTGTTTGCAACAACGCAACTTAGAGGATTGTTTGTAATTGGATCAGAACTACCGCGGCATTATTGCACAATCATCGGGTGCGTAATGCGCACATGTGCACCTTAGCTATTGTTATGGCGACTTGTTCTTATGGAAGTTACTTCTGGCGGAGGGGCGGTAATTGGTTATAGCCTAGTGCTGCTTTTGTTTAGGCTAGGTTGTAGATGACCGACTAACTCACTGTCGGCTACTTGGTGAAAATGCAGATAAACTTTGCTTTCTGCATGACAATCTTAAACTGTTGATATGGAACTACTGAGAATTGACAAATCAGTTGAGGTATTTCATTTCATACCAATGCTAGTACTTCAGTTGCAGTAACTAATGCAACTAGTTTTACTTTTTTAAGGACATGCAGTTATTTAATGTTACATTACATCAAAATTCCAAATTTGGTTCTTTGCGACTTGGATTGACTTTTCAAATGGAAAACCCACTGAGTTGCAGAAGAGTCTGAAAGGTTGATTGGTGAAATATATACAAAATCAAAATTTGACAAGATTTATGTGGTACAGTAACTGTTAACAAGCATACTGTCAAAGACCAAAAAAGTTACTGCTGTTTTGGAAATATTTTCAGTTTTGGCAATGGTTAATTAAATACATTGCTGTACTAATTTTAACCTTAACTTGATACTCCATTTTGTACTTCCTTCCTTTTCATTGTTCAGCATCTTTCAGCTTTCAAGCACTGCTTTTGCTTTTTCGGGTTTAAACACTGTAGGTAGTTCTCTTACATTCAGTGTTCTGTTCTTATTGCTTTGTTATTTTAACATTCTTTTTTTATTCATGGCACTGTGTTTATTCATCGTAAGCAGTGTATACTATGCTAACAAGTTAGGCTAATCAAGTATTGAAATTGCTGCAATTTCAAAAATTGTAGCTTATAAATCCTGATTTTTCAGGTTTTGAAAAAAAGGTAAGGCATAAAATGCATCATATTTTTGATAATGAAGCAGAAAACAAGATTTAAAAATTTTGGAAATATCGGTATCGGCCTCAAAAAATCCATATTGGTCGATCTCTAGACGTTAAGGGTAATAATGTTTTGCTGTAGAATAACTATAGGTGCTTGCTTTGCCGGCTATTTCAGAGCTGCAAGCCAAAAGTTGTGTTTCACTAAATTACTCGCTAAGTCTCTTGGCGATTTGACATGATCAGGCAGTGATTCTCAGCGTGGTCCAGGTGGACTACAGAGAGTTCCAGGCCTATATTTGAATGTGACATTGAGTTCACTGATCTATGTGCAATGCAGTTTCGACTAGTTGCTCATGAGGTGTCAGCATAGCAGAGTGGTCTATCCGATATTTTTTCAAAAAGATGGTCCAGGGGTCCAAAAGGTTGAGATCCACTGTGATTAGGTAATGATACTGACAAATCCAAGGCTAATTCGGGTCGATATTTGATAAGGTTTTCCAACTGAAATAAGAATTCAAGTTCTTATCCGTGAAAGCACAAATTCAGAAGAATTTAATTTTTTGTCTTAAACAATTGGAAGTTGTCGTTGAAAGTTGTGCGCATTTTTGACTATACGTGTAAATGGAGTCCCACATGCAATTTATGCGTAGCAACCTCATCTATTGGGGAAATCGGTCTGCAGGAGTGCCCCCTTGAGTGTTGTTGGTATGTTCTTTTACAGAAAGAGGTCTTGGTTCGAGTTCATTCGCGTTTGGCTTTTCTTTGGCCATTACTTGGCATTTTGGCTGAAATCGTTGTGGTCTTGTGCATTATTCTTGTTGTGCGGCGTCAAGCGCAATTAAATGCTGATAAAGGTAAGATGGGAAAATACGGCTGCGTGTTTTCTTTGTGAAAAAATCGGAGATTATCTTGTGCAAATCTGTGGTATCATTGAGTAGTGTGTAGGTGCTTATAATGTTTCAGTTCTTGCGAAGCAAACTGCTAGTTTAAACGGACAAATTATTCAGTAACGTGGCATTTCCATAAAAAACAAATTTGTTTTCTTGTTTTTTATTAAACAAATTTGTTTTTTTGTTTTTTATTGTAGCGAAATGGAACAGTGGATATATTTCGATTAGGGTCGTTGTTGCCAGGACTGATTTGTTAAAACTTGAAATAATTTTGTATGTTGAATTTCATACCTTGGCTTTTGATTTTCCGGATCCTTAACGTGCTTCATGTATAGCACAGGGGCGGAACCAGCCAGTATGGTTAGGCGGGCGATTTCAGTAATGTTTGGTAACCAAGTCTCATAACGGCTTTGTTACTGTAACAGAGATGAAGTGAATGTAACAGCACTGTTGCGACAAAATAATGGACTGCCTGGCCTTATATCACGAATGCTGTTTGCGGAATTGTACAAAATTATGTTGAATAAAGTTACTTTCGTAGGTTTTTAGGGGGGAAATCTCCCCCCCTGGATCCGCCCATGGTAGCCTATAGCATATAAACACATACCATGAAAACTCGTTTCAGTGAATCGTAATTTATTGGCCATCCCGATGTTTTTTACTCCTTACTGTAGAGGCGGCTGGATTGCTGACGCCAACTGCTAGCACGTCAAACAGCGAGGTTAACGAAGCTCAGGGAGTACGACAGAGAAACATTAGGATGTGAACGAACTCGATCGTGCTCATCCTGCCTCATCTACCACGCGTTCCGGCTTCAACACGTGCAGCAGTTCGTCTGAGTGCTATTTTCACTTCTCTTCCTTCTTGGCGAAATCGATATTCGCTTAACGATTGCAAAACTTTTAATCCAGCTAGTTCAAGCTGTTTTTTACTCGTGAAGTTCCAAAAGGGATTTATGTAGGCTTGAGCTCATGGCTTGCAAAAACTTACAAACATCTCAGGTGTCGGTTGCATCGAGATGAGAGAAATCAATCAAGAATACTTCTGTTTTAATACAGGATATCTCAATTTTAATGCAGTCCTGCAGTACATAAACCAGACTCATTGCGAAGACCATGCGTCGCGCATCTCAGTGGAAAGATTGCACATTGTAGGTGTCACAGAAGTATTCACCAAGCACCTAATAGTAAATGCAGCCAGTCTGCATATTGTGCTTCCAATCAAAGGTATCGATTGGCGGGGTAGTTTGTCTGCCGTTTGGAGGTTCGCCGAAGCTTACACGATGTGCCGTGGAACAAACGGCGTTGTGGCGTGAAGTTTCCCAGGTTGTTGAAATGCATGATTTACTCGATCGTTCATAGCGTTGCACAAGGTCTTTGTATGAAGAGCGACCTGTCGAATTAATGTTAACCAGCCGGAATACGTTGTTGGGTCGCTGTCCAACACCGGATAAGCGGCTGTTCATGGCTTTGTTTTTGAAGCTTTCACTCGTAGAGTTTCTATTTCTATTGAAGCACCCTGACGGTACCTGCTGTGCGGATGCGAATCTTATGGTTCGACTCTCGTAAATTTACCGCATTCGACGTTATTGTAATCGAAATATCTTATTTAGCGTTGGTTGAAGGCGTGAATTTATCGCATTCGAACGCAACGAGCAGGTCAGTTTGAACAGAAATCTACACTTCCAGCTCACCATTGTGTTTGTACAACTTTATGAAGCGAAGTTATCTGCAGCCACTGCGGATCCATAGTGATTATTCTGCGTGGCGGTTCACCAGCAGTGGTTGATTTTGTTGGCAAAATAAATTTATTTTAGTTGCGTTGTGTACGAAGCGTTCATGCGAGCCTGATGTTTCTATAAACTTGCATGACGTACTTCAGATTTTGCTTTTGTTTTGTTGACATTTACTGCGTTGCTTGCTGTTTCTTCATTTATCTCATATTTGTTGTGGTCGACCATTTCGTACATTTTCGTATATCTAAGAAAAAAACACAAAAGAGACAATACACAATTTATAAATGAGGCTATCGCGTTACTTTTGAACGCTCGCCGTCCGCTTTACTTGTGCTGTTCGATAAAGCTTAAAACCTTATACTGGGCGTATAGCATTAACAAACCTCAATAAAAATGCACGTATGTACAAAAACGACTGGTTTGAAAAGTGAAATATGCCCACACTTCTTGCTTATACATCTGAATATGTTGATATTTTCGTGTTTTGTTGCCACAGGCTGCACTTTTGCAATTTTAACACAGCGTAAATTAAAGGTGAGCGCACAGTGTGCGGCCGAACGTGAAATACAAAATGCCACTACTCAAGCTGAGATACTCAACTCACAAGGTCTCGAAACGATAGAAACCAAGCTGTGCAACCGCGGACTGCAGCATAGTGAAGTTGTAGAGTATCGCTTCATTCTGTTATGTTGAAAGTTATTTTGAAATTTTGCACATAGCAGGTCGGGCTGCTGCCAATGAGATACCGGTGTACAACTTAGAATTGGTGCCCGCGGTTTGTGCTTAAGTAGGTGACGCAAATTAACTTCGTTTGTTCCCGGAAACTACAAACACTATCGTATTTGAATAAGATTTCAGGACTGAGGATGCAAGCAGTTATAGGGTTACGTGAATTCGATTTCCTATTAAAAATTTGCTGACCTCTGTGGAGACTAATTACTTTCAGAGAACCAGGCAACAAGAAGTCGTGTCTTTGTTTTTTGATTTCGAAAACTGCGCGTAAAATGCTGTTTTCGACGAATTTTTGACCTTTTCGTAAACATTCACTGAAAAAGAGTTGTTTTCGATTCTAGGTGTATTTCACTTTATAACGGTTTAAGCCTTTATGAATGCGACCCTCGTTTTATGGTCGGCCACTGCTCAACAACGAGTACAAAGCAACGCGCCTGTGTTACGTGCATATTGTGCTTATAAGTAATCGTTACTCGTAAAACGTCATATCCTGTCTCGAACAGATTAGTGAAGGGTTTTTGAACTGAACAAATTACGCTATAAAATCAGGACGTTTGTAATAGCAGGTGAAAGTGCAGTAGTCTTCGGAAAAGCCGACAAGCAGCACCAAGACCAGAAGTGTATGTGTCATTTTGGAAACACTGTATTCAGTGTCTGAAACGAGTGGTTTCACCAAAGTTGCGTCTCCTAAAATGCCGTTATCGCCGTTTGCACTGTTGACGAAGTTGTTTAAACCTGTTCTTTGCAGAGTAAATTGAACATCCCCAGCCGTTGCAGTAAAGACGTTTTATATGTTCCGACCAAAGCTATCGCTTTATGCTGAGGCAAAGATGCGACATCGGTGGACGAGGTGAACGAACAAAGTGTTTATTTCGCTGCAAGCTTCATTCGGCACCAGCGCATCTCTCGGTCTAAAACTGCTGGTTTTCCGTCTTCCTTGAATGTGGAACCGCATGAGGGCTCAGTCAGCACTGACTTGTTCACGGGTAGATACTGCGCAACTCCAGAACGCACACATCAAGCCTCGCAATTAATTAAGGAGTCTTCAGCAAAAACGGAACGCAGTGATCTTGCAACGAAATATATTGATTTCACTCGGAACAGCGTTCCTAATGAAGCCACATCTGTAAGGCAATGAGTAAAACCGATGATGAACCACTAAAAAGCCTGGGCATCAACAGTCAACTACGCAAAATGCTCAAAGCTAAATTTCACGCTCTGCATAAATACACAGACGGTAGCGGTGAAAGCACGGTAACAATGCCAAAATCATATGATCGAAGAACAACCTATACCTCCGCAAACGTCAAAGCAAAGCCGGAGAGCGAGAAGGCATGCATCGAGAACAAAGGAGTAAGTAGGGCAAACACAACTATTTGGATTGGGCAAAATCATCTTTTGAATGTACATTCTAGCGTTAATTTTTTCAGAATGTGTAACACTCGCTTGGGAATCACCTCCAGTCCTCTGCAAACGGCGCTCAAGTTTCGGCTGTGAACTTATACAGTCCTAACAAAAAGAATAGTGGCATCAAGGATTACTCAGGAATTTTGCATTCGCACAAGCTCAGCGCAATGCCTATAGATTCCTATGCTAGCTTACGATGAAGCATCCAAAACGGCTCAAGCTTTACCGAGATCGTGGCGCAGGAAATCCTTTAATCGGGGTATCGTTGAGACCACGCAATCATTTTAAACATACATATTGATTTCACTCGGAACTTTTTGAACATATTGATTTTCACTCGGAACTTTTTGGCCGCAACTTGATGTGTGCTGTGCACTTACGTACCTTAACTTGAAGCATTTTTCACCAGACGGACGTTGCCCTGTTCAAGAATCGTTACTTTCTTGAAAAATCCCTGTTAAAACAAATACAAAGCGTTGGGGTGACAATCGATCAAATGCATGGAGCCGACATCGCCAAATTCTCAAGCTGAAGTTTTGATAAGAAGATGAGTTGCAGTGGTGGCTACTGTCATGCACTGACATAGTCAAGAGTTGACAGGTTGGCCTTTTTTAGGCCAAATTTCAGAATTCTGGCCTCATTTCAAGGTGGTTGGCCTTAAAAAAATCGCTTTGTCTTTTGGCTATTTTGACCTTTTTACGCTGAAAAAGTTTTTTCAGACGAAATAGGCTATATTCAGGGATGTTGTGCTAACAAAAAAGGCGTGCCAAAAAACTAGCCATTTTAAAACAGCTTAGAACTCCTTTTAAAGCAAAACATGAAAAAGGTTTGGGAACGCCGTTTCCACGCGTTCCCCGTCCGACTACACCCCTGGTTATATTCAGAGCGAGTTTTGAGCCAGGAAGACAAAATTTAGCTAAAGGGGCCCACTGGCCAACACTCAAAAGTAAAAAATGATAGGGAAATCTGGATGCAGTGAATGTTTTTTCTAGCTAAAAAAACATAAATACACAACTTACTGAAAACCAAAAGAGTACTCAATAACAAAGTGTCAGCTAAAGAGGGCCCAGTTTTCACATTTAGCTTGCCAGGGGAGGCGGCTAGACCCCTGACCCCCCCCGTCAGTTACGCCACTGGCTATATTGCTATTCCATTTTTTCGGCAAAACCTTTACAAAGTTTTTGTAATAAATACTATATTCAGGGTATTTTAAGGGGATAAAGGGACCCGATTCGGGTTTCTAGAATCAGAGAAATCGGGTCTCTACTTGTCCATACTGGGTACCTAACATTTTCCTTCAAAAAACTGCTATATTAGACCGGCACCTGCGTTCTGATTTTGGTAAGATTTGAGGGATGCGAGATTCAATAATTTTTTGCGTAATGACTGAAAATGTGTGCATTGTGTTGTTGCCTAAACACTAAGCAAGCTCAACGTTCACAGGTCTGCGTCTGCGCGATAGAAATGCGACGATGACGTCGAGGGGCTTTTATGGTTCTGGTAGTAAGTACAGCAGTGAATGGGAGGTGACTTTCGCATCGATCCAGAAAGCTGCGGATGGATCAGTGTACAAACTGGCACCAGTGTACCCAAGTTTTGCAAAAAAATATGAAAAGTCTGTAAACCATCCTTACAACAGTAAGAAGAAAAATCATTGCCAAAATGCTTGTTTCTCTTCAGCACCAATGTTGATCTCAAAACTGATAACAAAAATTAAACTACAGAAGCGCTTTCTGAATTTTCTTAGTGCGCGAATAGCTGCAATTAACTTGTTTCCATTCGATCTTCATAAACCATATGAAATTACATGATACTGTTATGAAAACGCACATCTACCTCCCTGTTGCAAGGGCAGGAGGGCGATGCCCTTGTCATGCTCCCGCTTATTGCTGACGAAGCTATAACGCGACTTGTTTTCCACCAGAGTAGTTCATGTTGCCAATTCACGAGTCCCGACGGCGGACGAATAAAAATTTTCTAGAGTGTAGCGCCTTAAGTCACAGTTGCATCAACATCGTCCTTGGTCCACAATGCTTTTATTTGCAAAAAACACATGTTGACATCATTGGCGTTGCCACAGGACCATGTCCCCCAAAATTTTTAGCATGTACAGTCATTTTGTGCTTAAAAATGCGATATCCCAAACAAAATAGTGTTCTTCATCTAAAATCAAACATGTTTGGTCCTCCAAAAATTTTGGGCTGACTGCGCCACTGGTCGACATGTTGGGTCCACTTCTTCATCGTTTGAATAAGTTTTTTCAATCCACTGCCTGGTCGCACAAGATCTCGTGACAGGCGTGAGCAGCCAATCGATATCTCATCATCCAGAACCGTCAGGCCGTGTGGTCCATGGAGGGGTCTGATGGATTGGACATTGGGGGACAACATAGTCGACTGCTAGTTCTGCGCCACACTCACAAGCCACAGAAGGGACCATACCCAGGGGCGTAACGAGGTTAGATGGCGCCCGGGGCACGAAGTTTGGCGTCCCCCATGTTCGAACCTGAGGTCTTTCGGATTCGAATGTACTGTACTGCAGAAAGTGCTTGTGACATTGTTGGGACATCTCAGCGTCCCCCTTGCCACTCGTTACGCCCCTGGCCATATCCGATTTGTGTAAGCAGGGGCTACTAAAAACCATCATTGTCAGTCGTTATTTAAACCATGTAACACAAGTAGGGGGAAATAAGTCAACAACCACCATATTCAACTTTACACGGCACGATTTATAACCGCTATACCTGTACGTTTGAATTAAAGTTTGAGATGGTTGTTCGACGGTAGTTTTGCGCTCCACCAAGTTTGCAGTGATATTTCCATCAAATTAAACTGACTGACCACAGGAATTAAGAGTGCGAAACCGCAATGGCTTAAGACATTGCTCGCCAAGCACCAATAACAAGCTGTGTTAGCGGTCGGCACTCGGGTGGAACAGCTTTTGACAAGTTTCAATAACTTAATGTGTTGCAGTATGTATTTCGACGCAATGACAGTTGAATGCAAGAGATTCTAAAACAAAAATACGCGCGATATAAAGAGAAACCTACGCAAGCCGCATCAAGCCATTTTCGACGCAGCGCTTGTTTCAACATGACTAAAAGTAACAATAAGCAGTTATTTACGGTGCGCAAAACTAGGAAATATTCACTCTCGTGATTGCATTTGACGTGTTGAAGCAAGAAATACGATTTTGGGCAAGTGCAGCGCCATTAAGAGTAACTTAGTTCTAATACGCATTCATGAATACAACTTCTGTCAAGCTTCGTAACGTCACGAGAGAGCAGCAAAACGAAAGCAATAATATAAAATGCATACTCGCCACGAAAATACCACAAAAATGAGGCTGAAGGCATGGGCGTCGGAAGGAATTTTCCCAAGAGAGGGCCAACAGTGGATTGTTTCAAAGGGGGGGAAAAATCGGTGAAATTTCTGTTTGCTCACTCGAAACTAAGAAAATCTTTTTTTGCAAAAAATTTAATATGAAAATGTCAAATTTCAATATCCTGGATGGCCTTGGCCTCCCTGCCGACGCCCATAGCTGAAGGCACTTACATTTACTCTGTTGCAACACAAATGACCAATCTAATCCACTGTTTCGTCACCACGATTAATGGCGACCTCAACGCGGGTCTGTTTAGTGGTCCCACACCAAACGAAACCCATTTTCCGGCAAGGTTCCTTAGAAGAACGTGAGCTTGCTTCGTATATTTGTGCCACCCCCATTAAGGTTTTTAACTCGCACTCTTCACTGGGAGCCTCATCACTGTTCATATGTTTTCATTCCACGACTGGCCTTGTGTTCGTGTTGCAGGTGACCTGAATCAAAAATACGTTCGTAGTAATGTTGTACACGTTCTCTCGACTTCGTTGGCTCGCGCTTTACTCGGGCTCATCCGTTGGAGCCCGAAATTGAATATTTTTGAAAATGTCCTTGACACCAGATTAAATGTCTTTTTGAAGCAATAGATTTGCATGGAGTACTCGATCTGAATTCCAATCTATGGACAGTTCCCATTCGAGAATAGTGAATGAGCCTAGCACACAAGAGAACCAACGGATGTTATCATTTGTCTGTGACGTGGGTTAGGTAACAATGGACGAGTTTTCATGAAAACATCTCATTCATTGTTACGTAACTAACGTCACAGAGCAACGATAGTGCCAGCCAGAATGAGAGCAAATAATCTTTCAGTGACGCAAAATTCGAACGGTTGCATTCAGCCAGTATAATCTCGACTTGTAGATCAGTTTGTTTTTTGCAGAAATTTTCATCGCTGTATAAAATTTATTTTATGTGGACTGTATGCGAAATATGTGATGACCCCGAGTGGCGCTGCTGACTTGAAGCCGTCCCTGGTTCAGGCGACGCGTAAGTGTGCGCTTTGGAGAAAAATGCAAACGAGGTGCAAAGTATTAGAAGCACGCAACAACGAATGCGCAAAAGTCACGATAACTGCTTGCGCTTTTATGAATTTTCACTCGCTGAAACATATGACTCATGAATGCAACGTTCGTAAGTGATAGAGACCTTCATGAACCTTCCAGACATGTCGCGTCACACATACAACACCTTGATGCATGATTATTAGAAATTTGAAACCGAACGATCCTGACCCAAGCCCACGAGCAGCATGTTGCGGTGGTCCGGCGCGTCGAAAGACTGAACAGTTTAAATACGTCCACACCGACGGCAGAGTTGCTAAAAATGTAAAAGAATCCACGAAAAGCTGAGGAATACTGAATTCTGCGACAATATTATTACGTAATCAAATATTTGTGTCTTAGTCATAGGCGCTTAGTTTAAATTCATACGGGAGTGCGAAATCCATAAGGTCACACAATATGACGTGAAAACCTATGCTTAAATTGGTAAAGTAATATCGGTTGAAATGTCCCAAAGCGGCTCCCACAGTAATGTCAATTTTACAGGTTACTCATACTTATTCGATGACTCATAATTTTTCCAAACTTTTAGAACACGTTCGCAATAGATTAAACTGGAATCATTCAAAGTTGAAAACACACAGTCAATTAAAAGCATTTATGCGAACTGCAGCCCTATTAAGCCAAAGATCCATCAATCTTTCAACATTAAGTTCGTCTGTCACAGTGGAATATTTAGTGAACAACAAGAATTCACAACCTGCGTTCAGTCATGGTCGATCGGAGATAATTTTTAATAAGACGAAGTGCACTAAAGGTAGTCTCTGCCTCACAAGTAGAACAGGACAATGCGAACTGCATGCGTAGCAAGCACGTTCAATTCGGAAATAAATCAGCCAAAGTTCGGTTTTCCGCAAACAGTTTCAAAGTAACGTTTGGAGTGGTACTGTTTAAACCATTGCTTGCCAAAAATTGCTGGATTTTCCTGTGCAACTGTTCCTTGTTTACATCGTCTTTGTAAAAGTCACATCCAGCGGACATGCTGCTACTCTCTGCAGTACAACTTGGAACTGATTCGAAGAGCGTTACGCTCTCTAAGTTTTTCATTCCGTATCTCTCCGAAAACGTTTCACTACATTTAAGGATAATGTCTGTGTACTTGCTAAGAAAGAACTGCTGAATCAAAAAATGAAAAATGAGCGGGAGTGCTGCACTCCGGGCCAGAATTGCGGGCGTGCCCTCCTGGACTTGGCGCCAGTGGTCTTGGTCCTCCACCACAACTAATCAACAATCGAACTATACGCTCGGTGTTCCTTTGAATTTCGATTTGTCTGACAAATAAACCAGTTCTCCCGCAATAAACGTTGCTTGGATTTCTAATTCATCGTTAAGGAAGACGAAATCGGCATCAGAACCGTAGTCAAGCGTTCCCTTGCGGTCTTCGATGCCTAAACACTGAGCTGGATGCAGGGTCGCCGCTTCCAAAGCTTCTTCAATCGAACAAGACGTTGCGTGATAGAAATGACGCACACAGAGCGGCATGGTGGCAATGCTGAAAATGAAAAAGGCCTCTTTTGTTCTCGTCAATAACTTGGCTTTATTTCAATCATTTTTTTCAGCAAGGTTCCGGTTGGAACTAGTACTTTTTGTAGAGTGCTTATCAACTTGTACATTTTTATCTGGCGACAGAAAATATCGATTTGTTCATAAAAGTTACAGACAGGAGCAACACAAAAACTGTTAGATTTGACTCTTGTGTGACCCATAACATTTATCAATAAAAAAAACTGGTAAAAACAATCTAGATCAGTATTTCTCAAACGGGTGCCATTTGACTCACTAAGGGAGGAATTTTTAATGCCTGGGAGGAAATTTGTTTCAGGGAGGAAAAGATGTGAATGAAAAAACCTTACGTTTTTATTATTTGTCTTTTCAACACATACAAATGCAAAACGAGGTTGATTTAGATGGGAATGTCTGCAGTACATAAGAACAAGCTGCTTTGATTGCAGTGACTGACGTTGTAAAAGAGTCTGTTTGGTTCAAACACCTGGAACCATATCCAGGTAGTGTGAAATTTTGGAAAACCTTTATCGTGATTTTTGTTGGGGAGGAATTGACAGTGTTTGGGTTTGTAAAGGAGGAATATGAAAAAAGTTTGAGAACCACTGGCCTAGATTGAAACTACGATACAGCCGTGAACGTTTGCATATGGTTGCAGAGTCGGAGGTTTTTGGGTGGAGTCGGATTCCTAACACCAGGAGTCGGAGTCGGTATCGGATTTTTTTATCCGACTCCGAAAGTCCAACTGAATTATTTTTTACATCGCACTCCTAAGTTAGGAATCCTAACTCGTGCCTATTGAAATGGTACAACTTCTTTTAAAACTTTTATTGAAACAGAGAATTCTTGCTGTGTAGTACGATTTCCATTGATTGCTAGTAGCTACAAATTTGTTGACAGCCAAACTTCATTCATGTTATGTTAAGGAGTCGGTGTCGGGAGTTGTGCCTTTTATTTGCATGCTGAACGAAATGCTCCACACTAGCTGGTTTCAATGCACTATGCGCGTATTGTAACTTAGATGTTTAATGTGCAGAGGCGAAATTCAGTCAGAAGGTCCAAATTTCTTAAGAATTGCAACACTACTTTGCTACAAAGTCAGATCCCTGTCGAATTGCAACGGATCAGCAGAATCGAGAACGCAGCGGTTTTTAATTTGTTTTGCGCTCAGCGTCCTCTGCGGGAAAACAAGTTATTTTATCAACCCTTGCACCATATAACCGAATTGTTTTATACAATAGCCTAAAATTTACAGAGACGTTTACATCCCCATTGGGTGCGAGCACCCTGCTATAGAGTATAATATGAGCGATGTGTTCGGAATAATATTGCCGAGTTCTAGCCTTTTTTCGGTCGTAGACCGAAATTTTTTAAGTGACCGAAAAAAATTAAGTCAATTCGGTCATAATGTCCGAAAATGTAGACTAGTGAGTACCATTACAGCGAGTTTCAATACTAGTATGGGACAAATGACCGAAACCTCTTCGCGAAAAAGCCTAGACGAGTTTACCCAACTGGGGTTAATCGTATGAGTATGACCGCATCATGGGCACAACGAGTGTGTGCATCACTGAAGCGAGCTGGTGAATGACGTTAAAGTCTTCCCGATTTCGCAAATTTCGATACCGGCGTTAGAGAATACTGTAGATAGGATTTATAAGGATGTTTAGAGACGAGACCAAGATTTACAAGACAAAATACGTTTTTTCGATTATACACTTTGCACAATTCGGTACAACAATACCTCCCAGCTAAAGTGCTGGTGCCGACCAGGTAAGCTGCATGCTTGTCAATGTTAATCGTTTGCTCGCCAAGTTTACGAACTCCAGGTTGTAGACCCATAGCGGATATTGCATCGGTAACCAAAATCAAGCCTATAACACAAAAACGAGGTTACGTTGAGAGAATGACCAACCAGAACTATGCAATCTTAACATTTCGCAATAATGTCCTAAACAGCCAAGTCCAGTTATTAAATGACAGATTTCAAATCATGGTTAATGAAAACACTGACCAACTGTTTACAGTCTTGCACCATATCGACTTTAACATTTCATGCGGAACTAAAACCGTGTGCTTAGCAATTCGTCACAAACTGTCATCAGGAACTTCAGTCCACGAACACCTGATTATATCGGTCCATTTCAACTAGAGTAGCAGAAAAAACATCAAACACTCCAAAGCTGGCAGCACATTCAGCACTATTCTCAATTCAACCGAAAACTGACTTTTAAGGGGAACTGCAACGTTTTTACCGAAAACTGGATCTTTCCAATATTGATTCGCACTTTGAATTTATAAGGGAGGTTTGTATGAGGTTCATAAAATACTACTGCATCAAAACATCTCATGCATCACCCCATCCATCACCATGCAGTAACGCAGGGCGGTTGAATGCATGCGCACAATTCCACAATATCCAGAAAAATCGATTTGAATTACATAAATCCAATCTATGAAAATGTCAACTTGAACCAATATTTTCAATCGAAGTAAACTCTTTTGCAGTTACAAATTAAAAAAGCACGTAACACAAGGTTTCACATGACTAACGACAAAGCGCATCATCATTATCTACACGCACGACAATCGAAAGCAATTGAAACCTGTTCACCACACGTATTGCTTTCCGTTCATTTTTGTATTGAAAGCAACAGTTATGCACGAATTTGTTCCTACCTTAAGGCTTACACGCCTTAAAACAGGAAGTTAGTTCATAAAATTGACATGTTTCGAAAATGGAACAACAGGGAAGTGTGATGTTATTATTTTACGCAAATGCTTAAACCAAATTTCATTCCCCAATGAAATTTGTAGTGTTGCAATTAGCAATTTTTGTATGCGCTACGGTACAACACCCCGGTTTCGAGTTACTCGTAATTTTCGCGCCTGATGATCAGTTTTGGGTGCGTGCTTGAAGATTAAAAAATGGATAATCGCTTATACGTGTCGAAGTTGCAGGCCAGCAAGAAATTGTTCAAGAACACTATAGTGATCAAAATTAATTTGAACTGATTTGTTTACGTACGCTTGTGCTCGTTCCCGATAGTTACGGATGTTAATCAACCGTGAGTTTGTCAATTTAGAAATTCTCCTGGTTGGCTTGAGTTTCATTCAAGCATCAAATAGCTACGTCATCATTTCAATTTAAAAAATAAAAGGAGAAAACCTAACGCAACCGCAGACAACACTGAATTACCGTCGGGATGCGCTCTGTGAGCGATCCTTAACGCAGCTGGATTGGTGTGGATTCCATCAGCGATCATTCCGTAGTATATCCGTTGATTTGAAGGAATCTTGTCTGACGTAAGCAATCCGACAATACCTGGATCTCTGAGTAAGGAAACGCGACTGTGAAACTTGTCGTCTGTCAGCTTTGACGAAGAGTGTGGAAGTTTTGTTGCGAATCGACGACACAGAGACAGCCAAGGCCAGCAACACTACGTTTCATATAATGCATGACTTAAAACCACTGGTGACTAGCAATAGATACCTGTGATGAAATGGGAGCATCGCATTGAAAAGATGCGTAATGAGCTTCGCGCCAGAGCATACCGCTTTTTCGGATTCCTCCAAGTTTGCCATGGAATGACCTACAGCATAAATTATACCGTAAGTATCTCATGAGATACTCTGACCAGAGATGTAAGTCGGGTCGGGCGCAAGTTTGTCAAAGTGTTTCGGGCCTGCATACAAAACTATATAATATTCAGGGCAACGATTCGTTTTTCGTTCGTTGTGCCCACCGCGGTGACTTCTGTGAGTGAAGTCACTGATTTTTCTTCAGCTAAATCTGAAATTACAAGCGCATCCGGGTTCCTTTCGTCTGCTCGGATTAGTCTCACTCACTTTTTGAATCAACACGCGATGGAGTTGCGTCGAGAAGACCAATCACTTACGCGATTCTTGACTTGTTTTAAGAAACGATTTCGCTAGATTTAGTACCAGGCAAGGATTATGATTTCCTTTGAAGTGCTAAAATGATCGATGTTTTGATTTCGACAATCAGTATGTTTGGCACTGCTTCCGAAACAAACTAGGTGCGAATTACAAGCGAATGTTTTTTTCCAGAAGTATCAGCTAAACTTGCTACTACCTCTTATGCGCGGAGCGACATAAACGCGAGATTCTACCATAATAGTCTATTACTCTAGTTACTATTAGCCAGAAAGAAGCTTTTTTGTGCAGTGACCTTGTGTAACGTTTAACTTCAGCAGCTTAGATCGTGAATTATTTAGTCACATTTGCTTTGCTACGCCACTAATACCTTGCGGTTGCACATATCTCGACTCATTCGGTATATTTGGGTCTTGGGCCTAAATACGGCTTCAAAAACATCTCGAGCTCGGGCCGGATTCGGGCTTCAAAATGAGGCCCGTTTACATCTCAGCTCTGAACAACAGGCTTGCAGTGATTATTGCAGTTGCCTCGTGGCAAGGTCCTTCGCATTAGAATATTCGCTTGGCCTCATTGCCGTGTTAATAACAGCGGCAAAACCATTCTTAAAGAATGCTCAATATCAAGGCAATCCATATTCGCTGCAAATTTTCAAAATAGGATATAGCTAGTGGTCAATCGAAACAAACACAACTTAATCAGTTACCAGAGTTATGCACAAAAAGCGTAAAGATCGTACGTTGCGCTAAGGTTTCTAATTTCAGTCAAACCTAATTCTAGTCTGGCAGCTATTTTTGCCCATGCGGATCAACGTGAAAACAGATAATGTTGCTAAAGCTTACGAAAAACTACTGGGATTCCTCGATAGGAAAATTTGAAAATCTACAGTAGAATGCATGATCACCACGACTGCATTCATGGTCATCCTGAAATACCACAGGAAAAACTACAAACTGGCATATTTAGACATTCAAGGGGAGGTGAGGCCATTTCATGTGCTTACAAATAAGTAAACTGCAGGTTAGAACCAAGTTCGGATGTTTTTTGCGCGAACACAGCTTGGAGTAAATCAAACACAAAACATAGAGATGATACAAAGCTTTTATCACACGTCGTCGTCCACCAACCGTGTCGTTACTATTAAGAGCACGAAATGGCACGCTGATGCTACAGCGACCGCAGCACAGATTGAAGTACAGTCGCTGCTTGCATTAACCGAAATAAAAGAAATGTTTGATATAATTTAATGCTGTTATGACGTTTCTTCGAGAACCACGCCAACGTGAGATTTGCACGACAAGATTTGGACATTCTCAGTAGCCGTTGTGTTGGAAAGATTTGATGTATAGCCATTTAGCAATAAACGAATTTTACCGTTGCCCCCACGAAGACATCTTAGCCTATGCAAATTTTTTCAATGTTGAAGATTGTTTCGTTATTGTCAAAGACATTTTTGACTATTGGACTGGTAATGCAAAAG
>Ga0210059_1006243_pt1 | contig 19147 bp, 14 predicted proteins | sample Ectturendosymbi2_FD_188042 | JGI IMG/M metagenome (GOLD analysis project Ga0210059, IMG submission 188042) | Ecteinascidia turbinata endosymbiont from Florida, USA - Sample 2 (SPAdes) (version 2) | ecosystem: Host-associated > Tunicates > Ascidians > Unclassified | place: Key West, Florida... | reverse complement strand
CCTAAACTGGGCCGCATGCGGCACGCTGGCCACGGGTTGGACATAGCTGCTTTAAACCATCTCGCTGCCTATAGGCCTACGCTTATGGGATGAGCCAAAGTCAAAATCGTATTTTTAATAGCTTAGTGTCTTGTGTACAGAAATCACATGAAAATAAAAACCTTGAAGGTTTGCTTTTTTTCTTCGTTTTCGCTGGATTTTTTTCTTCGTTTTCGAGGACTCAAAATTTCGACCTAAGTCTATTTTTGATGTTTTCTGGTATGTCTGAGCCGACACGGGAACAATATATATATGTCTTGACTGTTGCGCGTTGTCTATGCAAACAAAGCAAACGGTTTCGAGCGTGCTCTGCGCCGGATGTCAATGCTTCGCAAAGCTTTTGAAGTGATAAAATAAATAATGCATTGTTTACTTGAGGCACAAGCCCAGGGGACATCCGACGCAGCGCCAAATAACCAGAATTCCGTACCTGGGCGAACATGGATTTTGCGTGAAACAGTCAATTGTCGCAGTTTGGCGGAAATCGTTCTGTGCGTCATTTTTTACCCGACGTCAACGCACGGCCGCGACCCACACTGTAATCTGATAAGACGAAGAAAGAAGCAGGTTTGCCGAATTAGTTTTTCTGGTTTCGATTAATATTTAATGGACAACTTGTCCCGCAAGCTCGTTGAAAGCGCGCATGCACGGGCATCATCACTTTGAAGCTTTCAGTCTAAGTCGCCAACTCGCTGAGAAGCTGCCTGATGGGGTTTTATCAGATTTGCTGTGAGGAAAACCCGGTGAAGTAACTGTCTTTTTTCGCTGCTGTGGTGCGTAGCCGCGCTCCACCGAGCATTTACAACCGCTTGAGCTTGTTCTGCTTATACGTTGGAGAAAATATGTACTTCCGAAACCACGTAGGCGTCGGTTTTCAAAGAAATGTGGCGAAAATAGCTGTTCTTGTTTCGGATTGTTATAAAATGTAAACCACCCGTTACCGCTCTGCTTGAATTCTTTTCAGTAATGCTCCATGTTATTTGCATGTAGGATGAATGGCAACTGAAATAAAAAGTACAGCATTTTGCATACGGCACTTATGACTATCAGTCATGTTTCATGATAGATGAATTGATGTTTCAGAAACTGATTAAATTGCGTTAGAGGATATTCAAGTGAAAAATCAAAAATTTTCAATGCAACTCGTAACGAGGCCGAGGTAATCAATGCTATAAAAGATTCCATCTGCAGTGAGGCAGAAGAAATGATTTCTGTCTGAACTATCCAGACAATTAATTTTCATCTTGTTGACTTGACTAGACGCAGAGTTGTTTTGTATTTCATCAAAATAACCGCAGCGCCTTCAGTGAGAGTTCAGATGTCTTGCCTTTTGAGGAAAGAGGGCGTCACCAGACATAAAATCAATCACATAAAAAAAAAACTGTGGTTGAAGGAAAAAGAGATCGATTCTGACGAAGTGAGTGAAAAGAAAAAGTCCCACTTTACTCTATTGAAGAGAGTAAGTTTGGAATTTTTATAAGTTTTTCATTCCGACCATTTCTTGCTGATCTCATTAACTGCTGCAAACTTTGCATGCAATTAGTTGCGCAGAAAAATATCATTTCGTTCTTTAATGTGTCGACTGTCTCGAACCACCGAACGATTTCATCAAAATCAAGCATTAGAAATAATCCCCAAACCAATGATGTTTCAGAAATAGTCGTTTTCATAGTCAGAAAGGTTCAATAATAAAACTTTCTAATGATGAAATAAATTGTTTTTTAAAAGGCCTGCACGTTTTTAGTCAAATTATTGTTTTTTGCGTTGCTGCTTCTAAAGTAAGAAACTCGTGCAACATTTAAAGCTCCAAGTGTGAACTATAGCTTTGAAGATACAACTGGTAGTTTAAACTCCCAAAATGCTGAATAACTATCCAGGTTTTGACAGATCCTGAACTGTTTTCGTTAGGGTCTGACATAAAAACGCTTGCAGGCGTAAAGAAACAAAATCAAAACTTCGAAAGATGCCATCAGTAACGTTTACAGACAAGCACAGTAAACACACAGGATGACATCAAATATTGTCTACAAATTGAGAAAAACCTCAATCAGTTGAAAAACAAGTCTGATTTTATATTTTACATTGAGTTTATTTTCCTGTTTACCCGCCATGCCTCTACGAGTATATATTTTTGCATGTGAAACATGTTTTTCAAATCCAAAGCAATCTCAAGTCAGCCATTTTGATTTAAAACTTGATGAAGACAATTTGTCAGCTGGCGTTACGTTGATTTATATTTTTCAAGATTTTCTATGTTTTCGGCGTCAGTTAATTTTTATTTTATTTGTTAACGTGTTTGGCTCAGACACATGGTCCAATTTGTTGTTGAGTTTTGAAGAAAGTAATTTTGTCAGTTTTTTCTAATTCTGGGAATAGCCTTAAAGATTGTAATTCAAAAATACATAAATGGAAATATTTTTCTTGCTGACCAAGAAAAGTCAACCGTGTAGTCACTCATAACGTTTCCAAAGTATTTATCATCGAAAAAGGCAGTTGACTATAAGCAAAACGTGATTACAAACGCGATCATTTCAAGTTTTGTGTGACTTCATGTCGAAACAGGTAGTCGTTCTTGTTTCAGGAGACGCTTATTTCAGTCTTTTCTGCTTTAATTGGTCAATTTTCACAACACATTGACAATAGAAAAGAACGACAACATAAAAGATTGCAAATGCTTGCAAAACTTCCTTTTTGTGGGACATAAGCACTGATCTATTTCCTGTAGTGCATTAATCCACTGGACTTACGCTATACACGATCTGTTAGACAGTAACATTGGCAATGCCATTGCACAGATAAGCAGAAGTAGTCCAGCTTGTTTAAATGCCATGATGATCTGCCAAGGATTAGCAGCCAACCCAGCCGCCCGTGATTTGCGACGTACGGCGAGCAGGAAGTCCACCATACGATATGTTGCTGTCAAAGATCGAATGCTGTGCTGCCCAGTGTAAAGCAGTGCTAGGCTATGAAACGCTCTGGTAATTTCAGTACAGCGGACTGTTCTTGAATGATGCGTTTCTCACGCAAGCAAATCAATGCCGATGGCTCTGCAAAGTGAGCAAGAATGAGTAACTAGTAAACAGCTTAAACTCAGCCGAAAAGCTGTTGAAGAGATTTATTATCTTGACTTGTCGCAAAACAAGAGAGACAATGCAGCCAATGCAGATTTCTTGGCTATTTTATTTTGCTTGGTTTGTGATCGGAAAAACTCTTTGACCCATTCATGCGCAGCAAAGCGAGATTTTCCATATTTATTTCGAATTTTAGCCTTATCTAGGAATTGCTAAATGTTGCAAAACATGTCACTGCAGGCCTTGAAAAGTGTGCAAACTGCTGGCTTTACAAATGTTTTTGCTGGTATTAAAAAAAGACGAGAAACAGACGTATAAACGCAAAAGTCGAAACGACCACAAAGATACAAGAAGTAATCACAATGCTCGAAACAACAAAACAGTTGAGTTGTAAAGTGACCAACAAAAAAGTATTTAGCCCATTAACGCATGTAAGAGTTGGTAATATTGCCTTTATAAGAAGAAACAAAGCAAATTAAGAGCCGACAATGGAAAAAGTTTAATAGAAAACTAAAACACGAAATATAGGTAACAGAGTGGAAGAGACTTAAGTTAAGGTGCGTGAGTGATTGTGAGTCCAACCCAGTTCAGAGCCGTGCATTTTGGATTTTCTTGAACTTTCTGAATGCGTATCTGCAGTTATGCTGACGTCTGTCATCACTGAAAATTTAGAGTACAGCCAGTCTATAAGCACTTCAAAGCCCCATGAAAACAGAATGTTTGAACGCAGTAATTGTACGTATGCCAGTGTCACAAAAGATAAGATTTAAGCAAAAACAAATACCACGACAACCTGATAAAATTCTTTCCATCTTTTTTTAACCCTGATTTTGTAAGAACGTTTCAGTTTTTGAGAAAAGCAGTGTTTCAATACCAATTATTGGATTTCCTTGGATAAATTCACCACAGGGCCAATGGGCCATATTTTTAATATGTAAAATGGCACAGAACAGGTGTTTTACGCCTTTTCTAAGCAAGCTTTTTCATGCGTTACAGTTTCTTAGAGTTATGCATAATTGTTTTATTTCCTACAAAAGTATGTTTCAGCCTCAACGTTTTTATGAAGAAATGATAAAGTTCTGCAGCCCTTTTCTTGGCAGTACAAGTTTTTAATCTTTTCTTCAGCAAGCATCTATCCAAAAGCTCTTTCGCAATTCGCGTGCTTGGTGATAATAAACTTGAGATACAGGCAACTTTTGCTTCTCCAACTATTTTTTACTGTCAAGCAAGACGGACGAAATGTCTTAGGAAGAATTTTAGGTGCAGCAGCTTTGCTTCGTACAGTTTTTGCGCATGAAGAATGGCGTAAAGTACGAGGAAAATGACGAATGCCAGGATGACGTATGATGATTTTCAATGGGGAAGCTGGTTGTTCTGAAACATTTGGCACTGGCCAAATGTCTGACCTCTAATTTTTCGTGCAACATGCGTTTGTACATTCTGGAGTTTGGCGGGATTTCGTCAATATTCCCTCAAAGCAAAGAGCTGAAAAAGGTCACCTATTTTTTCTGACCTGATATTGCTAGCAAGGTCTCGCCTCGTAGTTTTCAATTGTCTGACCTGATTTTCTCTTTCTCTCTAAAAAATAACCCTGCTATGTCTTGTTCGGTGAAAAACGCAACTAACTTGAGCGTTTGCAAACCTCCAAAGCAAAATTACTCCAGTTTAAAAAACTGCAACACAAAATATTTTTGCCAAACAGGTCCATTATGGCTAAAGATTCTTAAACTGGCGATTAGCCGGTAGAGCACTCTGTCAAAAAATACCTGAAGAAGCCCTGGGTTTTCACTGTTTTAGTTTATACTTGAAAATGCTCGTACGTAACTGCTTGTTTTGTACTTTCTTGCTTGTTTACAAAATAACTTTTTCAAAGCAAGGTTGGTTTCAAAAGACTCAAGTATCCTTGTTATAGTTTCTTGTTTGCACTGAATATGCAAATGCGACAAAACTACAACTTATTGACTAGTAGCATTTCCGAATAGTACTACGCCTTTGATGGAATGATTTACATGCACCACGTCTTTCTTTACTGTCTTTTCTGGCATGCCATATAAAAGCTTGCGGTATTCAAAATACAGCAGAAACGTATGTAGAATGTAAAAGAAAACAATAAATTTTGTTTGCCATAAAAAATGTGCGGAGAGAAACATTACGCATATTACAGTAGACAATTGGAATGGATTGGGCAAATTTTGAAACACGCTTTTTTCAACTTTTACTTCTTTGAAATTCGCCAAACGTTAGTTGGTATTAAAAGTCAGCATTAGATGAAATAGACTTGCATGGGAAAATTGATGTACCCACGTTAGTGCTCCAACTGCTGTGTCCCTCTGAGCATTCGCACTTTCTTTCATAGCAAGAGAAGCTTTCAAACTATTTTACTAAGGTTTTCTGTGCCAACAGGCGCTCAAGACTAATGTGTGATCAGCATAGCTAAAACTGCTTTGTGGTATTTGAAAACAAGTTGATACAGCACTCGTAGCACGAACATGTGATAATACATGAGACACTACTACAAAATTTTCCACTATATCTTGAATTTCTTTGAGTATTTGTTTCTGAATATTACAAGAGAAAATTTATATAAGTACTACTACCAGTGTTTCCATTTAAGCTGCAGCTTTAAGCAAATCCTCCATTATTATAACTCCTTTTTTATGAAACTATTTTTCCTCGTTTTGAGTTGCACACTGACAACTTAAATAGAAATTTGTATGTACAACTCTCCTCAGTCAAGTTGGTAAAATAATAAACTTCGGACTATAACAAAAGCAAAATTTAGCTGCACTTAGGACACAGGATTTAAAGCCCCTGTGTCATACAACCCCTGACACTTAGATCCACCACTGACGATGAATTTTGCGTAGCAAAGGATATTCGAAAAGGTTTTAGGAGAAGATCGAATTTGTTTCGTTTGAATTAACTTGGTATACATTAGCAACTTAAAGTTTGGTAGAAACTCATTTGCACTGCCACTAATATCCGCACAGGACCTTGTTCGGTTCGATGATAACTGCATATGAGTACCATTTCACTGACTTTCTTCCGGGCCAATGTGAAATACGTCTTGTTTTTATTTTCCCTGCAGATTTCTTTCTATTACGTTTCGCTGCAGCGAAAGTCAGAAGCAGCAGTCCTGACCTATAATATCTTGCTCTTTCAGGTAATTTCTCCAGTTCAGGCTTTTCACACTCGGGTCGGCAATTAGTTGTGTTCCGTTCTCTTACATTGACCTTTGGGCGTCTTTTGTGTTGATGAAACGAAAAAAACTTGTTTTTTCAGCATTTTCTGGGGTATGCTGTTTACACAAGATACACCTCGTTGGTGGAATCTGTCAAGTCGTTAGTGGGTCTGTGCATAAGTTCACAAACTAAATTAATTCCGCCCTTAACACTTTGTTGCAGTATTTCCAACTTTTATTCGGGCAGCAGAAATATGGCGGTACTTTTTCAACATTTTGGATTAATTTAATTCAAGTACGAGAACAAGTCTCAAAGTATTCAAGCAATGCTTTGGCTTTTGCTTGAATATATTTAGCCATGAATAATTGAAGAAAGCGCGTAGCTATTGTTTTCGCTTATCGCCGAACGGCTGAAAGCGTCTTCAGTTCGTGTCACTGGCACAGGCAGGGCTTTAATCGAATTTTATTGAAAAACATCTTCGTTTGATTCAAGTGCGCTTGGTTATGCGAAACTAGTCTGTGTTTTTCAGTTACAGTTCATGTGTAGTAAGAAAAGATGTCAAACAGTGAGCAAAGAAAGTTATATATCTCACTTTTTATAAACTGAGGTTAGTATGATGGGAACGAAACCTTCCGCCAGCACTGTTTTCTGGGGTTTCATTTTTACACGTAGTTGGTGGCTTTGCTGAGACCTGAATGGATTGCCTTTGCAGTAGCCTATTTTCACATTGGCATTGAACGAATTTTTGTACACATGTTAGAGCCTTATCAAATTCCAGCATCATTTTACCACTAGAAACGCAGAAGCGTTCATGGTTGTCGTAGCCTTTTGTGTTAAACAGCTGCTGCAATTATGAACTATGTATGTATGCACTTCCTCAATCGATTTAAAAGAAGGAAATAGAAAGATGTAGCTAAAAAATGTGGACAAATCGAAACGTAACCCAAAGAAAATTGTAGCTAATTCTAAACGTCTTAATCGGCAAGTGTTTACGAAGAGTTTTTCCGTGTTTAGCTAGTGCACATCACAGGGTGTAGTATAAGAACACAAAAACACTCAAGCACTTTAAAATCGTAACATATCACGCGGCAGATGTTAATTGGCACGCCCAGGCAATACTGAGCAGGAATCAACACTGCAATAACGCGCCAGATACTGCATTATAGCTTATCAACGCAAAGAAGCGTTCACAGAGTGAGAAAAATGATGACGGTAAAAGCATCAGAAAGCTTGTGAAAGCATCAGTGAGCTGATAAAATGTGGAAATGGGGACACACGTTGCTGTGCAAACGCATACAAATTGTTAAAAGGCAAAATCAAAGAATCTGTTGTCTCCACAAAGTAGGTGACGTAACGCTGGTCAACCGTTACATTTTCGGGATGTAATGCAAAACTCTGTCGGCGTTGTTAAGTTTTTTTTTATTATTGGTTATTTTTTTGTATATTTTAGTGCTTTCACCATTTACATATATGCATTCTGAAAACTTAAACCTGAAATATTCCTGCGATGAACAATACTGTAGTAACAAACCAACCTTGCTCAAAACCTTTCGGTGGTTTGGTTTTCAGTCTACTTCAGCACCACACGATTTCATGGGGCTGTTCTGATAAGACTTATAGCTATCCTTATCATTGTGGGGTAAAATTGCTTAAATTTCTACAAAACACAGGGTGAATCTTGAATCTTAATGGACTCTCTTTCCAATGCTCCGAGGGTCTGACTTAATCAGTACGTTTTTTGTTGAATTCACTGAAGTGTTAAGTTCGCCGAAGCAGAACTATGGCGTATTATTTTGACCTGCTACTCATAACACAAAATGAAACTTTTTAATAAAACGTATTTTTTCTCTAGTTCTGTTTTAAACGAGCAATGAACTGATTCCTGTGCCTTACCCCAAACCTATAACCGTTTTAAAGAGCGTGTGGATTAGCAGCATTGAGAATCAATACGGTGGTGGCTTTGGGGTCTTCAACAACCATGCAAGCTCGTAGAAAACCCACTTTGGCTAATTTTGGTGTTCATAAAGTTTAAAACATATTAGCAACTTCTTCAGGACTGAAAGCATTTGATTTTCTGTGACATGCTCTCCTTTATTCAAAGATTCTGGTCACAAGTTTATTCGGTTCTAAACCTTGTTTTGGAAGAAAAATTCAAAGTTTTTCCAAAGACAGTGCTGAAAAAACAGTCAAGTAAAAGTCGAGGGAGCGAGAAAACATGATTGCAGACTGCAGAGGTTCTTTGAGCAAAAGACATGAATTTTACAACAATAGGCCGTTTGTAAGTGCTTACTTAAAACATTTGTTTATACACTTTGTAACGCACGTGAACTTTGGAAACCTTTGACAAACCTTTCTGCTGTGCATGAATGAACTTTTTACGGTATGTGCATTCTGTGCAGTTTGAGACTTACTGCTTTAAAAAACGGTGCGTCTGATGGCGTAAAGTTTAAATGTATGTGGCTTCTATACAACTGACCACCAAATACTACAATCTTATTTTAACTAATACTCTAAAGAAACTCGTACTTATATACAAAATGTAGTGAAAATTCCAAACGTGAAAATCCGCTTTATGCTTTATCATTCAGTACACTTTCAAAGTGAACTTCTTTCTTTAATAAATTAATTAGAAGTTGAAAGCAAAACTGAACACTTCAGAACACAGCAACTTCATCACAGAGAGCAGCCGCGATAACCGGTACTGTATTGATGCTGTTTCAAGTGTAAAACAAATAAGAAAACCAGAGCAATTTGCAAGAAGTCGGTCAAGCGAAATAACGCTTCATGAGACGTTAGCAAACCTCACAGAAAACAAAAATTTGGAAATCAATATCTGCTTTGCATTCGGCAAAACGAAAGGTTTGCTGACGGGGCGAAGTGCTGCGAACCCCCCCTGGCAAGCTAAATGTAAAAATCGGGCCCCCACTTGGCTTATATAATTTAGGCGTATTATTTTGGTTTTTAGTAAGTTGTTTTTTGATTTTTTCGGAGTGTTTTCCTGTGATTTCGGATTTTAGTATAGAGATCCACATCCGGATTCACTAACATTTCTCAATTTTTTTCTGCGTGTTGGCCGTTGAGTCCCCTTTATCCAAGTTTTCCCACACTGGCTCAGACCTTATAGTTACGCCACTGCACATGTCATACTCGACGCAAAGAAACAACGTTATAGAAAGTTTAACTCCGTAGTACGAACCTTTCACAACAGCAAGCGTGGATAAATTCATAATAATAGAAAGCGCGAATAACCTGCAAGACGTTTTGCTTGGGCTCTCCGAGAGGTGTGAACTTTACAAACTACTGTATCTACACGCTCCATTTGTACAGAAAAACAAGAAGCAATATAAAATATTTCGCCTTTTCATTTTGCGTGGTAGATGGCAAAACTTTATGAAAAAATCTTTTCCAAGGTCTAGCGCGGCACTTTTGCGTAGCTTGAATTGTTGCAAAGAAAATCCATGGGTGTGAGACTCACAAATTTTTTACTGTCGTCAAGCAAAATTTTTTACTGTCGTCGCTATGTTAGACTCACAAATTTTTTACTGTCTTCGAGCAGATATTATCATCCAGAAGTGTCGAACGTCTTCTGGCCAACTGCATGCAGCGGCGTTGACAACAGCGTTCCTTCGGCTATTTTTAGCACAACGTAAAGAGTGGTGAACGTAAACAAACATTTCTCCTTCATTTCAGAGGTGTGGTACCGTGCGTGTTGTAGGCAGGTCATCAACCGACTGACCGCCATGTGTTGAGAGTTCCAAGCATGTGGATGACGATGATATTTTGTTTAAAAAAGAATTGATATAGCGAAATGATGGAGTGTGGACCAGGCGAAATCTTACAAGATTGAAAGAGATGGACAATGCGTTTTCGAGAACAACACTGGCTTCGCGTCGCGTCGCCTACAAGTCCGGCTGCAACGGCTCTGATATTCAGTGTCTTCCTGGTACTGGGGCGAAGTCGCGTCCAGGCAAAAGCGACAAGTTCATCAACACAAATAGAACATTCTTCCGCTGTTAGTCATCCTTCGAACAACCTGCTGCCAAAAACATGGCAAAAAAAGTTTTATAGTCATTTTAAAAACTTAGGTAGTGAAAAGAGCTTGACTAGTGAGAAAAGAAGTTATACTTTTCCTAAGACAATGCCAGAAGAGGGTGATGGAATTATGTTCAGAAAAAGGAGATCGGTTTTGCCTACCAATGGTATTTTTAACGATACAGAAAAACGTCATGCTTTGAGCACAGACTTGCGCTCGCACTTGGCCGGTTCATGCCATCTACAGTTTTCTGGTGAAAAGCAGCAGACAATTTATGAATGCCAACCACTGTTGCCTCCACTAAACATGGGCAAGGTTGGCACTGGTGCCAACAGCACGATGTCCAACGAAAGCGCAGTGTGGTGGTTCCTTGTCGATGTTTTGTCATCTCGATCCAACACAGTCGTTATCAACGACGCTGTCGCGCAGTGGAATGTTCCTCCCCACGTGACCGACTTACGCCTGTGCAAGCAAGAAGTGGGAACAGTGGCAAGCAACGCCTTTGGGAAGCTGAAGAAAACGCTGGAAATTCTGCACCTCGAACACAATCGCATTTCCTACGTGGCGAGGAAAGCGTTTAGCGGTTGGTAGTCATTTAAATTTAGTGGTAGAAGTTTTCCTTAACGATTTTATTTTCCCTTTTGTGTTAAAGTATTGCTAAGTTTGTAGTGGTCATTATTTCTTACGGTACAGCCAGCAATTCCTAAAATTGCTCGGAGTTAAGTCTGAGATAGACCTTGTATAGAGGGACCAAACGTACCAGTGTTTGGAATTGCGTCTCGGTCACTTACAGTATGTGCCTGTCCGAAAACCTGACTAACTGCAGGCAACTGGAATGTCTAGGTTGCGACGACTGTGAAAACAAATGTGCGAATTCCGTGAGGAAAAATGATTATGAGAATCGACAAAGAAATTTCCCAAATTCTCACGGATATCAGACCAATTTACAAGAAAGGATTCATCACATTTCTGTCGTGCTCCAATTCAAGATACCCTCACACTGGCATGACCCGTGCTAGAAAATTCTACATGCAGTATTAACTTCCAAACAGGCCCGTAACCAGCTTGAGACCCCAGGAAGAGCGAAGTTTTCTGAGGCGCCCAAATTTTTTGAACTATGACCAATAGTTTCAAACTATGTCCAGCACATATTTCCAGGGGGGGGGCGAAAAAGTTTCTAGGGGTGGCTTCGCCCCCCTGCACCCCCTGGTTACGGGCCTACTTCCAAAAATATCGGTTTGCAACAGCTAAATTATGATCACTCTCGTTCAGTGGTTTTCAACCTGTGGCACGCGAGGGTGTTTACTGCCCAGGGAGAACGTAATGTACGCATCCAGCTTCCAGGTCTCATGCAAATGTTAGTGCCAGATAAATTTAGGTCTATTGTAGCAACTGTCGCAAATTACAAGTCTCTTTGCAATAACGAATCATCTAACAGTGGATTTGTTTCTAACAGTTGCATATGTCAAGCAGACATTGTTTTGAACTATTTGCTAAAGTGGACCGCCACTGCTGCGCTTTAGTATAATTGGTGTATTTCAGAAATCATTAGTACATCAAAAGAAATTAAGTTCTGGAACAGTTGATACGGAGAGACAGTAAAAAAACACCAGGTGCTACTCTATCAGAAAAGGGTTAAAAAGCACTGCTCTAGATACACACGGTTTACATGGAGTGTAATTTCCACAAAAAGCGTCGTAGTTGTAGAAAAAATAAAGTAGCATGGTCCTGCTAGAACATAGAAACCTAAAGTTTTCCTGTGGTAAAAGAGACAAAATGAGAAACGACTTACTAATGCCACTCTTCTAACGGTAACAACAGTGGTGTAGTTTGGGGGGTACGTCAAATACTTTTAGCGGAACAGCGCTTCCAGTGACACCGGTGTACTTACTGTTTTGTCATTTTTTAGTAAAATTTTCCCAAATGTCTTGACTGTAGACAAACACGTTTTTGTCACAGTGTATTTCTCAACCTTAGTTTTTGGCACAACGCCATGGGTATCAACTAGTCCGCGTCTTCCTACTCGCCGCTATTTCAAACGCTTGCGCAAATATAACTTCTTGCAAACTGATGAATTGTCGGTCACAAAATACTGTATAAGCAGGGATTTTTTAGGAAGTTGTTATGTACCCGGTATGGACCTGTGATTCTAGGGAACCGATTTTTAATTCTAGGGATCCGAACCGGGTCCCAAAATCACCTTTAAAAACCCTGGTATAAGATTTCAATTTCATTACATGAGGTAGTCGTTCTGCCAGGCACACTTTCATCGGATTTGTGTGGTCTTTGTACACATTCCAATATTTGCTATGAAACAATGCGAAAACCTCGCAACTGTCAGACAAGTAAAAATAATCTAAAATCGTCTCTTGGAACGAATGATTCTATCCTGGGACTTAGTTGCAAAACTAGAAGTTTACATTTTGCTTGATATTTTCTTCAAAGTTTTACGCTACAGACATGGGCGTCGGAAGGATTTTTTCCAGGGGGGGGCAGTAGGGGATTTTCCCAAAATTTTTCCCAGGGGGGGACCAAAAGTGGTGAAATTTGTTTTCTACCCCTCGAAATTGCAAAAACAACCTTTTTTTGTTAATAATTTCAAAATCCGGGGGGCAAGGCCCCCCCTGCCCCCCCCTTCCGACGCCCATAGCTACAGATATTTGAGGCGTGAAGCACGTACGGCAGTGTCTTTCAAACTTTTTTCCGCAGCGGAACCTTCCGCAAATGTTTGTGTTGCTCGTCGAACCCTAGGTAATGATACAACTTCCTGTATTGCCACAACCGCATAAAACTGTGGTTGCAAATTTCGTCCTAGCCGAATTCGGTCTGTTTCGGCGGAACCCCGGTTGAAAAACACTGACGTACGGTCGTACAGTGGCGTATTATAAGTTTTGATCAATCAACAGAGTCTTTAGATCTGCTGTCAATATTTCCAAAAGTGAAACCAGCTCAGTGGATGCTGAGATTCAACGACTTGTGAAGTAGTACAGTAGGTTAGCAAAGTTTTTTTGTAGAAATTGTTGAACACAAACATAGGCGCAATTTGGTGGGGTACATGGGGGAGGTGTCCCCCCATTTTTTCAGGTGGGGGGATATAATATGCCATGTCCCCCACTTTTTTCTCTTTAGGTTTTGTATTTGGAGAGATTTCAACAATAAAAGTGATGTTTGTCACGTTTTGTGTGAAGAGCTTTTCATGTTAGATGGTAGGTTACACATAATCAAGTTCATGTTGAAACAGAGTTTGGTGTGGTATCACCGATTCTGTTTGTTTATAAATTTTATCTTCGATAAAATCATTTTTAGCATTTTTCAGGTTTCTAGTGACCATGAAAGATGGTTAACTGCTTTTGTCCGACATTTTACCCTGTGTGGTATACTGTTAGAAAGGTTATTTCCTTGTAACAGCAATGTTTGTAAAGCCACAGCAGTGACCCACACCAAGCGAATCGATCGCAATTTATTGCGTAAGGAAACTAGTTTCGTGTGTTACACATCTTTCCTTGTATCAGTAAGAGTATTACAGCTGCACATGTGAAAGACCACAGTACAGCCATTATTTTTTGCGTGCAGAAATTTAACCGGCTTTGCTTTAACGTTGGTTGTCACGTATTCAGAAACAGACATCGTATAATTTAAAAGTGTATATAATGTTAGAATGTTAGATTTTCAGGAAAATCTCTGCGAAACTTTTGCCGAAGAAAAAAAGCAGCACTATTGTGGAGACTTAGTTTTGGGATGGGCAGTTTTGCAAAAGACTGTCTTTAACTACTAGTGAACAGGATTTCAATCAAAACGTTGGAGAAGTAGCCTACAGTATTAACCTAGCTGTATATTGACCTATAGCTCAAAACGTAGGGACTTGACTTGGCAAAAAGGATAAAATATAGATTTATCCTCACTTCATGTAATGTCGCGACAATGGTAACCAACAAATAAAAGAGATGTTTTTTCCATGACTCTTACACTTTGTGCTTGTGCTGAATGCATTGGTTCGTAAGTCATCTCATTTACTTGAGTTTAACGAAACCCACAATGCAGCATTGTTTTCATCCAAGTGCGAAACATTTGCTTTACAAGTAACCTACATCACACCTAGTTTTGTTGGACATTCTTTTCTTGTTAAAGGTGAAACTTGGTACTTTTTTGCCAATTCACCGTTGTGCACTTTGATTTAATCTCAAATATATTTTCGTGTCGTTATGCAAGTACAGTAGGACTCTTAGAATGAAACTTTTGACATGGTGCAGAATTGGAAGTCAGGCCGGGATTATCGGGCCGGGCTCGGGCTTGAGTTTGTCAAAATATTTCGGGCTGATTTCGGGCTTGCATACAAAACGTTTTTATAGAATTCGGAGTACCGGTAACGATTTTTTCTTTCGTGACGTAGATTTGTTGTGCTCACCGCGGTAACTTCTGTGAGTGAAGTGATTGTGATTTTTTTCAGATAATTCTGTTTGCAAACACAGCTGCGTTATTTTCTTCTCTGCTCGGATTAGTCTCACACTCTTTTTGAGAATCCGACAGCGGTGAGGAAATTAGCACGCGATGGCTTAGCGTCAAAGAGATCACTCACTATTGCGATTCTTGGCTTGTTTTAAGAAGCCTACAAGCCGGTTTGCCATGCTTATAGGGCCATCGTGGATAGTTTCGTGATAGTTTCTTTTTTTTCTTGAGAAACATTATATTCCGCAGCATTATCGTTTACTAACATCCTACGTTTGTGCCAGATTGTGCAAATGTTTTGGTCAAGATGGTTGTTATTTTGGGTGTGATAAACCATGTACCTGCAGCTATACCCGAACACAACGTTTTTGTTACTCCACTGTTGCGCATATCTTAACTCCCTCGGTAAATTTGATTTTCGGGCCTAAATCGGGCTTCAAAAATAAATGTCGGGCTCGAGCAGTCTTCAGGCTTGTGATTTCGGGCTGCTACCGGATTGAGGCTTCAAAATGAGGGTCTTTTACAAATCTGTGTGGGTATGTAGGCAGGGGCCAACAACGGGAGATTGAAAGGATGCATCCTCCACCCACCAATAGTAAATATAGATTGAAATCTTTTTGTGAAGTAGGCTACGCTAATTTTAGGCCAAATGTTTTTGCTGCTGGTAAGAGGATATCAATGGAAATTTTGGTAGGGGTGAGGCTGCATGCATGATTCCCAGTAGCATTAAAAAGATTTGGAGCTTTTTCAAAAAACGGAAATGTGCAAGAAAAATACTTGTCGTCTGTGTAACGTTAAGCGACTTGAACAAGACATCAAATCGCACTGTAACCCACACTTCATATGAAATGCATGAAAGTTGAAGTGTTCTAGTGTAAGAGTGCACGTGCGACCAACGCGATTCAGTATTTTGTGCACTCCAACTGACAGCTCTGATATAATCCAATTGATGTATTCTACTATACTGCTGTGCTTGTTTGTATCCAAATACGATATTAATGGAAGCAGGCTGAACTACAGCACCATGCCCAGCAACAAATTTAAGTATATTAATACGTAAATCATCTGCAAGGATAAAGCAAAGCGTGATTAGTGTTGATCTCAAAACACCTCTACAAATAAGATTGGGAATCTGTATATATAAAACGTCACGTCTGCATCGACCCGATGAATATATTGGTTTCACACCAAGCTGCCCCCCTACATTTTACAACAATATTGCGCCCATGAACACTAAAAATAACCGTTAAACTTTTGAATGTAGGCTTTGGCTGTAAATCTTGATGGTTGCTGTCTGTTTCTCATGGCACTGAGTCTAAAGCCAGTGCATAACAGTAAACGCAAAAAAACACAAGAGCTTTTCAGAGCTAGCGCAAATATTCGTCAAATAAAGAATTTCACATGCCAGGAACAACAATGTTACTTCAACTCGTATTTTAGTTTTGAGTTTATGTTAATGATTTTTTGTCGTTTCTGCCCCTTTAGGGGGTTATGCATGCATGCCGTCACTTCCTTCTTTCGTGTATACAGTAAACATTGAAAAAGACTTGAGAAAGGGTGACCACACTAACTTTTCCCAACAGAGTGAAACGCAAACCCTCCCTCCTAATCCCGTTTTTCTTTAAAATTTGATTCTCAGCCCGTGGCCACCAAAAAACTAAGGGCTTTTCTGAAACAATGGCAGCAGCCGAATACCTTTGCTTTATAAGTAGAAAATTGCTAAGTGACCAACCACGGTCTTTTTGGTCGCTCTTACTCTCATAGCACAAAACACCTTTTTTAGAGATGTAATTATGTGTACCACTAGCTTTATCGGCGCTCATGACTAACTCAAGTAGAAAGCAAGCGACCGACTGGTTTTTTGAAACCAGCTCATGCGGAATTAACCACTGGAGGTAAATGTTACACGCATTTGTGGAATTGATGTTGGAAATTTCAAATAAATACTTGGTGGCCAAAAAAGGAGGTAACGCTTGGGGTGGTAAAATAAAATTTTTATTATGTGGTAATGGAGGCTGATTTCTGTAATATTTGGTAGTCAAGTCTCATTACGGATTCACTACTTTAAAAGAGCTGAAGTATACTTCACAGCACTGCTGTATCAAAACAATGTACAGCAAAATGGCCTTATATCGCGAATGCTGTTTTCGGAATCGTACAAAATCATGGTGAATAAAGTTACTTTCGTAGGTTTTAGGGGCGGCGATTGCCCCAATCGTCCCCCTGGATCCTTAATCTGTTGCGGTCTCGAATGGAGTTGAAGCATACAGTGGCTGCATGTCTACGCGATGGTCTGCAATGCCTAAGTGCGGAGCAAATGCGAGTGAATGTCCCAGATTCAGTTGCCAACGAGAATCTACATGTACCAGTAGTTATTTACGTTCGTATGAAGTTGGATGTGCTTCTGTGTCAAAAAAGTTCAAAATAGCAAACTTGGAACAATAGGTTTGTTGAAATGAAGCACAAAATTAGATCGATGAACTTGAAACCTAGCAGCGCACTTCTATAAGAAAAAAGCGAACATTTTTCTCAAGTTGCAAAATGAAACCTTATTGAAATATTCAACATGGTTGTTTCACTCTGTGTTTAAACCAGTGGTTCTTAACCTTTTTTACATATCTTACCCTTTTGTGTAACAAGATTACCAGATTTACCCCCAATACACTCTATGGTCCTCAACAATCTCTTTCAGTTTAGAATGATTTATAAAATCTACTTTTTTTTCAGTTTACGGTTCAGCAAATTTACCCCCCTTGGAAGATGAAATTTACCCCCAGGGTCAAATTTAACCCAGTTAAGAACCACTGCTTTAAACCTTAACCGTAGGCTGAATGAAGCATAGCGCGTTTAAACAACAGGTCAGCATTCGATTAAAGTGAATTTAAAGCAACTATATATTTACGAATATATTTTACATGCGCTGTTCATGTTATAAAGAATTAAAATCATATAATTTCAAGGCGGAGATCAACACTAATCCTTTAAACCAGTAAAATAAACTTTTTGCCAGTGACATTTATCAAACAGCAAAATATCGTTGGCAACTGACATCACTATAAAATGGAAAAAAATAAGGTGTTGTTAAATAGCATCACTGTGTTGACTTCAGCATCAATCACAAAAATCGTATTGCTTAAAACCGCAAACCATGCACTGGGTAAACTATGTTTTTCTGTGATGAAAGTCTTGCTGATGTGCTGAACTATGAATTATTCAAACGTTAGCTTTTATGCGATGGCCTCGGCAAAACCAGTGTTGCCCTCAAGCTAACAATCGTTCAGCTATCGAGCAAACAGCTTCAAATTTTTGTCTAGTCGTCGCAGTGTAAAATATTGAACTGAACAGATCAAGCACAAATTGCTGGGGAATGTCAGTTTCCACTCCACGCAAGCACTGCTGTAATTGTATAGCGAAGAAACTCCGCCCACTTTTGACCGTGAACAGCAGCATGCGTGCGGTGCACTCTTCCATTTTCACTCGTGTAAGCTTCCACAGCTGGCGAATGAAAACTGGAAAGCTACTAAACCATCAAAGGTCAGAGTAATTGGCATTGACGGCAAATGTGTCAAAGCGATTCGGACATTTTCCAATTCACGTATTGATTTTCCTGGCTTTCTCGCACACGTATACACGACAGCCAAACAATCTTTGCGCCAGTCATCGATCTCTGTGTCGCAACTTCAATCAAAGCTGTGTCAGGCCGTTCTCATTTCGAGCAATTCCGGGAAAAATTACGTCTAATTTGTCTGTTTTTTTCAGGCCTAATGCAATATGCCACTGAGGACAACCTCTCTAAAATATCAGAATAGTGCCACGACGTGACGGGTATAACATGTCACTGATTGCAAAGATTTAGCATTTTGAGAAATTTTCGCGGCAGAGGAACGCGTGCATGTGAAGAACTCCTACAGGCTAAGGCTAAACCACAATCGATAGAGAGCGTGGTTTACTGCCCGCGTTTATTCCTGTTTTCCCATTGACACGAAATTGGCCCAAGGAAACTACGCAATACTTGTGAATATATACACTTTTCAAGCAACTGACACTTTCCTTTCAATCAATTCACGCTTATCTTTGAAGGTCCGTGCTGGGCAGTAAAAGGTTCTTAGCAAGATATTTCACTTGGGGTTAAGTCTATACCACCAAGGTGAAGGTTAAGGCGTCCTCATACACACAGATGACAGGCGCAAAGCTTACAGAGTCGTCGTCTATAGTTGTCTTATATTCCTAACCCTTACTGATACGATCAGGTTTGCAGTAACATGTGTAACAGTGATGTTTGCCTGCAATTTAGAACAGTTCCTCGAGAGCACTTGTTAATTTATAACAGGAACATGTCCTAGGCGCGCCCGAATTTACAATAAAGGAAATCAGAC
>Ga0210059_1006242_pt1 | contig 19148 bp, 17 predicted proteins | sample Ectturendosymbi2_FD_188042 | JGI IMG/M metagenome (GOLD analysis project Ga0210059, IMG submission 188042) | Ecteinascidia turbinata endosymbiont from Florida, USA - Sample 2 (SPAdes) (version 2) | ecosystem: Host-associated > Tunicates > Ascidians > Unclassified | place: Key West, Florida... | reverse complement strand
CTCAAAGTAACACATTTGTCTTTAATTTTTTTGATACTGAACGTAAACCCCTGCGATGTTTTCCGGATTTCATACCATTTATATGTTTAATATATGATTTGCTTCAGATAATCTAGTATAAACACCTTACCATGTATTTGGTAAAAAGACTGCGAAACCGTGAAACAGTAGACATTCAACAAAAATTTGAATATACGCAAGGCATATCAACCGCACTGGCTCAAGAGCCAAAAGTCGTTATTCCTGTGAGCAGACAAACTGTAACTGAAATTGAGACATTGAAACGAGCTATCGAAGCTTTTTTTCTACGTTACGGTCTTCAACCATCGTTGGAATATCAAAACGTCCGCTTATTTAACATTGCCGAAACGGAAGTTTTACACTATAAATGTTATGTTTTGTTATATACTCCAAAACATACCAAACTTGATGTGCAATTCAATTTGACACATATAATCCAATTCACACAAGATTAACTTTTACAAGTGGGAAGACCGATGTCCGGAGAAGAGAAGAATTCATAAGAAAGTCAAGAGAAGCTTGGAACAAGAATTTGAAATTCTGGTTTCCCAATGATCCACTTGACAATTCTTCACAAGAAACATTTATCGCAATGCTTCTATCGAGACAATCGTACTAATATTCAAGACTTCATTTAAGTACGCCAAAGTGCCATTTAGGCACATGCATACACAGAAGATGTTATAGTTTTGTGCCAATCACCTGTTGTTGACTCATTTGTCATATGATTTCTGAAAGTGCCTTTGTTAAAAACGATGTTCTTGCCTTGCAAATATGTTGCATGTGAATTTATGACATTTTCTTGCATTTACAGCAATAGCTTCATTGTTAAAAGTCTGATAAGTAAAAACAAAAGTATGGCACGTTGTAAAACGACATCTGCACCCCTGTGTGCGGAACTGAGTTCCAAAATGCAGATCACTCCTGAAATTTGTCGCAACGAACGAGACCCCCGAAGATTCTATTCCTGGGATTAACGACGGACAAACTCAACCAATGGACTTCCTTATCCAAGATATTTTCACAGCGACAGTTTTCTGCCTAGCAAACCTTATCCAGACTTTGTGGCAACTCCCGACACTCCGGAACAGCCATTACCGCGAAGCAAATACACACCAGTACGGCCAACAAAGTCAAATTTTTCTCCACAGCCGACCAAACTCCTCAACAAGGAGGAACCTACAGAAGTTTTCGGCCTAGTGTTTCCTCACCGTCAGCAGTCAGAAGAAGAAATAACTGCTATCATGGACATCAGCGTAATCTCTGCTTCACCCTTATTACAAGAGCAAATCCGTCAAATTCTTTGTGACCACTCAATTGATACGGAAAAGATGCAACGAGACCTCAGATACATGGGTATTGCGAAGAAGATTTTTCTTCAATACTGCCAATTTTGTTATTCATTTCACTATTGGTCCCAACTGGGCCATGAGCTTTAAGATGAAAAACAATGTCTACACTGGATGGCAATATTCCTCAACCTGGTGAAAACCATACAGGTTTTATTACTCAGAATCAACATTGGATGGAAAGGCTGTCTTCCATGTAAAATATTGGCATTGTCTTGCTAATTGTTTTTGTGTTGATTTTTCGTTATAAAATATTTGGTAAACAATCACTTAGATTGTTTGATTTGCTTCATCAGCAAAGTCTCTCGCAACGACCGGCTGCATTTTCTCCAAATAACATCAACAGTTGTTTAATCATTTCAACCAACATTTTTTACATCCACAGGATTTTTCAGCAAACTATACAATTATTTATTCTCAAACTTATGCAGGATCCTTTCTTTTGACTCTCCAAACTGGAAATAAAATGTGTTTTGGTTTGAAAATCTTTCAACAAAATCTCTGAAAACTCAACTTTTGACAACAGGAACATATCACCAACGGAAGACCTTTTTGAGAATTTTAATACCCACTCACCCCCTTGGATTTCTGTTTGTATTTTGAAATTAAGGTTTCTACATTATTTTGATTTTTTATTCATATAAAATATGGTAGTTTTCACGCTTATTTGTCTGTGGAAAAATCATAGTCTTTTACTCTCTAACGAATAACGATATTAACAACATTTCATTGAACAAATAATAAGCATACTTTTTAATGTTGCATTTTTCTCACAGGATAATCTGAATGCGCATTTTTTATCATTCAAGCTATTTTTCATAAACGCCTTAGCGTCTCCTAGGACTATCAGGAATTGTTCTACTGACTAACGCAAAGTTTTTTTCTGTTTCTTTGACTAATATGATCTAAGTTTTAGTCTCAACTTCATTCAATGAACAGCAAACGACCAACGATAAAACGCTTAATAAAAATAAAAAAAAACATGGAACCAAAATTATTTTCATAACTTCAAAAATTAATTTTTTGGGCGGACATGTCTTACACTTACCCCTTCTACACGTGACGTCAAAACGAATTTTACAAGTCAACAGATGATTGTAATTTAGTTACCCCTAATAAATCTAGATATTTCGTCAAACTCAACCAGCTAGAATTAAGATTAATTTCTTTTCAACGCCCATAACAAAACGCATTTAAGTACCTCGGTTTCACATTTGTAGCAGAATCTTGCTAATTATAAGAAATACTTTCAAAACATAGCGCAAAACCTTTTGTCAAGTTATGACATTCGCTGGAGAAGTTCAAGATTTTCTACATATGGTGCAGTTTTTTCATGACACGAGGTTTTTAAGTGGAAAGCATTCAATGCAGCTAAACAAAAATGAAAGCAGAGCAGAACGACAGATGTCCTGCGTTTATCAACTTTTCCACTTTTTTATCAGGCGATTGGAGCAAGGTAAAAACATCCGCCTTTCTCTTTTGCAAAATACCTGGATAGGCACAATTGTCTGTCCGAGTGCTTTGCAGAAGAGCGGGGCGTGCTGCTCAGCCCATCAAGCTAGTCAAACATTGTCGGTATTTCTGCCTTGAAGTAGTTCGCGTAGCAGAGTAACAGTCTATGAAAGATGCCACTATGATATGCTCACGTAAACTCGCCTAAGTACGACTCATATTGTGTGAAGATGGGTGTGGTATGAAGAAACGTGACAGTTCCATGACACACTCATGTCACGTAATGTGAATTCGAATTCACAATAATGAATTTCCAGTCATACTCTATCAAGAGGATACGAAACAGCAAATATATATGCTATGAGCAATCAGATCATTACTGAGGATTAACAAACCAACCCTTTTAGCCATTGTCAAGACATAGTTACACCCAGACTTCATATTCACATTCATTGACAGGACGCAGAAAGTAAGTTTCATTAGCAATGCTAATAATTTGAATAGCAACTTCAACACTTGAGAATTTCTGGTTTCTAAAACCAATTTGCCATGATACTAATTTCAAATAAGATAGTACTGCATGCGCTCTGACAGCGACAGATATTACCATATTTTCAGGAAAACATACTCATTTTAGGTGTTGCTCGGTTATGTTTAGTTCGGCGAATGATTCTTTTCTGTCATTCTCGAGCTGGGCATGATCGAGCGATACTCTTCCACCATCATTCGATTAACCGCAGGTTCTATGATCGTACGCCCTAAGATGCTGCATAACAAATCTTCACGACCAAGTTACGACAACTCCAACCGACCCAAATTTCATAGCATTTTGCGTAACCCGCAATGCTCACCAGACTGACACACCTTTTTCCTATCAGTAGCCGATACGACAATGCGCGATTCATACTGCTTGCATTTCCTGAGGTTTTGTTTTGCCTGCGCACACAGCCCACGCGATCGGAGCGGTGCATATAGGGAAACGTGCTTGCGCTTTTCGTGAATCACTGTCTCACGAACGGACTATGGTGCGAGTTGACATCACCTTTTTGCAAATAATTTTAGGATGTTCTGCGATATAACTGTAAACTATGGATAGACATTATAAGTGCTATTTCTGCTGAGACAGGCCTGAATAAGCAAATACCTTTACCCACATGTGCTTTTGAGGAAGGTCACCTCTTCTGCCTTTCATTTTTGAGAGCCAGGAGGGGTGACTAGTTTTGGAGGCACAACCTTCCTCCAACACCTCTTAGCTCATACGAGGAATATCTTTTAAATTTTCCCCAACCACAAGCCCAGGCGAGCATCTCAACCTTTAAACTACATTTGTAAGAAATCATAGTTTCTAACATCTAATTTGCGTTGTGGACAGGGACGTGCTTGTACAGTTGACTTCAGCTGTTAATTGTGCACGCGTGTGTCTGATTACGAAGGCACAAGAACTTCAACCTGTCTCCAGAATACAGTAATAGACACATCCTTAGACACCCCTTCAACATACTTTCGTAATAAAATATTAGACATTGACCGATACGATCCTGCTTCGCATATTTATAACACATCTTCCTATTAAGAACGAGCTAGTCATCCTTTTTATATCAGATGCCACACATTATGTTTTCACCACGATCTTAAGTCCCTTACTGTTTTGTTATACGAGCACAAAATAATTTTTTACTTCGGTATGCACTTAAACGTTTGGTAAGAAATCAGAAGGAAACATAGGATTTTTTTAGTTGTTTTCAAATTTGCGCCTTGGGAAAGACCAACAAATTCAACCCTGTGTTGATTATGTCTTTGTTTTTTTCCGGTTGGGTGTTTGTTTTTAGAGCGCCCTCACGCTGCGCTCTGGAGACGGACACATGACCGGAATATGGCAACTTTCGACACATTTTTTTACAGCCTAGAAAAAACTTTTTGCGCGAAACGTTGTACAATCAGCATCACGACCCAATTCATATAGTTCACACACGCGAAGCTCAAATTAATTCCTCTCAAATCTCCACCCTGAAAAAACGTTATTGCACCCTTTCGATTCCTTACACACCTTATTTCTTTGCTCATCAGTTCAGTTTCTTTGCTCATCAGTTCAACAAATTCATTTTGCATCCTTTCACAGAGCCATTTCCTGTAACCTGTTAGAACTTATACCCTTACTTCGTTTTTAGATTAAGTTTTAATACACCACCTTTTGATGAATTAATCGGTTGAACAGGTCTTTATCTCTCCTTTGTTGTCATTCATGGCAATGAAAATTACCCAAACACTGCTTAAGTATCTGACAACCATTAGATTTTAAAAATCACGTCTATCCTATTGACCATTCTAACATATGTCGGACAAATTTCTAGTGCACAATATAAACTGTTAGTCAATTATACGAAATCGTGGCTGGGATGGGTGCTATACCTTCAATGCTACACACCTTTAGTATTGAGGTTATGGCGCTTGTCTAGGTTATGAAGCTTTCACCAAGCATAGACTTCTCTCACCAGATCAAAGTAGAAGAGATTGACTGGACTTTTGTGTAGTGGAAACCTGTGTCTTTTACACGGTTTTCAGTGGAACAAAGCATTCTCCAAGCACAGACAATGCAGTAGTAGACAAAAGAAAGTAGCACAAATTTCAACGGTTATTATGTATCCCTACCCAATTACTTAAACCTTCCATTTTTTTAGATTTACAGAAAATAGTTTATACAATGGCTTTTACCTTTTTCTCCAGCTTTTCGGAGAACTGCAAAAAGTCTTTTTTATCCACTTACGGACGGTTCTAAATTCGTGTGCCACCCTGCAACAACCGCTAATTATCACAAACAGTCTTTTTGAAACATACAACTGTTCTTTTTTTCCACAGAAAACTTTTTGTCAGGAACTCATCTTTAAAATGAGTCTTTCACGATAAAAACAACCCTATGCTGTTTCATTACAAGCCTTTCGAACGCATTCCTTTCATTTCAAAATATTTTTACATAACTACACTTGTATTTGTAATAGCTAGAAACTGCGCAACCGAGCTCAGTCTACTCAAACATGCCCTTCAACATGATGGAAATATAATCACTGATTTTCCTATAAATCAACAGATCCCATACCGACAGCCCATCAAACCAATTGTTGCCTTACCCTTTGACTTAAAACAATTTCATGCACATATCAACAATGATTGGACAACTTATAGCGCTCAACAACAAATTAGACCATCCACACCACTTCTTAATGTAACACCTGACTGCAGCTGTTATAATTATTATGAGATCAACTGGCAACCGGATCAATGGACGTCGCTAATACACGACTCGTCAAGAACAAGTTTTGATTTTGAAACGGTTCACCTAAAACTCATTAACAAAAAAACCTTTTTCATACCCCACATTCAGAACAAGGCACCATTATACAATATGTCTGTCGAACACTCCAACGACGCATTACTTTTTACGTCATACGTAATATCCTATTTTTATGAGAAATTTGAATCTGTTCGATTCAAACTTTTTCACAATATCAAACCATGGCGCACAAAACACTCTGGACCCTGTTTTGTTTGACTTCTTGACATACCCCTGGTAGAACTTGCCATTTATGGCCCCACCTCTTTGCCAGATGGCAACTTTGAATATGACTCTATTACACAACCTTGTCTAACAGAAACCCTAACACATTTATTACCTTTTCACTCCTATAAAAACAGACTATTACCCTTTAACACCAAGGAACACAATGATTACAAGGTATTTTTTCCCAAAGGAAATATACGTAATGTCTTAGCACGAACATGCCAACGCTCAAGATATCTTGAAACAACTGGCTACCTAGAAGCATTAGATTTTGAGTGGGGATTTCCCAATGACACAGGCTATATTCTAAACATAAAAGTAGGACCCTTGCGCACATCACTGCCAAGCATATGGTGGATACAACAACAAACAACTAGTTTATTAGGATACCATAAACATTTTTTGCACACCCTTATTAACAGACAACCAGAAAAGTTTATTCATATGTTAAAAACAACCGTCATTATTATGGACAAGGCAAATATGTCAAAATTCCACACACACAATATCTTCGCCAACGTGTTACAGAAACACCTATGAACATTTTCTCTTGGCCCATTTCGCGCAATACAACTAAATGCAACTTCAATAGGCGTAAATATTGCTCACCACGCTGTGGCGAAATAGAATACAATATGCAGAAACCAGCAAGTTTCATATCTCGTGACATCAAATACGCTTTCATCACACCTTGTATACATTATTTAGATACCTTCACATCCCTTACAGATCAACTGATGGCACACGATAATTATATAAAACTTCCGCCGACAACTCCGAATACTTTCATTCATTCATATGAACTCATCAACTTACCTTTTCTTCACGCACCATTCACATCACACATCTACGAACTGAGTTATCTACAAACTCGCTTACACAACGAAGTTGCATCCTTTAATCAAGTTTGGCACGGAATGCAAAATTTTTATCAACGACTCCAAGGACACCTCATGAAATATATATTTCAGAGCAACAAACATAGCTACTATTGTTCTCAATTTGACTTATACCTTACTAATAACCCTCATCTTAAAAACTCCATACGACTTGCAAACGCACGATTACTTAAAAAGATTGCAATACTATACAGAGCACTTGACAAATCTTTACCGACATTACAAGAATATGCACATAAAATCTATGCAACCAGATTAATTCAACAAAACATGCAACACCTACTCTATTACTCTAATTTACTTCCAAACATAATTTACAACCACTTATTTGGCAATGGTTATTTTATGAGCACACCAGTAGCACGAATATCGTACCCCACGACCCCTGCACCGACAACAATTGCAACACCTACCACAACATCCACCGCAATACATATCTCACAAACGCTTCCAACAACACAAACTTTTCCACCCACTATGACAGTAACACCCTTGAGTCAAATAAATACTTCTTCAACGATGACTCAAACAACACAAACCACGAGTCAACCTACGACAATTCAGGCATTAACGAGCCAATCAACCACACATTAACATATAACGAGTCAAGCCACGATGAGTCAAACGCCGACGAGTCAACTAAAAACGAGTCAAAATAGAGTTTCAACTACAACAGTAACAATCACGAGTCAACCCACAACGAGTCAGAATATGGTTTTAACAATGACAAACTAAATAGCAACAATCTCAAATACGCAAACACCTTGGTGGCTCCATCCTAAATCTCTGAATTCCCGAAAAGTGAAACCACCGGATCTTAGACATCAAACATTCAACAACAAACCATAGAGACCTCTAAATCTTAAGAAAAACAAGAGACACCTAAAATTAAAAACATTAGTAGACAATATCCTTTCCAAACTTAAAGCTCTTTGTCCCCTTTCATCTTCATTTTCAGACAAACCTGTCACAACTACAAAATCTAGCACGTGTCATGACAATAACACCTTACAATAAATCACATGATATTTTTTACACACTCTTAGGGGATAATTCCCAATATTTGCACTCTTCATAACAAAAAGTAATTATTGGTTTTGTTGTTTCATTTCAAAAGCGCATAAACAGCACTTCCAAGTCCGCACATCGCCTTAGCGCCACCTTCCGACAACTGTCAAACAAACACTGGATCTAGTAAAAACGCTTCACATCAAGTTTTTTTTTGGAATGAAGAACTCGCATTTCCCTTTGTTTTCTATTTGAGAAAACTTCAGCACAACCTTCATTTTAATTTATTTACGTTTACTAACTTAACGATGTCATCTTTATGATTGCAAAATAAATAATAGCCATTTTTAAACTCACTTTCAGAGTAACCCAATTTCGAGAAATTTAACTATTTTTCTTTGCAGTGTCTCTCTCATGAAAATGTTTTCTATAACATGCACACATTTTTAATTCCCTAATAACTATCCACTTAATAATCTTTTTCAAATACTTCCATCTATTTTGCAAATTGAAACATAAGATTTCCTGACAGCACAAACCGCTGCAATGTTCAGAAAGCATCTTTACTACAAGCACAATTCCAATCTATGAACTTCACAATTCTTTTTGCAGGCTTGATTAGAGTCAAGACTTCAACATTTTATGCATCATTTCTTTAAGTGCGATAAATAATCGCATATTTTACTAAAGCTTCATTTCACGCAGCAAACACTGCTGGACAGACGTTTGTGGAAATTTTAAGCTAGAAATTGCTCTCGCAGTCACACACGTGGTCATCTTGCTAAACAATGCAAAAAATATTTGCAACGAAATCACAATTAACAAAAAACACTTGCATCCTTTCCAGGATATAAGTAGGCCTCCTACCTTTGTAGCAATTATATAAAATGCATAATTAATAGTCAATCCTCTGAAATTGATTCATCTACCTGGATGGATAAATACGTTCAAGATTACATCAACAAATTACAATCTTGACGAAAAAGGAATTTTCATAATTCAAAGATGACCAACACACAAGTTCAGAACAACGAATCCCTTAAGACATCTTGAAGCCCAATTCAAGACCACAAGGCTCAACAAACGGATAACCGATCCTTCAAGGGACACCTTATCTACACAATGATTACCAGACTAAACGCCGTTTTCACACAACTAACTACGGACACACAACATCATCACCAAACCCAATCACATATGGCACAAATTGTCCACCCGTCACCGTCATCACCATCTCAAAAAAAGAATCGTCCAAATTCTCGACGAAAACACAGGAGGAGGCGATCCCGAAAATGCTATCGCTGCCGTTTATACGGACATCTAGCTGTGAATTGTGAAGCACCATTTCCTAGACAAAACTACCCAAAATCACAACATACTGGCAATACAACAGCCAAACCCATCAAAAAGGAACCAGACTCCCCGCAGAATGCTTTTCCGCAAAACATTCCCAAGACAACTATAAAACAAGACGACCAGGATTACATCAGTTCAACCAAGAAAGGTATAATGTCAGTGGTCAGTTGTGGTCCTGTGATCTTAGTACTAAAACCTTTTACTATGTTTATTTGTTAATTTCACTTCATCAGCGTCCTTTGACCAAAGCACTGTCTAATAGCACATGCATACAACAAATACAATTAATGAAAACAGAGATTCACATCAGGATTCGCCAGATGAGCGAATGCCCAATAAAACACGAGCTCGACATTTATCTAAATTATTACGGTTTAATAACAACATTACATACTCTGGATTCACATGTAAAAACGATAATGAAGTTGCATCCTTTAAAAACGATAATGTGTCTGAAGAGGTAAAGATGCGACGAAGGTTTCAAATTATACACCTTAACACTCAGTGCATCTCTTGCACCTCTTGTTTCAAGGATACCCTTTATGTGACTTGAGGGCGGGGAATCAGATTTTCACACGATGCAGGTACACGTGCACGATCGCGATCTCCACTGGAATGACGAAAGGCTTACCATGTCATCCACAACAAAATGAACATTTTTTCCACTCGTTATCAAACACTGTGCGAGTTTGGCGCGTTGACGCTCCTGCCGGCAATATTAGCAAGTGTCAAGGTGCACAATTTGCAATGATCACGAACATACAACAATTATCACGAACATCACACACGACGAAATTTCTTCAAAAGCGATCAACGACAGATTTTTAAACAACGCTTTGATGCGATCAAATGCTCGGAAATCATTCAACATGTGCTGCTAGGCGGGTAATGTTTTTCTGAAGGACAGTTTACACTTCCCTGGGACTTTGACAGACTTACCATATTGTCCTAGACAGTGTTCATACATTTCAACAACAAAACAATTCCATTTCGAACATTCACGCTTTCAGTGGAAGTGAAGCGGAATAATCATTTCATTTTTTACGCTAACCATTTCATGCTTTGCAGGATGAAATTCAATCTTGTGAGCGGATTTGTCTCATTGTGGGTATTTAACATCTTCTGAGAAATTCTTTCTAAGAGCGATTTTTTGCCTTATTGAATTATAATTTTATATTCGAGGGTGAGATTTTTTCTTCTCTGTTCCCACTTCAGCGAAAATATTTAATCTTCTTACACAATTTTGCTAGGTGTCATTGGATCACGACTGTCATTGTTTTGTCATAGTAATCAACAATTATTATTATATTTTTTTTCAGGAACCTAACGATCAATGAACATCAAACCCTTTCATTACTGGCTTCTGGAACAACACCTGCGATCTTTTTAATGATTGATTTATTACCAACAACACCCTCCAGAAACTAATTAAAAACACACAAACTGGGCCACAATAAGACGTAAAAATACTCAAATCACCGTCTTTGTCCAGACAATCAGCCTCAAAATCTTTTATCTGATGTATGGCAATCATAGATACACTCCTGTTCATCTCTATGGCTATGACCGACCAACAAATCAAACTGATGCATGACAAACAAGATCAACAGTTGAAATGGAAAATAAGACAGACTTAGTCATTGTCATCAACATTATTTCATTTCCTGATCTGACAAATTTTCTCGCAGTGAATTAGTAGCTTTCAACCATGCGTTCTTCTTGTTTCCTCATGATTTTTTTTTCACCATGATTGGGAAAAACCTTGTGCGTACATTGATGTTTATTATTTTTTCAGGTGCAATTTAAAAAAATCCTTAGTGTATAATGGCAACTAAAGCTACCATTAGCTGTGTAAAATATTTGTTAAATCAAAGAATGAACATCTTTGATATTCTGGTGTTAACTCTGACTGTTCCTTTGAGGACTTAAGTGTCACTACGTTTGACAACCGGGAAAGATGTAGCTTGCCAAACAGATACTCCCAACACAAGTTCCGAAAACTGTTTTGCGGAACTTTGGAATGAGTTAAATTTGACTACAATTGACTTAGACATTTACTTGCCTGAAATACTTCAAGATCTCACAAACTGACTGCATAAGACAAACTCTCCAAATGTCATAGTGAGACAGATGAAGGATGTTATATCTCCAACGTCCCACAAACATTGATACACAAGTTTTGCAAACGAATTACAAAACTTTTTCGTTTCAACTTTCGTCATAATTAATTCATTCATAAGATGACACTCACCGAGCAATGTACTTCTCTAGTATTTGTCTGCCTGTTTTGTCTTTACTAACAACATGTATCTCTGCGTAACCATTATAAAAAGCTGATTTAAAATTTGCACTATTTTGGGTACGACTTATGTCCATACAGTCAATATTGACGAATTTCATTTGAAACCATTCCTACCATTGTTTCTACAGCTATACAGTAGAATTTTTAACCAAAACAAAAGAACGGAAACACAATGCTCTGACAATGAAATGTTGACTGTAATTATATATCAGTCTGAAGATAAGATAACAAGAAAACCCATATGTCTTGAAGATATGGATATTGACCAACGACAACACACTAAACAATGCAATGACATTCAGGGCACATTGCAGAACAGTCCACAAACTAAAGTTCAAAGAAGAAGACGTCCACGGAAACAACCAAGGCCATACAAATTGACCTCTGGAACACTTCCTCACAAATGGGATAAAACTGATGATCAACCTCCTACATTAATACTATCCTGCGGTTCGAACAAACAAATGGAGTCTATAGTCTCTTCAGAGACCAAAGACAATTCCGAAGTCGTTGCAAAAAAATACGAAGTGAAGACAACGCCAATAAACATAGCATTTCAAATTATGCAGCCGGATTATATCCAATGGCAACCCAAGAACTCATCAGTGATTCTCAAAGCCCCTTGCCACTGTCGCAGGACAAGTTCCACTCGTGATAAATATGTCACAATACGTGGCATACACATCAGCACATTGTCACGAGCCCATTTTTATTTTCAACCCGCCCTAAACTTTCAGAATCTTCTCGTTGCAGAACGTATACATTTCAACAATGGCATAAAACTCATTTGGACCAAAGAAGCACGTCAACATCCCTTCTTTATTTCTAAAGGAAATTACCTCGGCGAATTGCATCTTGTCTTTCCAATCTTGACACGTATATATTGATGATAATCAACAAACCTATTCATAACCAGTCAATGACTATTAGAATATTCCTGATGAGTTCAGATATTGATGTCGTATTATTGAAATTGAGTAATTGAAACTTTACTGTATGATTTTTTCAGGATTAAAACATTAAGATTTTGATTTAACAAGTGAATAGTTTCATTAATGTTATCAATCTCCTCCTACGCACCACTCGGAAACAACCAAGAGCAGTCCATTATTGCAAACCCTTCGAAGAGGAAACACCTCAACCACTGAACTCATCCACAGATTAATCATTATGTCTGCAATGCAACTGTATGACAAACACGCTTCAAATTCCGTTCAAGAGCTAGATGTCGTCATTGTCAAACATCCCAATGACATACCTCATGACTATAACGGACCGATTGGAGCACATTATAAGCTCTTCCGCAAACCTAGAGACATCTTCACTGTTGAATATCATATATACCCTAACATTGATTATGTCAAACTCAAGCAGAGTCTGGACAAAGTGATCATTCATATAGCAACCGACGGACAATTGCTTTATACCAATCAAGTCTTTGATGAGTTCCAGTGGACAACTCATCAACAACAAAAACTCACCCCGACGATCCCTATTTCACTTTCGACACACAAATACGAAACCAACTCAAGATCCTTCAATACAACTATCTGAACACACTTCCAAGGATGCCAAATATGAAGATGAAATAACACCTACAAAATAAAATTGTGTTCAAAATCTATGAACAATACTACAGACACTGAAAACTTACGGATTAAACATTGCAATAAGAACACACAAATGCATCAAACGCACGAGCAAACCGAAAAATACAAAACAACTTCAAGTCGGACGAGATGCAGTCTGTCAAACGGATAACACAACAACAAGTTTGGAAGACTGGCTTCACGCGTTCCTGAACGACATCGATTCGTCTATAATGAACTCAGATAATTGCTTAACAGCAACTATTGCAGATCACACAATCTGATCATTTTGACTGCATAAATGAATTCTCTAATTGATATGGAGGAATACATCAACATTGTCATGTCTCCATCTTGAACAACCAATAAAAGTCGAAATTCCACAAGATACTCTATCGAACTTTTTCAGTTTTGACTGACGCTGGAATAAGTTCATTCATGAATCAACAATCATTGAAACATGCATTTTCATCAGTACTTTTTCACAGTGTTGATTTAAATTTATACTGATTTGGTGCGACCTGCGTGACAACAGTACATATTGATGGATTTCATATGCAAACCATTTCTATTATTGTCTTTACAGCTATAGGTTAATGGATACATACTTTGCTGATGCTGAACCTTTAGATCTCAGGACCTAATTTCCTGAAAAAGAAGCATCAACAACGAGCACACAACTCTACACAGTGAATACAAACGAACAAGTATACAAAGAGCGAACTGTGGACACCAAAATCAACTCTCCGGAAAATTCTCAGGACAAAGTCAATGATCAGCTTTCTGAAAAAAACAATACTCATCACCTAAGCAATCAACTGCAACCCAGGACATCCTTTTCGCGGTACAAGCACCTCACTGGAAAACAACATGAAGTAACAATCTTATCAACAATCTCACCAACAAAAATATCATTTCACATAACGAATCACTTTTATGCCTGATGGAAACTGACGCAATTAAAAATGATCCTTAAAGCACCTCGTCGATATAAATCAATGGGCACCGGCAATTATATTAAAAATATCACAATTCAGAGTTTACGCATCATAGAGATGTCAAACGCCCATCTTAATTTTCGACCTTCTCCGGATTATCAGAATGTTCTCATTACAGAATGCATACATTTCAACGATGTCTTAAAATTACGCTTCACCAAGGAGGCGCGTTGCCAGCCCTTATTGATTCCCAAGGGCACCTATCTTGGTAATTTGTTTATTGCCCTGCCAACATTGGCATATAAACACTGACGGATAATAACAAAAATCTTTCTCACCAGTCAAAGGATACTAAAATGTTCCTAATGATTTCGTACATGGACGTGACATCAAGAAAATCTCATCATTGCAAATTGATTACAAAACTTTTTTTCTCACACCTAAAGCATTAACCTTTGATTTATACCTAAATCACTGCACTAATGTTGTCAATCCCCCCTTCATCATAATTCGGAAATAATCAAGGGTACTTCACTACTTCAAAACCTCCGAAGCGGAAACACTTCAACCACTGCACTTATAAACAGGTACGAATAACTTTCATTTCAATCTAAATACATTTCTTCAATATCAAGGCCCATTTCCTTAGTAACAAACATAATGACGGACCTTTCATCCAGACATCACAATTAAATCAAGGACATGCAAATAAAAGGCAGCGTCCATAAACCAAATTCAAAATTTTCATGACAAGAATCTCATTAACAAACATTTTTGGGAAACATGAAGTCTCCCACTAACTCTGCTCTTTTGACATCACTTCACAAATTTTGTGGTTTCCTTCTCAGTATGTTTTCTTTGAAAACATTTCATGACGGCAGAAAGATAGATGCATTTAAAAGCATCTATACTTTAAACAAACTTTCACTAAAAACACCTTGCTAATGATAAAATAGAATGACACAGAATATTTTCTGTGATAATTGAACATTATAGTAAAACTAACAAACACTACTTAAACAAAAATTTTAAACTAACAAAAACAACTTTAAAGACAAGTTGGACATTTAAAAACAATACCGGATGTAATACTGAGTAATAAGTCATTAAACAAACCACGATTGCCTATCAAAGAGACAATAAAATCGTGTGAGGAATAAGCTCAGCAAGTACAAAAAGGAATAATACAAAAATTTAGAACAAAAATAGCTCCAAAATTGCTATCACAACCACATTTTTTACAATATATACAAAGAACTGCAATAAAAAAGTCATAGTTGGTTCTTCACAAAACCGAAATTCTATAAAAAAGCAACAAAAAATGTAATTGCATCAACAAATGTACATCTGGATAAACCCAATATCACAATCTCTCGAAACATAGTGAATTTAGCAAACAGATGACAATTATACAAAACTCATACACTAAAATTTGATAGACAATTGCTATAAAAAGCAGATAACCATAATCAAATGGTTTATAAGAAGAACAAGAAAAATTAATCCAGAAACGGAACAACTATGCAATACGACCAACAGTCAATTCTATAGAGATAAGAAATATATGTTTGAAAATCATAATTTCTATGGTAAATGAAACTGAATATCACAATCAAATTGAAAGTGAAACTATTTCTAACATGCAAAAAGTAATTAACGAAACTTTCAAGACATGGATCAAAAAGTACCCCTGAACTATAAGGAATCAACCATTATAATGAAACCCAAATAACAATAACATAGAAATATTGTGAAACTCAAGATAAAACCAGTATAAACTTGATTATTAATATACAATAACAACCATACAGTTGGAAAGAATACAAGGAACATCATGAAAAAAAGATATCCATCCAAGGAATATGCATCTTTCAAGAAGTACTTTAAAACAATATTCACATTAAAACTGTCTTCCAAGACCATCATTTGAATCACTACTGGACTTTTCAGTCATTAATCAGTAATTTTACAAACACAAAACAAAGAAAAACTTACTTCAAAATATGGATCTACTAGGAGAGAAATCGACTACAACTAAAGAACAAGCAATCTATTTACAAAAAGAAGCAAGAAATTAACAACTCAAAAAAATCGGAAAAATCATTCCACTAACAATCAAAAATTCCAAAATACGGGAACTAAGAAAATGGATTGGACAATCCAGTTTATGTCAACATGGGAGGTATGTAGCAGAGAAAAATTTTGCTTTCTACATCTAAAATGTTTGAACTATGAAAACATATGAACTATGACACAGCGGCCTCAGCCAGGGACTGAGATTCCAGCAGCCTCAGCCAAGGACTGAGATTCCAGCAGCCTCAGCCAAGGACTGAGATTGCAGCAGCCTCAACCAAATAAATCCGAAGTCAGTGAAGCGTGACGAACGTCACAAACACATCCCACTTCTAACAGCAACTGGATTGGATATTTACAAACAAACATGTTGTTGTCTCTTAAAAACAGAGGAAGTGCAAACACCTTTAGGTAAAATGTAGGGGCTTCCCCAGTGAAAGTATGCACCAATCACACACTGATCAGACAGGTTGTCTAGGATACAATTGTTAAAAGCATGCGTTGAGTGCATGACTTTTTAGCATAAAAAGGAGCAGATTTGCAGATCAATTTCAGAGTGGTGTTAGAATCACATCTGACGGCACTACTCTCCTTCAAGTGTTTTAACCACTTTGGTCATGCATTGGAAGTAAATCGAAGCTCTGCCTTGCAATGCCTCCAGGCTCGGGAAGGGTATTGTGAGTGTTGATAGGCCCCCTCAGAGTTTATCTGAGGCATCCCATTGACTTGAGACTTCAACCTGAAAGTAAAGTTAGATTTACTTTCAGTTAACAGAATTGGCTTGTCCCAACAGGACTCTGCCACACTGTTTTACAAAGTGGCATGTCCGAGGTAATTTCTGACAGACTGTTTCATAAAAACAGCTTGTCGAATCGCTGTCACAATAAACCATAAGTTCCAGTTGACATGCTTGGATATATCTTAAAATGATTGTCCACGTGAAATTCTGTCACTGTGTTTCACAACATGGCTTGTATGGAGATAATTTCTGACAGACTGTTTTATAGATGGGCGTAACCCCATGAAAGTCTGTCATGTTGTTCTATAAATGACTTGTCTCACATAAACCTTATTGAAATAAAAATTAAGTGCTAGAAATGACAAATTTAAATTTGAAATATCACTTCAAAATAATCTTGTTTCATGATTACAAAGTGAATTCAAATGAAAGTTAATCATTAGGATTAATGTCTAGAGACAAAACTTGGCTAGAAACTGTCAAGTCAGTAGACCTGTCCTGAACAGTCGGTCAGGACGTAGCTAAAGCAAAGATCTACTGAATCATCATATCCTGTCTTGAGGCAGAAGCCTAACACAGGAAATAAGACTGTAGGCAATCTCAATTCAATAAAGTCTAATGTTCAGTAGGGAATCATTCAGTTGAAACATCGAGCTAAGTAGCAGTAACATCTGCTGAATAGATAAGAAAATGACATGCTGTTGGTTGCAGAGCGTTCTCCTGTGTTTCTGTTGGATTGTTTCCAGAGAAAGAGATTGTATTGGAAATGTGAAGACATTTAATTGGTGAGTACATTTGCCTTACGAAATATAATCGTTCTAAATAAAATTACATCTAAGCAACTTACATGAGTGTTGAATGTCTATGAATAAAAGAGCAGTCAGAAGGCTTAGGGAGATCAAGTAGTCTTATAACTATGAATATCCCCCTTGACTTAACTGCTAAAGTCGAACCCATGTATTAGCTAAAGATTAGGTCTAAAGCATAAGGAATGAGTAAGTTTCACCAGAAACCGAACAATCCGTTATGTACATTTGGCGCTCAATGTTCTTTTTTGAAAGTTTAAATACTTTTAAAAATTCTTTTTACAAGCCTATGACATCTCGACATTGAAGTTGCGTAAAACTTATAATTTTTCTCAAACTTACTTAAGCTATAATAACCATTGGTGATTCTATTGAATATAAACTCTAAGTTATAAAAACTATTTCTACAAGACACTTATGTTCAAAGCTTCCAAATGTTTTTTTATTTTAAGCTCGAGTTTACAGCTCATTAGCTCATTACTTTTTTTAATTTTTTTTTGTCTCTCCTCAGATACTATTACAGTACATAGTTTTTCTGTTCTTCATTTCATTTCAAATTTTAAGTTTTAAACTTATTCTCTTTGCTAAGGAAGTTATTTTTGTAACATTTTTTTTGAGTTTACTATTGCCTCTCAGTTTCATTTCTTCAGTTGAACACCTCTTCTTTCATTGTGTCGACGATTTAAACAGTGTACAAATGATCTAATACTTCATTTTTTCGATTCATTAGTCTAATGATTTTTCTTAGTTTACTTCTTTCAGTTCAATACTCTTCTTTTCAAAATTTCAAATTTTTTTTCAGTTCAAAGTTTAATACATATTCTGTTCGATTTACGGTTCATGTTAGCCCTTTTAGTTCATTCAGCTAATTCAATGAATTTTTTTCAGTTTAAACCTCTCAGTTCAACATGTTTTTTTCAAAATATTTGATCTTCAGTTTAATTCCTAAGTTCAACACCTTTTCTTTCCAACTTTTGTTCATGTCATACTCTCAGTTATTTCGGTTAGTTTGATGAAATTTTTTCAATTTACCCTTTCAGTTTAAGTAAAAGTTCCTTTG
>Ga0210059_1006241_pt1 | contig 19150 bp, 3 predicted proteins | sample Ectturendosymbi2_FD_188042 | JGI IMG/M metagenome (GOLD analysis project Ga0210059, IMG submission 188042) | Ecteinascidia turbinata endosymbiont from Florida, USA - Sample 2 (SPAdes) (version 2) | ecosystem: Host-associated > Tunicates > Ascidians > Unclassified | place: Key West, Florida... | reverse complement strand
CACGAGCTGATGTGCAGCACTCTGACCTGGGCGTGTAAATCTAGCTCTTTTTATAGGAAAAAGTCACGCCTTAGGCGCATGCCTTTACTTAAATAATTTAACAACCGTTTCCCAGGTAACTTGCATGATCAGAGCATGATTGGTACATACTTTCACAGGGAAAGTCCCCGTGTTTCACCTGAAGGTGTTTGCACTTCTTGGTTTGCTAAGCAACATTGTCATGCTTGTTTACAAGCTTTCAGTTCAGTCGCTTTAGAAGTCTTTATTTGTCTCTGACGTTTTCCATGGTTCATTGTTTTCGGATTTCTTTGGTTAAGGCTGCTGTATTTCCAGCTTTTCAGCAGCTGTGAACACTGGACATTCTGATATATCTGTAGCATTTATTTTTTGCATTCTTGTCCATGGTTTCAGGTTCTTTTGTATGTAGTAGAGATTCCTTTTGCTCTGCTACACTTGACATAGGCTATCCCTCAAGTTTGGGATCTTCCTTTGTGATAGAAATTCAAACACATGCCAAAAGAATAGAGCTTGAACGAATTTGCTAAACAAGACAAAAATTAGGCAGGATTACTACTGTAGTAGCCTATACATCTGTCACACCAAAGCCATGACTACACTAGTTGAGTACGGAACCAGGTGTTTGTATGAGGATATTAATTTTTACTCTGTCCTGATCGTTCGGTCTGCATCTTGATTAAAACTTTTATCTGTGTGTCAGGATTATGCAGAATCGCATGCAAATATTTTCAACTGCAGCAAAACTGCTGGTATGACGTTTAAGGCTAAGAGTGCAAAAAGCACAGTCACCCCATTACTGACAAAAAGCTGGTAAAAATCTAAAATCTGTTAACCACTACAAGTGTCTGGGAACTGTACTGAATACTGAGCTCTCAGATAACAAAGACATTCAGAGACAACTGCGATAAAAATATTGTGCAGCAAACAAGCTGCGAGCCTCTTTTTCCCGATGTTCAATGCAGTCAAAAATGTACTTTTTCGTTCCTTTTGTACGTCCATGTATGCATTACAAATATGGTGGAATTTCAGAAAGTCATGCATGCAAAGATTGCGTGTGACCTATAATTTTGGATGCAGGACTCTATACAACCTGCTCTGGAGAGCGAGTGTTGGTAGTCATGACTCATCAGGTTTAATGTAACATTCCTACATTTGAGGCATTATTAAGAAAAAATAGGTACTTGTTTCTCGAAAGATGCAAAAGGTCTAATAACGTATGGTTGCCTGCTTTGATGCAGTCAGATTGTTTATATTCGTCCTTATTCTTTGAATACTACAACTGCATTTTACTTTGTGACTGAGTGCTCGAACATCGCAGTGTTTGTTCGTTTGAGGGTGTGCATGTCACAATGCATTCGTACTTTACCTGGCCTTGACCAGTTTAGGAATTAGCGTCCCACTCTGCAGCAGTGTTGTATCAAGTGAACAAATTGTGTTAAGAATGTGTTTGTAAACCTGAGGTTCGGCCTCCAACGCCGTTGCAAAACGTTCTGTTAAGTAAGTTTCTGTAGCCCGGTGTCAAGCGAAATTTCTGACCTCTGCGAAATTTCTGACCTGCTATTTTTGTCAGTTATTTTTCTTCTCGGGGTAAAGGAATAAAGTTTGGCAATTACTTTTTGATGTGTGTTGCATAAATTAAAAATTTTTAGTTAGATGTCAGATACCCACAACAAGCTACAGTACGTGAATAAGTAAAACCAGTGAAAAATATTGGACTTAATCTTGGACTTCAATTATTTTCTTTTTCTAACTGTAACATAAACCCTAACCCGACACACTTACCTAAACACCAAACCCTACGCCCTAATCATCAGTTTTCTCAGCGTATTTTATATGTAGAATGTTGCTCTGTGCATACGCATCTGGCGTGAAGTCAGAAATTTTCGCTTGACACTGGTGATTCCGCCTCCAACGCTGTTGTAAAACGTTCTGTTTTTATTAACCAGCGTTGTGCAGAATGTGTGTTTGTATACTATGGACTTCGTGTCTGCGGGCAAAAATCCATTATTATTATATGTGACCGTTTGCGAAAAAGTTGGACCACGGTTGAATAAGCACGATGACGTCATCGAATGAAATTTCATGAAAATTGCCCCCCCGAAATGACGAGCTGGTTGCCCCCCTGACTATGTGGTTCTGAAAGTGACGAACTTCCACCAAGTAAAAGTGAATGAACATGATGAAAGTGAATGGAACACACGTTCACACAGTTTTTCAGGTTTACTGCGTTGCTTTTGTTCTTAATTTCAATTTCATATATTATTCATCTAATAAACTTTTCTAATGTACAAAAACTTCCCTATTTCAGCAATGTAGAATGTGATGATACGTAGAGTAAAGATCTTTGTATTGGATGGGTGGGCGCTTGAATGGATCTCGCCTATAGGGCAGGGTTGCCAAGTCTAAAAAGACCTTTCAACCTAGAAACATTGTAAAATACCGCTAGAAGTCCCTTGAATAAGACCAATTATACAGGCCGCTAGACCAATTATCCGCTAGAATCTTGCGGATTTAGGCCGCCAGACCATGTTATTTAGCAGCTATACAGGATTAAAATCCGCTAGATCTAGCGTAAAATCCGCTAAATTGGCAACACTGGCCTACGGTGCTTACAACTCTATCAATAACGTGCTGTTGTCAGGGTCAGGAAGGTATTCCCTCCTTACTTTATCAAATTCACTTCAATATAATTTTAATGTTACCATTTCTGTTATTTTCATTTCTTGAATTTCCTGGCCTTGCCGCTTTACCAAAGTACCTTCATGTCGCAGACTTCACTAAATCATCAATCAGCCATCCAGTGTAGTTAGGAACGCTGTCGAAACGCCAGCATTGTTGGCGTTAATACGCAGTTTGACCAATGAAATTTTGATTTTAGGACGCATCACCTTTTTTAGCCAAACAGATTCTGATGACACTGAAGACTTTCTGGTATCGCTTCTGTCGAAATTGTGTCTGGAAATGGAACTAAAAATTGGGGAAATAAAAAAAACAAAAAATTACGATATTTTGTTGTGAAGGCCATTTGGCCTCGGGATGTGCCGTAATGTCGAAAAATGTTTTTTGAAATCACCATTGATGGGCCCCTAGAAGCCTGTTAGAGAGGGCAGAGTTGGGCTGCTACGACACGGTCAGGAACAAAAACAGCCACAATGAAACTAACGAAAAAGGCAGCGGTGAAGTCGTCTGACTACACTGCCATTACTTATTTATTGAGTACCTCACTGGCCTCGAGTAATCTGAAAAATGGATTCAGGCGCTTTGTTCCACGCATTATACGCAGCAATAACCAATTCTCAAAGCCATGAAAAGAGAATGCTTATCGCCATTAACTTCAATCATTCGCGCTCATTCTTCTATAGCGATCTTTTGTTAGCGGCATAGTAACAAAACGTGCGTTGAACCAAAACAAAAATACAAATATATTGCTTACAGAAATGCTGGAAATTGTCCTTACTCCCAAAATTTTGGGGCCCCCCGAAATCAGGGGCCCTAGGCTTAAGCCTTTTTAGCCTAATGGTGAATCCGCGCCTGCCTTCAGGAGCTAAAAAGCGCAACGTTTCTAAGGAGGCAAAGTGCAAGAATCTGGCAGTGTAAGCTAAAACCTCGCGACTGAATCTTTTTTTTTCCAGCAAAACTTTCAAGCAGCAACGTTTAAGCGGTGGCGTTAACCAGAGCACCTGAAAATGTAGGTGAAAATCACGACATAAGCTTCGAAGCACCTTTAAGTCAGCGTGGCTGGCCATATTGACATGTTATTTTTCAGGTGTTTTTGTTTGTAATCTCTGGTTTCTGCTTACTGTTCGGGTGAATGTTGTTTCTTACCGAGTTACGCTCTAGCGGTCTAGACTGTGAAATATTTTTTCTTAGCAAGAATACACTATCGTGATTCGTGACTATATCAAGAACTCTTTTCTCGCAGGTAACCGTATGTGCAGTTGAGTAAGCACTTCCTCGACTACCGGAAAAAAGCAAACGAGAACGTTGCAAATCAGCAAATGTAATTTTTAGAAACGATGACGTCATGAAATACGTCACGGGGGCCCTAGAGTGAAAATTGCCCCTGGCCCCCTACCCTCTAATCCGGCTCTGGTACTATTAGAGTTTGCTGAGAAACGTGAGGCATTTCGAGCCCTCCTGGCACTGCTACCACCGTGACCCACCCAGAGGGAAAGCCGGTGTGAAGTTCTTTACAGTTGCCTTCTTCATATGTTACAAAGCAAAGAAATATTATTGCGTGGTTATTCACGTCAGCACATTCGTCGGCAAAATATACCGATTTCTTGATTCCCTCTATGACTTGGTCATCAGCGTTCGTTGCTATGTCTGGAACGTTCCTTTGCACCGAGTCATTCAGAAGTAGTATAACATCAAATTTTTGAGATGATTTGGATCCAAAATCTCTATACTTGCAGTTGAAAATTGAAATACAAATTTTCATCCGTTCTTCACTACATGCGAACGTTTTTTTTTCTTTGAAGAGTAATAAAATACGGTCAAAGAAGGACAGACTTTTCCTTAAATTACGCAATTAACTGGCAATTCTTTTGTGTATCTTGCAAACCCCTTGTTTTGTGATTGAAGGTACAGTATTTAGTCTTCACTTCTTACAGATTTTATTCATAGCTACCTGAGCCATGCTAAACCGCAGCATATCCACAAGAATTGCTGTCAACGCCGAAGTACAACAGAAGCTAAAAGCCTATAGGCATACACGTTACCTCACCTTTCACTTATGAAACAGGTACAAAATACATTGGTCAAAACTGAGTTCTTCAAAGTTAATCACGAAGAGGGTTGCAGGTTTTCTACCGGTGTGCAGTCGTCATGGACGATTGTAAAATGGTAATTTCCAAATTTAGGATACAAAATTCACAATGATTTGACAGCACAATCGAATATCGTGACGCATTATATTCATTCTAATTCACTTTCAACAATGAAAAAAATAGACAGAACACAGTTTCGAATGACAGTACAGTGATGCAAGGTAAATTTCCATTTCGATCAAAATGTATACTTATACGTCATTCAGAAGAAAAATGTATAACAAAACAGCCAATGCAAACGCCACAAGTAATTCACAGGCCCCTCTATTCGGCTCATTTACTTTACAATGGCGTGCGTAAAACCTTAAATTACAGAAACAGAACGTGTCAAACTTGTTGAAAAAACTATGGAAAATCAAGATCAATTGTTATCAAGAGCCCAAGGCTTGTGGAAAAGTTTTGTATATAGTCATGCGAATGTTTCAATATCCATAAAAAAACGAATGTTTCAATATCCATATTGTTCTTCGTTTCCGCGGCTTCAAGAATGATTCAGAAGATCGTTTTTCAAAGAAAATAATCTTTGAATTTTCGTCAAAAAATACCTTTTGAAGATATTTTGACTGCTCAGAAACCGTCTTTCAATGCGTTCTTGTACAACAACATTCATGTGCTTTTTGTTGCCCAAAACATTCACACAACAGTAGTCTGCATTGATCCAGTTTTTTTATCTTCATATGCAGGTGGGGGTTGAAGATAATCCAATGACTGAAAAAAAACAACTTTAAACAAATACTAATACATGATAGATACCATCGTTAGCAATTTTGCCTTTACAAACCAGAACAGATAACCTGAAGATTGAATATGTAGTTGAAGACGATCGGAATAATTGGCAAATGTGCATTAGATCCTCGAACTATCCCCAACCAAACGTGAAATCTTACAGTTTTCGCTTTTCACAAATCAAACAACAATGCGTTGCATTACGCACTGTTGATGTAATCCGAAACGTGTCAACATGCAAGTACAAATAAACCGAAACACTTTCGCATGCGCTTGAATTATCGCTGTATATAAGCTCAAAAAAAGAAAATAACGATTTCTCAAATAAATTCAAACCCCGCATCCTGCAGATCTACAATTAAGGCTTTTATCCAAACCGGTGTTTCCACTAGGATCCGTCGCGTTGACATCATATTGATGCCTTTTCAACATCAGATTTTTGCATTGCCGTTTAATATAAGCTAAATTCTTCTATTACCAATACCTGACAAAGGGTGATAACCTACGCTGAATCCAAAACAGAGAGAAATAACATCATTAAATGGAAAATTCGGTTATTTATGCGCAACGTTTGTATGTTATTCCCAACGTTATGAAGAGAGTTTCTTCAGTTTGGAAGGATTACCACACATATATTAAAGGGTGAGAAATTGACGAAAGACACTTAAAAATCATGAATCTAACTCAATTTCATCCTAAAAGTATAAAACATTTGGGAAAAAAACAACAACTCAGTCAACATCAGATTTGTTGCCAAAACATCAGGCATCAGAAGTTTCTCTCAAAACATCAGATCTGATGTTAAAACATCAGAAGTGGCAACACTGATCCAAACTCACAACACAGTATATTTGATCTATACCTGGCTATCGATCGACGATTGCCTCGATATTCTGGAAAAGGCGAGCAAATAATTTGGAGGGAGGTCGTCGTAGTCTGGAAGACTGCCTCTACTCCCACAGTCGTTCTGGTCCGGAATTCCTGCGAATGTCCGCAACTGACGTCGAAAATCAAGACAAATCTATGAGCTCAGTCTTTACAAGCGCTTCGTGAACTGTATTCAGTATGATTTGATAGGAATCAAATAATTATATGCTCGGTTGTACTTCCGACGATTTCCACTGTTTGCAGGATCTGTCGTCGAAAAATTAGAAGGTAGCTTCAAAACCAAAAAATGACAAGGAGAGAACAGGAAGTATTGCAATTTTATCTTTTTTAAAACAAGCACTTAATCTGACATTGCAACTGATTTGATTTTTCCAAAGTTTTCAAATAACGTAAGTGGTAGAATTCCAACTTCTACACCTTACTTCAAACAATTTAAGAAAATTAACTGCACTAGCAAGTTAATCAAGTTAAGGCGCGCGAATTCCGCAAGTTACATGATAGATTTCGCCCTGCTTGTACTGAAAGAATCAAATGTTGCTTTAAAATATTTTGCACAACAACGTATTTTTTTACTCCGAAGTTCTCAAATCACCACTACAAAACTAAAAACGTTCGACCTAATTGAAATTTCGAGAAAACGAGGTATCAACGAAATGTATGTTATTTTACTTTTCCTTTATATATCCAATTCCCTCAATATTTTCTAGTAACTTAGGTAACTCTATGCTCGCTGGAACACCTGGAAACTAATGCAATCATTATTGCTTCTGCTTTCAGATTCTCAGAAGCTCTTCATAGTTACAAATCATTTTCAAGAGTTCTTTGGGAGATGCACAATCTACTTTTAGCAAAAACAGACAATGGCGCAGTTATCATTTTCAACTGAGAAAATCCCGTATATGGACAGCTACGCAACTTGGCGAATACGCACAGTAACGTTTTGACATTTTTCACCAAATTTCGTTCAAGTGATCAAAGTGATAACTTCAAATTATTTTGGGTGGAAAAAGCTTTCAAACTATAGAATAGGTACGAGAATGCACTTTCAACAACAATTCTATCAGCCCGTCCTCGAGGATATTGCCGCCACTCAGTGGCATCACATCTCCGGACACTTTCACCTCTTCCATGACCACGGTGATGCACAGAGGAAGGTCTGCAGCACGTTTTCTTGCAAATGATGTGGTACATGAAGCATCCAAGAAATATTCCTATTGTGACAGCTCCTACAATGATTGGCGTTTCCGGTGAGAATTGGGTTTTTCCACGACGGCGAAGTAAACCGCCTTTGTTTTTCGACAAAAAGTCAGACATTAATTGCTTGGAATATTTTGAACAGTAACACCTTTGCAGTTACCTGTTAAATCCTGACGTGTTTAAAACAGTAAAATAACTTAAAATACACAAATATTCTTCCGTGTTTTTTTAAACTTCACTGCAATTCTATCATTTGTCACCATGCTTATTTGCAGTTGAAAATGCGTGATATGAATGGGTTGCCATCGAAAAAAGATAAAAGTAAAAACCAGGAGCTGTTATGCATTTCTCCAAACAACCACTTTTTGTCTCTCCAAACCTTTGATCTCTTTCACTCGAAACATCTTAGTATCTTGAAAACTCAAACTGGTGCTAGCAGCTAAAATGCTACTGGGGAAAAATGAAATTTTCATTGAATGCAAAAACTTACTAAAATGTTTCAACTAGAATTTTTCTTTTCGGCTTTACCATCGCATGGGAGTTTGCAAGTACACGCACGCAGTTACATTAAACCAACTATAATTACAGTCAGCACTACTTGCTGTCGATTCCATCTGATCCACAGGTAAAATACTCAGACTTCGGCAAATATGAACTAAACTGCTTCGATAAAAACCTATCGAAAAATCGTTAGTTGCGCTTTTGTGTACGATACGTTTTACTGTTCTTCGATATTTTCCATTATTTGCAGACGACTTAAATTGAAATGTATAGCTTAGTTCAGTTGTTCTTAACCTGGAGTGAATTTATCCCTGGGGGTAAATTTCATCCTCCGAGGGTGTAAATTTACTGAAACAACATAAATTGCAGCAAATGCAAATTTATATAAATCATTCTAAACTGAAAGAGTTTGTTACTTTTGTATTTTGAATAAATAATCACCACTGAGTGTATTGGGGGTAAATCTGGTAACCTTGTTTGATAAAAGGGTAAAATATGTAAAAAAGGTTAAGCACTGGTTTAGTTTTTGAAAAACATCACTATGATCATGGTATGGGTCACCATACACCAGCTGTACATTGGGTGAGTAAAATATAAAAAGTTCTCATACCAACCAGTTTTGGCACGAATTGATAACCTCACCAGCCTCTGCCTACCACCAACATGTGGTGATACAGCAACAGAAATAAAATGGAATCTATATTCAATCTAGGGACTTCTTTTTACTGGGAAGTTCAATGTCTTCACGAAAAAGGTCAGGTTTCATCTTGACAATCAAACCAACTTTTAAGCATTACCAAACTTAGTAAGAATTTTTCGATCAGACCATGAAGTCACGACAGAAGCTGTTTCTTATCAAATGCTTTCAAATGAAGCTGTTAGTTCGGACGGGGAAGTTACTAAAGACTTTGTAAAACCCACAGTGCAAGGAAGGGAGTTCATTAACGGAAAATCACACCAAACAAATGCGATATTCAAGTCAAACGCATTCGGCGAGGCAAGAATATTGAGACGACTCAACAAAAGCAAAGAAGATTACCTCACAGGCCTAAGCCACCTAAACCGAAAAGCCTCAGATTTTTTCGGACGTAATAAATGACATGTTAGCAATGGCATAAAAATGGGAAGAAAGAGTGCGTCCATCAAAATGTGACAGGAAAGATGACCCAAAGGTTTGGGCTATATCATTTCCCAACCTGCTACTGTATTTCTATGAAAGAAAGAAAAACAGTAACACTTAAATACTAAGGAAATGATTATCTACAAAAGGTCTACCACGCGTGCGTGGACAAAAACTAGCCGGCTACAAGCACCTGTGACGTCGCATTGCGTCACATGCCTAGAGGTAGAGCACACAGGAAGCGCTTCATAATGGCAGGTACGCACAAGCAACAATACAGTGAATCTGGCCGAGGGGTAATCTCTATTACTGCTTGCCCGTTGCACTGCAGGAAATGGTGTTCCTGCCGTTGCGGGTTCGGATCTCCCATGAAAAGCCGCAATTAAATAACCTACTCTAAATAAGACTAAAAAATAAACCGAAGGTTCGCCAGTGTCTTGAAAGCACTGATCATTTTGTGGTTGGCATTAAAAATACAAAAAATCCATGGTCCCTGCAGCGCCTTACTTGTGGGAGTAAAGACGTTACAAAACAGTAAACAAATTTTCCAAGAGATGGACAGCGCACCGAGTCACTGGGAACAAACTAGCAGATACGAGTGATGACAGCGACCAAGAGGCCTTACCGCTGCACTATCATGTACGTCGTGGTATTCTTAATAAACCAACAATCTATGACTCTTTCACTGCCAATTTTGTAGAACAACCCATCTTTGACTATCTGGATACCTGTGAAGATAAATGGATTACTTAACTAAATTCACAAATTAACATTCAAAGCATGATCCTCTCTCGTGTGAAATGATTTTTGTTGTTTCCTCTGTCAATTTGCGATGTTCCATTTATTCTTTCGTTATTTCGCTATGAACAATTGTTTGATCCTCTGTCTTATCACAGACCTACACTTTTAGCCGAATTGTGTGCTTCCCTTTTCAAGGATTACCATTTACAAGTCTTCCCTGAGTACGTCAGTCAATCTTACGACCTCAAGACGACCTTTCTGCTTATGCGTCTCACTGCTGCAATGAGTCACAGTCACGTTGCTCAAAGCTGCTTTCGTTGATCCATAAAGATAGTTTTTATCTTTGGCGAAACCAGTTAATGAGAAAGGCCTATTTTCCAGTGCCCTAACGCATTAAAATGTTGTAGTTGTTGTTTGTTGCAGCTTATGTTTTGATTTGATTTAGTCTAGAGCAGTGATTCTCAACATGGACCACCGGTGGTCCACCTGGAATTTCGAATGGCCACAGAGAGTTCCAGGACTAAGACTGAAATGCCCTTGAGTTCACTGACCTATATCAAGTACACTTTCGACTAGTTGTTTGTGAGGTGACACTATAGCAAAGTGGTCTGTCAGATATTTTTTTAAAGATGGTCCATGGACCAACAAAGGTTGAAAACCACCGGTCTACAGTTTCCTTGCTTTCTCTTGCATCAGTTTTTCAGCATTTCACTCATAACTTTTTGCTTACAGATTTCAGGACTGAGAATGCGTATTTTTAAGTGGAACCGATTTCCTATAAAAACTTACTGATTGATTCTGCTGCGAGAACTCTGCGGAAAATAATTACGTGGAAAGTATATAAACGATGACATAGCTCTAAAGTTTCCCAATGATACACATTAATAACTCGACGAGCAATTGCAATCACCGAGAAAAAAGACGGACAGCTTTTAGATGACAACCGTTTTTAGTTCAAAGCCTGCTACACAGTCCTTTAACGCGAGTGCTCCTGTCCTCCAAGTTGCTCTCACAACGCAGTTTAGTGCTGACTTTCGAGGAATTTCTGAGGCTTAGCTTCTCTACGCCGTATGTGGTTAAGTGTTGTGCTGGTCCGGATGTTTTGAACAACTCGTAATCCAACAAACCTACACTGTCACAAATTGTTTTGCAAGTTGCGGCAGCACAGTCAACAACTCATGTTTTCCGGCATCCGCTCAACCACGGGTGGAGATCGGATGACACGCGCTGAGAGAGCATTTTGACCGTGGGTTGCCTCCCCGAAAACAGCTGAATCGATGACGTAGTAGGCTGTGCAGTTTTTGCAGCATTTAACGGACGCACCCACTGCTTTTGCATGCCTATAGCATCGCCCGCACAAAGCTACGTAACTTCCGCTGTTTACGTCACTGCTGCCATCACTTCGCCCAGTACATCAGCTGTTTGTTTAAAATGATAGGTAGACGCAGGTTTTTTTTAGGTTTGACCTTGGTGACCACTAAGACATTTTGGGAGTCTGCAACATTTTTTTCAAAATACCAAAATGGTCGTAAAGCGAGGTTTCAGTGTAATTTGATGGTGGTCGTAAAGCGAAGTTCTGTTCTATTTTGAGAGACCGTTGGAAAATTTTGAGAGACCGTTTCGGTCTCGTAAAACACCTTAAAAAACACGAGATAGACAATTTTCGAAGTGCACCGAATTTGAGTTGTGGAAGCCACACCATGCAACGGTGAGATTTCGTTGCACTAAAGACTAAGCGCTCTCATTGAAATTCATTACTTCGTGCTAACTTTAAGTAATTGGTTTCTTGAGTGATAGGATAAATTTATTTGCATAGTTACGAGTGCATAAGTAGTTATTGCAAATACTTTGAGCAGGATTTTCAAAGAAGTGCACGTGTGCTGAATGTCACTTTCGCACAGGAGGTGTGAACAGACTGGAAAGGAATAGAGTAAGCACTGTGCAGCCCAATAGCTGCAAAACTGATGGCATCTGACAAGGAAAGTTACAAAAACATTTTTGAGTCATGATAAACAAAATGCAAAATGCGGAACGTTAGACTACAGAACACGTGGACGGTATGCCATACACCAGGGGTACACAACCGTATCCTTAATGTCGGGCGCATTGCGCCACCATGGGCGTCGGAGGGATTTTTTCCATGGGGGTCAGTAGGGGGATTTCCCAAAAATTTTTCCAGGGGGGCCAAAAGTGGGAAAATTGGGTTTTTACCCCTCGAAATTGAAAAAACAACTTTTTTTTGCTAATACTTTCAAAATCCAGGGGATCCAAGCCCACCCCGCTCCCCCCTTCCGACGCCCATGTACGCCACAACCGTTTATCTTGATGAATTACGGCAGACAGTGAATTCAAGTTTTTTTTGAATTGCTTCTGTTATGCTTCCACACACCGGCTAGCCTGCTTCCACACGTCTGTTTGACCGTGTTTCTACTAAGTGTCCTCATACAGGAGACCAGTGGTTCCCAAACTTTTTCTGATCGCGTTCCATTTGGGGCGCCCGTGCTGTCACCGCGTACCGCCTTATTCCAGGAAAACTCAGTCTTCCAAATATCATTCGATCAAAAGTTTGGAAAACCAAAATTGACACAAATTTGACAAGAGCAAATTGGCTGTGAGAAATTATAACGGCTATTTTTTAAAACGAACAAGGTAAGTACACAAAAATTCAGGAATTTACTAAACCCGGTAAGTATAAACTATAGCTGTGAGTGTCTTTTTTGGGAAGAAAAACAGAATGTAGGCCTATTCGCGTACCATCTTGAAGGCAGGGGTGGATCCAGGGGGCGACTGCTCCCCCAAAATCCGCAAAAGAAACTTTATTCACCATAATTTTGTACGATTCGGAAAACAATATTCGCGATATAAGGCGAAAACAGAGGCTCGTGCCACCCCCGTCGCTACGGGGGGCTTTTGGGGGCTTAGCCGCCCAAACAAAGCTCCAAGCCCCCCAAATTGAAACATGAAGCACTATAAATTGGTTGAGTTTTTGTCAATTTTTAGAGTGTCAAGCCCCCCCGCTCAAACCCTAAGCCCCCCCCAGAAACGCAAAGCCCCCTATGGAAAACTCTCGGGTGACGGTTCTGGCTCGCGCTCATTTCCCCCATTCTGATAAGAACTCTGTGCGAAAACACGTCTAACCACGATATTATCATTGGTAACCACTTGCTTGAAGGTAAATCTATCTTGTATCTTGGTTCTATTGTTTACTTTCCCAAATTGCCTGATTTTTCCAATATTTTTCTGTGTACGACCGGTGTTAGTTTAGATTTAACAAAATTGCTGTATCCAAGGATGAAAAAATCCAAGGATATAATGAAAAAAGCAAAAGCCAAAACTAAACAGGAAAGCAGCGTGTCATTATGTCGCATTCTACACACAACAAAATATTTCTGAGATAGTTTTTAAATTCTTGGACAAACGTAGCATGGCATTGCATAAGCTGACGTCAGGGACGTAACTAGCTCTTCATTCGGGGGGGGGCAATTTTCATGAACTTTCACTCGATGACGTCATCGTGCTTATTCAAGTGTGGTACAAATTTTTCGCAAACGGTCACAAATATGTTCTTTTCGCAACATTTCCGAAAATGAGAACTTATTAGTCTTAATCAGGCCCGTAACTAGAAGGGCGAAGCGAAATTAACACTAAAAATATTTTTGCCCCCTTGGAAAAATGTGCTGGACAAAGTTTAAAAATTTGGGCCCCTCCCAGAAAACTCTTCGCCCCCTCTGGTGTCCCAAGCTGGTTACGGGCCTGCTTTTAATCAAGATGCAGACTGAACGATCAGGACAGAGTAAAAATTAGTAGCCTAATACAACGCCTGGTTCCACATTTAACTAGTGCAGTCATGGCTTTATTGTGTCAGATGTATAGGCTACTGGTAAACTTGCCTAACTTTTCGTCTTGTTTTAGAAATTTCGTCAAATCGTTTATCAAGATTTTTGAAACTTCATTTGAATATATTTGCTGTGAGATAATTTCTGCAGAACATACTGCGAGTGGTGAAGCTGTCAGATACAAAAGACTATTGTCAGGATATATTTAATCAATGATGCTATTGTTTTAATTATAGATACGATACTTCGTCTGCCAACTGAAATCCTCTTGAAAGGAATACAGCAGGAACTGGGCCCTTGAGAGGAATAAAATGTGCTGATGCGGGAGCTGTTTTGGGTCCCCTTATAAATTATAACTAATTAAGATCTTCAGTAGCTTTGCAAAACTATGACAAAAAATGATGTGCTTCATTTGGTATTTTACATCATAAACATTCACCAATGTTATAACTAAATTCAGGCTGATCTCAAATAATGCACATAACACACAGTTGCTTTACGAATTTCACAATTATACATCAAAGTTAACGTTAACAGTAGGCTATAGTAATTCTCATTAGCAAAGCAAATTTAATACTTCTTTAAACCTAATACAGCAATAGGATGTAGAATTTCCGTACTCGCTTTATCATGGATTCTAAGTTTTTCAAAATTGTGTTTGATTTACTGTCGCGATGCCAATTCAGGGTGGCGGAGCGGCAAGGAATCGGAGGCTTTTTGGTGGAGACGGATTCCTAACGACACTAGGGGTCGGTGTCGGATATTTTGTCCGACTCCGGAAGTCCAACTGGATCGCTTTTACACCACACTCATAAGTTGGGAATTCCTGTTGAATTGGTACAATTTCTGATAAAACTTTTGTTGAAACAGAGAATTCTTGCCGTGTACCACGATTTCTACTCAGTGTTAGTTGCTACAAAATTCTTGGCCGCCAAATTTCATTCACTTTATGTTAAGGAGTCGGAAATTTTGGAAAGGTCGGAGTTGGAGTCAGACATTTCACCTCCGACTCCGCAACCCTGGATGCCATACTTGAATGATGGCCTCTGTTAGCTTGGTCATGGTGGTGCAATGGAATTTTGTAACTGGGATTTTCTTACTGATCACAAATTCTCAATGGGTTTAAGATCTGGCGAGTTTCCAGTCCAATCTATCACATTTAATTTTGCTTCCTGAAAATCGTCTTCACTGTTTCAGATGAAAGACACGGGACAATATCTTATGGGAATTTCCTTCCACCATCAGGAAATGCCTTTCTCATATCTGGAATGGATTTTTTCTCAATTACATCAATGTATTTGTATAAATGCACCATGAAGCTACTACTGAAAAACTGAAACTTCCCCAGAACATCTTTTTGGCTTCCTTTACTAGCTCATTGCAATGGGCAGGACTTAATTGCTCACGATTCCTGATCCTAGTGAATCTGCCGTGTTTCCCTGGAAAAAATGACTTTCATCTTAAAACAGCACTTTTTCCGGTTTTCTACAGTCCAATATTAAGGCTATTTTTTGCACATTCTTAGCTTTTCCACCAGCCTCCGGTGGGCGGCGTCACACTGTACTTCAACTTCTGTAAACGCAGCATGCAGGAAATCCTTCTGTAAATCAAACCTCGTCTTAGCATACCTTTTGCAGTGGTTGTTTGGGTACAGTTTCAGCGTTACGAAAGCGTAACAATGCAACTCTGCTTCCTAGGTATGACATCTGCCATTAAAAATCACATAAATTCCAACATGTTCAACTCTCAACCAGGAGTGGGTATTAGACTTTAGGGCCCGAGTCAAAATCGCAGAAAGCCGCCCCAAAACATTGTACAATTTGTCATATGTCATTTGCACAATATATGGCCTTGAAAAAGGGCCCGTGGCCCTTATGTTTGTTCATGTTACACCAAAAAAGGGCTCCTACATTTTGCACTTGCTACACAAAAATTTTACTTGCTGAAAGCAATTTAAAATTTTCATTTTGTCTGGAAATTTGCTTCTGCGTGAAAGTCCATTTCACATTGTAAATTGTTTGAAGTTATTTGATTTTACATTGTTCTTTGTCCACACATTTGTTAAAGGGCCCCCTTTGGCACATATTTTTGCGTTGTTTTGAAAAACATATGACTTGCTCCAGAGCTTGCAGCTCCAGAGTGGTTCATCAGCTTTTAAACAAAACAATGCAAAAACTAAGTGCGAAAGTCTCAAAGAGGGGCCCCGCGACATCTCTGAAAAAAGGGGGTCCCGAGGCGACAGCCTTGTTCGACTCCCCTAATATCCACCCCTGCTCTCAACTACACACAAAAGAAAGAACTGGCTTCATTCTATAACACTATTGAGATTATTAAAGTCCTGTGTAACGTCATAAAAGTATTTTTCGATCATTGCGTCATGTTACGCATTACATAGTGCGTTGAGCTAACAGTGGAACAGCAGCAATTGAGATAATCCCAACCACACATCAAAAGAAATGGCGATACATTGTATATCGATTAAAACCACGACTTTAGTCAATTAATTTGCACAAGATTGTAGGAATGAAGTTATAACAATAAAAACTTTGTGCATACTTGCCCATTTCCATTTAGAACATTGAGGTTCATGGGCCCCCTAGACTTTTGTGGGCCCTGGAGCGGCGCATCGGCTGCACCCCCCTTTTGTGGGACCTGAGCAGGAATGCAACGTTAACTTTATTACGAACGGTTGGTCCAGGCTCGCCACCAGATGTGGTTGGTCCCAGTCACTTTTGCTAGGACTACCTAAACAACACCTAATAACTTTGAGGCTCTTGTGAATTTTGCATTTCCCTTACAACGTTAGAGCTTGACTGTGTACCCCCACAACAGTTAAGCACTGATCATAAAATGCAGAAATGCTTAAATAGTAGCCTACAATAACCTCAGGCAAACGTAAAGCTAACACAATATAAACATATGAGTAGGCTAGGCTGTTTCTACCACCAGGCATAGTCTACTCTATTGGGTGCAAACTTTGCTCCACTGGTTTGATAGCAATGCACTATCTATCGTTTACGTTTCAAGAGTGTATGCAAAGAGTGGTGATTCTAAGGGGAGTCTGGGTGGGCCATGGCTTCCCAGATTTTTGCTTGGCCCCCCGTTTGCCCCCCCAGTTTTTTCTTAACTTTAAGATCGTTTGGTTGGCATAGGCAGGGTTGCCAAATGCGTTTTGTAAAAATACCGGCCATTCTGCAAACAGCGCCAGATCTAAGCTGTGTCGTAATTCGTAAGCGGCACAGACAAAACAGAGAGACAATCAGTATTTTTAAGCCACAATAAATAATTTGCCCGTATGTTGGCTGATTCGTTACATTTCGGTGTGTGTGTGACGTGAAAATCGCACCAAACATTGCGTCAACAGCAGCAAATAAACTTCGCTGAAGGCTCTGTCCTGACAAAATTCACTACAAGAGTCATTACAATTTGAGAAATTCTGCGTTAGTTCATTTTAAAGTTACGGCAAATTATTTTCACACTACTGGCTTCAGACACTGATTTTCAAAATACCGGTCTTTTACCGGCCTCTAAAATACCAGCAAGGCCGGTGAAATACCGGACATCTGACAACCCTAGACACATGCAGCAGATAACTTTCGGCCAGCAATATTTCAAACGATAATTTAGAAACCCTCAAGCCTGCATTCAACATTTCCCAAATGCATGATAAGCTGTGTTGTTGTTTTTGACGGTTGGGTAACGGGTTGTTTATGACGACACGCACCAAGGGTTGCTCGGATCCTGCGTGAAATTTAGTCAGACCGCGGTCGTAGTGTTGAAACTCTCATTTCGAAACTAACAAAATCGTAACAAAAGTGGGAAGGTTGATCTTTCGTGCATTTCAGTGTGAGATGGAGCTGGATTACATTACTGTCAGCAGATTGTTGCTTGTCCCAGTAGCAAAAGGTTTGTGAAAGAGTTAAGAATTGCTTTCAGTTAATTTTTCTCAATTTATCCTGGCTGCTGTATTGCGTTCTGCTGCCTTGTGTATACGACTTGGAAACATCTTACGTAAGTGGTTCGTGACTACATTTTTAACTCTACCCACATGTCCTGCAACCTCATGGAATTTTTTACGGATTTTCCGTAATGATTGAGAAGCAAGTCTTTCGCGCATTTCAGCTCTTTGCCCCGGAGGTCAAACATAACCATCAGAAACACACTTGAAACAATTAACAAATCATATTCATTTAGTGAAAATGATTCAAAACGTGAAATAACTTTGACAAAGAATTTGCTTCGGAAGGAGTCGAAGCTGCCTATATCGCTCGAACATTTTTTTTTTATTCACAGCTACTTAAAAAGCTGCGTTTTATTGTTACTGGTAGCTGTAACTCTTCCCGTCACCAGTGCTTCATGAGAGAGAAATTTTTCAAAAATGAAATTAGTGAAAACATTTCCCAGAAATTCCATGACCAGTGGAAGATTGGGTAACATTGATACACTTTAAATTGAAAGGTGCTAGCTGAAAAACAGATTTAGATGATTTTGTTGATGAATTTAACAGTCCACATGATAAACGAAGGATTAAATTACGTTGAGTTGATGATGGTATAAAATGTGAACGTAGCCTGTGCAGGGATCTATGTGGGAATTATATTGCTTATTGTCTATTTGTCTGAATCTTTTTTGGTTTAGAGTTAGTGCATATTTCACGTGTGAGAAGACGGTCATAAATCCACGCAGGGTTGAAAAGTCAGCTTTTGAGGATCAGTCAGAGGAAAATACAGTGTGAATAATAAAATGAACGAATGTGTTGAGAATATTCTGCAAAATAAGTTTTACGCCTATTGTTACATCTTGCTATCAGGTACACGCAGTGGTGAAAGTAGAATAATTTTCTTTCCGGAACGATGCAGTATTTGTCAATACCGTCCCAAACTTTCAGCCATAAATGTAAAAAAGCAATCAAGAGCACGTCTACTTTTGGCCCACCCTGTATTGTACATTTTAAAAGCACAAAAAACGTACGGCACATTTTGAAAACCACCATTTCAAAATCAACCAAAAAGCGTTTTAACACCTCACACTACAGCCTACTTGCTAATACTGTATTTGCAATCTACATACCCTAAAATAGCAAACCTGATACTAATACTTTATATCGTTTGCAGGGCCCTAGGATGTTTCAAAGGGGGCTCTTGTGAAAGGTTCGCGATTGATGTCATACAAATTAGTACTACACGCAGAGCCGGATTTAATTGATGCGAGGCCCTAGGCTAATCCACTTGTGAGGACCCCTCTTCCATTGTTGCGAGGGAAAAAATGGAAAGCGTCAATCAATTTGCGAAAAT
>Ga0210059_1006240_pt1 | contig 19151 bp, 11 predicted proteins | sample Ectturendosymbi2_FD_188042 | JGI IMG/M metagenome (GOLD analysis project Ga0210059, IMG submission 188042) | Ecteinascidia turbinata endosymbiont from Florida, USA - Sample 2 (SPAdes) (version 2) | ecosystem: Host-associated > Tunicates > Ascidians > Unclassified | place: Key West, Florida... | reverse complement strand
AATTGCTATTTTCAGGGCAAATATTTCCGCCCCCCCAGAAAAATGCCTTCCCAAATGCCTATGGGTATAGATGACGCTCAGTATTTCCTTGGCTACGTTTTGTCGACCAAATTCTTGTTTCGCATTCGATTCTCTTCAGCATCACGTGCACATCCGTCACAGGAGGGATTATGATAAACAGAAGGCAGTTGTAGTCGTGTAAGCATCATTAATACGGGAAACCCACGAGTACGCGAACGTCGCGAATGCATCGCAGAGGCTTAGGTAACCTATGTTCAAGGGTAGCTTACAGTAATTTACACCATTTTGTTGGGCTTGCAATCAAAGGCGGCTAACAATCGAGTTAATACGGCAGGCACATAATCGACTACTGGAAAAAGCAAACGAGAACGTTGTGAATCAGCGAAAACATAAATTTTCCAAACGATGACGTCATAAATTACGTCATAGGGGCCTTTCAGTGAAAATTGCTCCGGGGCCCCTACCCTTTAATCCGGCTCTGTCAGTGGCTTGTACCCAGAGGCGGATCCAACCAGTAACGTTACGGGGGGCGATTTAAGTGGTATTCGGTAGTTAAGTCTCACAAAAGCTTCGGTACCGTAACAGAGATGAAGTATACATCACAACACTGCTGTGTCAAAACAGTGGGCGGCAAAATGGCCTTATATGGCGAATGTTGTTTTTCAAATTGTACAAATTATGGTGAATAAATTTACATTCTTAGGTTTTAGGGGGGCGATCTCCCCGCCTCTGCTTGTACCACAGAGATGTGAGATTCTCACAAACGAAGACGTACTGTCTTCCTTCGATATTTTTGAGATCCCTTCTGTTAGTAAGAAACTCGATTTTTTGTACGACACAAATCTTGCAATGATTGGGCGTGGATTCTATAATAACATGTCTATGTGTCTGCAATGATTGGGCGTGGATTCTCATTGTTTCTTCTTTTTTGTCCTAGCCGATGTACTCTGTTATCGTTATTTTGGAGATCCATTTCGAGTTCATCTGTTGTTTCAAACAAGATCTTTTCCCTATCATCATTGTCTTCTACATCTTCTTCTACTCCATAAATAAGAATATTTTCTCTTCTTGTGTGTTGTTCTTGTCTGTCAAGTTGAAAAATAATCGGATTTGTTTTCTGAACCATCTCATGGTGTATCTGTACTTTTTCGTCTATAAACTGATTCAACTTATTTTCATGTTCAACCATCTTTTTTTGTATTCCATTTAGTTTGTTTTCAAGGTTTTGTGTGATTCATTCATGTTTCTGATGGCTTGGTAGAGTTGGTTGAAGATTTATTCTGTTGAAGTTATTTTGCCAATGTAGCCTCGTTCATTATGTTTGGTTTCTTCATGTGGCCTATTATCCAACATCAATAGACCAGCAAAATCAGCAGTAAGTTGTAAATTATTTAATACAGTATTATTTAGTTATTACCTACACTATCCCCTGGCTTATTCAAATAGAACGATATTGAATAAATCGTTCTATTTAAATAAGACAGGGGATAGTGTCGTATTAAAAAAGAATAGACATAGTTTTTATTAATGCAGTGTGGGACTATTTACAAAAAAGGAAACCACGCGAAGGCGAAAGAAGCTGAAACAGATTCCTCGAAAACTCACAGCAAGCCTTCAGTTTTCTGAAACAAAGTTCATCGACTTCTTGGCACACTGTTTCAATTCACTAACGTTCAGAGAAATGCTACAGTCTGTGTTGCGGGATGCATGGGCTTCCGATCAATGCGTGTGTCCCCTTGCTGGCTACTTTTGAGCTGTTGGTACTGTCCTGAATAGAGGTGCACACTTACGTTAAAAAGGATCTTGCGATTATCGAGACTGGATATTGAATGGTTGTTGTAGATCTGCAGCATTGTGAAGAACAGAGGGGATGAGACTTCATATGTTTTGTATGTGGGACTCTTTTTCTCAGTGATGTCACAGTAGCTGGCGAATATTAACTTGGCGTTGCCCATAGACACGTCATCATATCCAAGCCACTGCAAAGCCTTCAACAATATAAAAGAACACATGAAACATGAAATCGTCTGTAATGTAGGTTTGGTTTTAATAAATATAAAGGGGTTTCTCTAAAATGCTAAATGATGTCATTTCACAAGAAGTGTCGTATTCCTCGTTCAAACAGCTGGCAAATCATGTTGGCGTGCTGATGCAATTTGATGACTGTCTTGCGAAGAGAACAAAGAGATGAAGGGGCCAGTGGGTCTCTTTGGCACTACTGTGGTCAGTACTTGTTTACAGGGAAAAACAAGAAGCAAACCTCGACATGACCGTAAAACTGTAACGGACATTCACCTAAGAAGCAGTTGATACCCAGTGTGGGGCTAATTACAAAAAAAGGAAATCACGCGACGGTGAGAAAGAAAAGCAACAAGCGGTCGACGCTGAAAACTGTTCCTGGTTCTAGTCACTAGTTCTTTGTACGTAACACAAGTTGATCAGCACCTGCCAAGCAGCATCGTTCTCTGCATCGTCAGGGCTTCCTCGAGTTGTTCCAACAATCACGAAGTTTGAGCGAAATGTTACACAACAGTGCCACAAGCCAAGATCGTCGATATCCATTTTGAATGAAGCACCAGAGTTTTCAACCTGAAAAATGGTTAATCATACATGTGGTGCAAACGTAGTGAACAATTGTACATGCTTTTTGAACAATTACACATTGTTTTTTAGAAAATTACCGGTTTTGACACACAACAGTTCAGGAAACAATAAGCAATCTTGTCTAAAATTACTAGCAGCCATAAATCGTTACTGTAGCGCGAAAAGTGCTCTGCAACGACCGTAAATGCAAAGTTTTGCGAAAACTGTTCAATTTTGATGAAAGCGACTTACGACACTGCTTTTGGGGAACACACGATCTTTTCATTGTGAGTTGTTCCGACATTTTATACACTTTTTGTTGCAACACTGGAGTGTGGCTACTCTTGTGAGTCACACATTTCCACATTTATTGAAGTAAAGCCACGCCCTCCGAGGAACTTTAATTGATAAACTTTAGTGACGTTTATTCCGGTTTCTTTTAATTGTTTATTTCATCAGGTTTAACTCATGTTTGCAGCTAATTCATCGCTGTCTGTCCAATCGCAGAAGTATCTTGAACTTGGTAATACTTAATGCAGGGGCGGATCCAAGGGGGGGGGCGTTCAGCAGCGATTCTAAGGGGGGGCTGGGTGGGCCATCCCCCAATATTTTTGCTTGGCCCCCCCTTTGGCCCCTACAGTTTTTTAATAATTTCCCATTTAAGTTCGTTTGGTTGACATATGTAGGGTTGCCACATGCCTTTTGTAAAAATACCGGCCATTTTGTCAACAGCGCCAGATCTGAGCTGTGTCGTAGTTCGTAAACGGCACAGGGAAAACAGAGATAATAAGTATGTTAAGCCACAATTAATAATTTCCCAGTATTTTGGCTGATTCGCTACATTTCGGTGTGTGTGTGATGTGACAATCGCACCAAGGATTGCGTCAACAGCAGAAAATAAACTTCGCTGAAGAAGCTGTTCTGATAAGGTTCACTACTAGAGTCCCTATATTTTGAGAAATTCTGCATTAGTTCTTTTTGAAGTTACGGCAAATTATTCATGTTCACCATACCGGCTTCAGGCACTGATTTTCAAAATACCGGCTATTTTACGGCCCCTGCTAAATTAGAAGTAAAATACCGGCCATCTGGCAACCCTAGATATATGCAGTAGATAACTTTCGGCCAGCAATATTTTAAACGATAATTTAGAACCCCTCTTGCCTGCATTCAATATTTCCCAAATGCGTGATAAGCTGTGTTGTTGTTTTTGAAGGTCGGGGTAACTAGAGTTGTTTATGACGTCACACATCAGGCGTTGCGCCGATCCTGCGTGAAATTTAGTCAGACCGCGGTCGTGGTGGTGAAAAACTTATTTTGAAACCAAGAAACAGTCACAGAAGTGGGAAGATTGATCTTTCGTGCATTTCAGTGTGAGATGGAGCTGGATTATATTACTGTCAACAGACTGTTGCTTGTCCCAGTAGCAAAAGGTTTGTGAAAGCATTAGGAATTGGTTTCAGTTAATTTATCTCAATTTATCCAGGCTGCTGTATTGCATTCTGCTGCCATGTGTATACGACTTCGAAACATCTCACGTAAGTGGTTCGTGACTACAGTTTTAACTCTACCCACATGTCCTGCAACCCCACAGAATTTTGTACGGATTTTCCGTAATGATTCAGAAACAATTTTTTCGCATATTTCAGGTCTTTGCCCCGGAGGTCAAACATTTCCATCATAAACACACTTGAAAGAATTCACAAATCATATTCATTTAGTGAAAACAGGGATATCTAGAGCTCGTAGATATCCCTGAGTGAAAATGATTTAAAACGTGATATAACTTTGGCAAAGAATTTTCTTCGAAAGGAGTCAAAGCTGCCTACATGGCTCGAACAATTTTTTTTCATTTGCAGCTACTTAAAAAGCTGCGTTTGATTGCTACTGGTAGCTGTAACTTTTCCATCACCGGCGCTTCATGCGAGAGAACAAAAATGAAATTAGAGAAAACATTTCACAGAAATTCCATGACCAGTGAAAGATTGGATAATACTGATATACTTTAAACTGAAAGGTATCAGCTGAAAAATAGATTTAGATAATTTCGTTGATGAATTTGACAGTCGACATTGATATAAGAAGGATTAAGTTACATTAAGGTGATGATATAAAATTCTAACGTGGACTGCAGGGAACTGTGTGAGAATCATATTGCCCATTGTCTATGAGTCTGAATCTTTTTTGGTTTAGAGGTAGTGCGTGTTACGCGTATCACAAGACAGTCATAAATCAACTCAGGGTTGAAAAGTCAGCTTTTGAGGATCAGTCAGAGAAAAATTCAATGTGAATAATAAAATGAACGACTTTGTTGGGAATATTCTGCAAAATAAGTTTTACGCCAACTGTTACATCTTGCTATCAGGTACACGCCCTAAACGCCGATCCACACCTTTCTGAGGCGTTGCTATGTAACTTAGGTGCAACTAGTGCCGAAATCTCGCTGCTGTTAACTGCATACTGCATTGAATAGTCCTCGCCCTATCCACGCTGCACACACGGAAGAGTAGTTGCATAACATTGTTATGGTTACGCCAGGCTTTTTAAGGTGTTTAAGGGACTCGTTTCGGGTCCTTAAGATCAGAGAAAATTACCATCGGGTCCCTAGAATCAGAGAAATTGGCTCCCTACAGGTCCATACCGGGTATCTAACATTTTCCTTAAAAAAACCCTCGTTACACCATGATCTCAAAATGTCCATAAGCTACCACAAAAACGGGTTAGTCAGTAGTCACCAATCCGTTGGACGATGGTATATTTTTATGTGTGTTGTAGTAATAATATTTTGATAAAACTAGTTAGCTATCAACAGCCTACTTGACTCTGTGTCAAGATGGAATTCGTGGTTGGAGCCAGTTCGCTTTCATATGAATTGTTTTCACTTTCTAAAGCTGCTTTCGTTCATGTCGGGACGGCACAATTGTGTACATGAAATGGTGTTTCGATTTGCATGTGCAGTGCTGGGGAAGTTGCATGGTAAGCACAGAATATTCGACATACCAGTACACGTGTGTGATTGCATCTGCAGTGGCGTTTAGGTGTCTCTAGTGAATAATAACGCTAGTTCATATTTAATGATATTCACAAGCCTGTGTTGGGTTTGACAGGGTTAATCATAGCAACTTAATCTTCAAACCAATGAAAAATCAACTTGCAAGATAGACATTTATGTTGCCCCCCCAACCGTGATAAGACCTTATGATCAAGCCTAGGAAGGGAATATGCAGGACCACCCAAGGATACGTTCCTGAGACTACGGCATGACTGACATAACACAAAATACAACAGGGTATTCCTGTAATCATGATACACAACTTTAAAAGCACTGAAAGTTGGGAAGACAAAGCTAGTAACACACAAAAGTTAAACGATAGCAAGCTTTGAGGCTGGATAAATCAAAGCTGCCCTCATCTTGCAGTGACACTAGTTGTTTGGATAATGTACAAAAGTAGCAAATTATTCGTCATATACTTTTTTGCAAACACTGCAACCACGGCAAGTAGGCTACAAGTTTACATTTGCTGTTGACGGTCCATTTAAAAGCAGAGTACTTGCACGTTACAGTTGCTACTGGGGGTCCCTTTGAAAGCAGAGTACACACACACTGCAGTTCCTGTTGGGGGCCATTTGAAAGCAGAATACTTACTTATGATCTGCTTCGAAGTATATTATATTAGTGGATAATAAGTTTTTCACCCGAAATGAGGAAAATTTAAGCGCGAAACACCTCGAGGGGGAAACACCTCGAGGGGGCGCACGCTTCCCCTCAAATCCACCACTGGCCAGGGTTTGCATCACACTCTAAAGACGATATTTTCTTTGGCATTTTCAAACGCCTATAAGTACTTTAAACTTAGAAACTCTGGCAAGGCCACCTGGCTATGATAACAGTGTGAAACAAGGGAATCTTTTACGCATGCTGCTTTAGCGATAAGACTGAAACAATACGTGGAAAAAAGAAGAGAATAACTCTTCTTCAATGGTTGGAGCATTCTCCAAGGAAATTCACAATACGTTGTTTGCAAGAGACAGATCTTTCAGGGAGTTCAGTTACAAACCATCAGTCAGCGGATCGAAGACCATCTTGATTTCTTCGACTTCATTTTTTTCAGTGACGAAGCAAATGTCTACCTTAGTTGTCGAACAAACGGAGTATGCTCTTTTGGGCTCATCCTCAGGTTCATGAGCACCAGTATCGCCCACTTAGTGTGAAGAAAGTGTCTGTTTGATGCGGGTTGGGTCGCAATGCCATAATCGGGCTGTAGAGGCTTCGCCTGCACGCCAAAGCACTTGACCAAAGGAAGCCTCCGCGGTTTCGAATTCGAACGACGATTTCTTGCCTCGCATTTCCTTCGCTTGAGCGGCACGCTAAGTTACTCTGCCACTGGAAGCGTTCGATGGCTTTCGTGCCACCTGGGATGTTATTCGCGCCGCATGTAGCAGCCGCCTGCCATACTGGGCCATATTGGTTCGAGGATGGTGATGGACGTGCGGTAGTTGTGAACACAGAGCGATAAATTGAACTAATGCGAGAAAAATTCATCCCGGCACTGAGACAAAAGCAAGGAGTGGTCACGGATGGTGTGATTTATCAGCAGGATGGAGAAACACCGCATTGCTGCAATGCTTCACTCGAATACCTCCACCGTTACTTCTTAGGAGACAGGCTCATCTCCCGTCGTATGGTCCATTCTTGCCTCACATTCTCCACACCTATGCCCTTTGGATTATTTTCACACACAAAGCTTACATATTTATATAACAGGCTTATGAAAAAAATTGCGAAGTATTCCTTTCCATAAAAATGCTATTTTGTCAAAAATGGATGCATCTTTTTTTGGACAACCTTGTACATTACCTAGTCAAAAATTTTTGTCAAGGTACTGTGAAGACTCACTTGTTTCTTGAGAAAATCTTGCAACTTTTCTTCATATGATTTAGAGGATCCTCCCCCTCTTCCTCCTCCTAATATCTTCTTCATGATCTTCTTAGGTGGTTCCTAAAAAAAGACAACTCTTAGAAAATATGTCTCTGAGTACTATTTTTAGAGGCTATACGTACGCAATCGCTGTTAGAGCTGCTGCCGTCCAGGTCTCTTCCACAACCATCTTGTTTTCTTTTATTTCGACGTGAATCTGTGTTTTGAAATGCACGGCAAGATTTCTGGGCCGTTCGTGAAGATGATCCTGGTGGTCAAAGAATAATCTTTGTTTAGACAGTAAATGACCGCGCACTTCTATCTAGTTACTTCCTTCTCCAAAGAGTCATATTGCTAAAGAAAATATCCCAATGTTGAAGTTTGGGAAAATAAATCTAAAGCGCCCAATCCCATCAGCGTGAATTGAGGGTCTCTAAGATCAGGCAAAAAAATCGAAAAGTTGCACTGATTTATTCAGACATCTATTTTTCGACTTCGGCATTGCTTCCCTCATGTAAAAACGTGCGTTGTGCGTTATAACTACATGTGTCCGAGTAAGGGCGAAATGTTTTCTTATTCTGAAGTTCCTTTGTACTGCTGCCCTAACAAAACTTGCAGCCACAATTAGACATACTCCGTATGACTGACGGACTAGCAAAACACGGAAAACTGACATGATTTTCTGGGAAACTAAAGTAGATAGTTTTTGTTTCACTTAATTTGCCCTAAAACCATGAAACGTTTTATTTAATCAACTCCAAAAACAAACCTTGCTCCTCGCTGGCACTCCTAACAAGTGACATCTCGGATGAGCTGCTTGAGTCTACGCAATAATTGTCGGTGGCAGAGTCGTCAGTGGATTTTGAGCACGACGAACGCAAAGAAACGTCTGATCTGCTTCTGAAAAGTGCTTCCTTGATTTCTTTTTCACCTAAAAAGTAGTAGATTCCAAAAAGCTCCTCGCATGGTGTTCAGCATAAAATAATCACAATTGATGTTGAATAATTTGATAATAAATACCTGTTTTTTGCAGAGAGTTTTTAAGCTCCTGCAGCATCTTCAGTCGTTGTACCTGAATAAAAATGATAGCATGTTGTTCAAAAGCGCTGAAATACGTTCCTGAGCAACGGACAAAATTATGTAATTTGCTTTTTAAGTTATTGAAATTATTCTAAAAGTTCTTGTGAAATGACCGCAATTTATTGTAAAGAAAACACTTCAAGTTCAATCAACTAAACTGACAAAAACAACGCAAAATCTCAATTGAAAATATGAAATCAATAAAATAATTTTGTTGTAATGATAGTTGCTGACTTGCTACGAATTATTTTTATACAATATAACCAGGGGTGCATTGGGGCAGGAACACGTGGGAACGGCGCTCCCACACCTCTTTCAAGTATCGCTTTAAAATGGCTTTGAAGCTGTTTTAAAATGGCTAGTTTTTTTGGGTGCGTTCCAACACATTTTTTGTTAACACTACACCCCTGAGTATAACTGAGTGTTGAAAATCGGACGAGGACAATTATTAGTTCAATTTGCAAGAAGTGGTTATTTTGGAGTCGTTTTTAATGTCCAGGGCCTCCACACTAGCATCTACCTTCTTCTACAAACTTTTCCACACCGCTACCTTCGAACCAGGTCAACCAGGGTAAAGTACATTGGAAGGAAACACAAATAACAAGCTTTGTCATGTTAAAAACTGAAAGTCGGCGACTCGGGATCAAAACACTTTGAATCTTGTTTGACATTACAAATTTGCATTTGTTTGCAACAGAAGTTGAACAAAAACTTTCCAGAACCGATTTGACCGAAACGTTCCAAACCCAGCAACTGCTACTGACATCATCGGAATCCAAAACCAAAGCCAGTATTTGGTTTCAGGTTTTTGATAAAGGTTCGTGCGCCGATTATATTGTTGGCGATGTTTTACAGAAGTTATGACTAACAACAGATATTTTGGACTAAAACTTGGTTTGTTTAAACAGAATATGTTAATTATAGAGGGCAGAATTTTTAATGGCATGGAATGCAGTCAATTTTTTCTGATAAATGAATAACTGATTTCGGACAAGATTTTTCAATAGAACTCAGGCGCGCAACCAGGGGGGGGGTATTTGGGGGATTTGCCCCCCTCGAAATTTTCAAAACATTGTACAGCAATTTTGGCATTTGCAGAAACTTTCCAATAATAAAGTTGAAATTTTGTATTTTAATCATTTTTAAGAAAAGTCTTACTGGAATTTTTCTTTGTGTTACTTATCTCCTTACAAGATATATTTTGAGACAGGCCATCTGATCAAAAATTTCGTAAATGATTGGTATTTAACCATAAATATGTTGAAATTGGGAGATGGTTTATAATGTTGGTAACCTATTTCTAAGGCATTTTTTATCATTTTGTTCGTGTACCACTCTGAAAATTTTCAGAAATGCAGTGTGTGTACGCTTTGATTTTGTTTCTTGCCATCTTCTGAGGAAGAGAGTTTGTAAACAATAAATACTGCATTGCTATCACACCAGTGGGGGCAAACTTTGCACCCAGCAGGCTATACCTAGTGACAGAAACATCATACTCGTATGTTCACATTGTGTTAGCTTTACGTTTGCCTGGGGTTATAATGTAGGCTACTATTTGAGCATTTTTGCATTTTATGTTCAGTGTTTAACCGTTGCTGGGGTTTCACAGCCAAGCTCTAACGTTGCAAGGGAAATTCGAATTTCACAAGAGCCTCAAAGTTATTAGGTGTTTAGGTAGTCCTAGAAAAAGTGGTTAGACTAGGCCCACCCACATCTGGTGGCGAGCCTGGCCCAATCATTCGTAATAAAGTTAAAGTTGCATTCCTTTTAAGAGTATTTCAGTTGGCAGACGAAGTCTCGTATCTACAATAAAAACAATAGCATCAGTGATTGAATATATCCTGACATTCAGTCCAGTCTCTTGTATCTGAAATTCTGGCAGCTTCACCAGTCGTAATATCGTCTGCAGAAATTATCTCACAGCAAATATATACAGCTAAAGTTTCAAAAATCTTGATGAACGATGTGATGAAATTACTAAAACAACACGAAAAGGTTTACTAGTAGCCTCTACATCTGCCACACTCAAGCCATGACTGCACTAGTTGAATACGGAACAAGGCGTTTGTATTAAGCTACTAACTTTTACTCTGTTATGATCGTTCGGTCTTCATATTGATTAAAACCAGGCCCGTAACCAGCTTGGGACACTAGAGGGGACGAAGGGTTGTCTGGGAGGGGTTCAAATTTTTAAACTATGTCCAACACATTTTTCCAAGGGGGCGAAAAAATTTGTAGGGGTGCTTCGCCCCCTGAGACCTCCTGCACCCATGCATTTAGGTGGGGGACACGTCCCCCTGGTCCCCCCACTTTTTTCAATCGGTGGGGATATAATATAGTCCACCCGCATTTTTTCTTTATGTTTTGCATTTGGAGAGGTTTGAAAATAAAAGTGACATTTGTCATGTTTTGTGTGAAGAGCTTTTTATCAGGCCAGGGGGTAAAACTTAGCTGAAGGGGGCTAATGGCTACCGTAGGGATGGCACTATCCAACACTCCGAAAAAAAGTTAAGAAATGATAGTGAATCCGAAAGTCGTGGAAGTCTATACCAGCTAAAAAACGAAGCACACCGAAAAGCGCAAAAAAAACACCCTGCTGAATAGCAAAAGAATAGGCCTACTAAATATCAAAATGTCAACTAAAAGGGACCCAGTTTTTACATTTAGCTTGCCAGGGGAGGCATTTCGGCCCAGCCCCACGTCAGTTACGTCACTGCTTTTTCATGTTAGATGTTGCACAGAACCAAGCGGATGCTGAAACAGAGTTTGGTGTGGCATCACTGATTCTGATATTTTTATAAATATTAGCTTCGATAAAATGATTTTCTAGAGACCGCGAAAGATTGTTAACTGCATCTGTCCAACATTTTACCCTGTGTGTTGTCTTGAGACAATAAGAGTTTAACAGCTGCACGTGTGAGAGATCACAGTACAGCAATGATTTATTTTGTGCAGAAATGTAACTGGTTTTGCCCTAACGTTGGTTGCCACGTATTCAGAAAACAGAGCAAAATTTAAAGATGCAAGTTCATTATAATATAAATATTAGAAAGTTATATTTTGAGGCAAATCTCTGCGAAGTGTCTGCCGAAGACGAAAAGCAGCACTATTGTATTGTGGAGATTCAGGATGGGCAGATTTGCTGTTCATGAAGTCTAGCAGAATTATTATTTTATATGTGTACAGACAAGATATTCTTTGATTAGCAGAAGTGTCAGTTTAATAGCTTATCATCAGCATTAAATTGTCGGCTAATCTTGAATGTTGACATTATTTATTGCCAAGTTCATGACTTTTACTTGTAAGAGCAGATGCCGTTTTATGTGCTCACGTTGTACGTTTGTAAAAGTTTGGAATGCTCATCATGTTTATGAAATATACATGTAGACCGTGTCTAGTAACAAATTTAAGTATATTAATTTGTGAATCACCTGTAAGGACAAAGCGTGATGGTGTTGCTTTCAAAACACCTCTAAAAACAAGATTGGGAATCTGTATTTGTAAATCTGTACTTCTGAATCGACCCGATGACTAATTGATTTTGCACCAAGCTGTCCCCCCACATTTTACTACAAAATTGAGCCATACCTGCACCGGTCCAGTTACGGGTCTGATTAAAAATAAAAAGTTTTCATTTTTGGAAAAATTGCGAAGAGGGCTTTATCTGTGACCGCTTGCGAAAAAGTTGTATCACGGTTGAATAAGCACGATGGCGTCATCGAATGAAAGTTCATGAAAATTCCCCCCCCCGAAATGAAGAGCTGGTTGCGCCCCTGATAGAACTGTATCGAATCAACTCAGCAACCTTTTAGCCCATAGTTTCCCCTTGGTTCAAACCGTTCGAAGGGGGTGTTTTTGGCATTAAACTATGTTTGTGAAGTATTACATGCAACCACGAACCTCGATTGGGTTAATTTTAGCAGAGGGAGAGAGGGCTTCTGAGGACGATTGAGCATTGAATACGTTTGTGCTGAGAAGCGCCAATGTTGATTGTGCAGTAGAAGATATGTCAAACGACGTTCCTTTTAGCTGCAAAACATGGTAGGTGTGTTAGTCCAACTGCAGACCACGGCTGAACTAAAACAAGCTTTTACAGACAGGCCCGTATCCAGTAGCGTTTAACACAACCAAGTCCTGAAAAGGTCCAGGCCAGGGGCGGAGCCAGACATTTTCATTTGGGGGGGCCACTGGAGGGGCCAGTTTTGCTGCAAGGGGAGCTGTCAATGGTCTGTGTAGGACTTCAATGCATTGGCATGACGTCACGCGGAATATTTTGGGGAGGCCAGGCAAAATTTTGGGGGGGCAGTGGCCCCCCCTGGCACCCCACTAGCTCCGCCCCTGGTCCAGGCTCATGTCTTGAAGAAACTTTGAAAAACTAGGCATACACGATTGTGTTGGAATCACCTCTAAAATTGTGTCCAGGTTTGCTATAGGAGGCTTATTGTTCATATCCGAGTATTTTTTTAAACCGTCGTCCAGAAAAAGATCAGTGATTTTATCAAACTGTTCTTCCATCTCCTCATCAGTTAGTTCCAGCTTGGGAGAGTGCATTGTCTTGTTGCGTACCTGCATTTCAATGATTGAATACGTGCGCGGGAGACATGTCAGGCCTACATGTCAATATTTGCTGGCATAGAAAGCAACATTATTTTCAATCTGATTAAAAACAGTGTTTCAATCTACTGTAAGCGTACATGAGTTTGTAGCAAAGATTTCCACAACACTGAAAAGACCCTATGAACAGATTTTTGAAAGAAATTTGCGCCACCATACTCTGCTTAAAATGATATACTCTGAGTCAAAACGCAGATGTCGAGATCGTACAGATGTTATGTCAACTTATAACCAATTTGATAAGGACTGCCCAAAAGATAGATAGAGTTAAGATAGATAGAGTTTACTGGCGCAAACGTTAAACAATTTCATGCAAATTAAAGTTAAGGCGCTGGGACCCGAAAAAACCTGTCAAGCATGTTTTCTCGTCGGACCCCCCTCGACGGTTTCATAAATTTTTATTATAGTTTAAAGTTCATGGCCGACTTCCTGCAAATTTAATAGGATTATTTTGAAGAGGTTGCAGTCTGCTGGATAATCAACACAGTTGTGCAGGAGTGCTGGGTTGGAGCATTCCGCTCACCGCGACAGTACTTCTTTCTAGTTGGATGAAGATCATCATTGAAAAAAATTATTTCTATCAATTTAGCCAACACCAATGTTTGCATTCGTTTATCTACGTCGATTTTCATAATTTCAAACCCTGTGTTCGGATTTTGATCTAATCGAAACTGTCCACAATACCAGTTACCGCTCCACCGATGCTGACCACAGCCAAGTACTGCTGGCCAAGGTGAGTCGCTTCTCAAGCGGTCTTAAGTCGTCATTGGGCAGAAACATCTTCTCTGCTTTCAAATTCCAGTCCGATCTGTACACCTTTAGTTTAACTTGAGGGAAATTTTTTGTGTGTTTTCGGATAGTGGTGCTTATATCATGATATGCCCAGGAGATAATTAAAAGGTGTTTGGCGTTTGCGGCTGAGCTTCGCTTCATGAACGATGCTCTAAAATTGAGGTAGCTTGTATTCATCCGCTACAGGTGCAATAAGCTCTACTTTAGAGTGCGGGGTATACAAAATTTAGAGCAACCATTGTTGCATTTATATTCAAGTGGATACGCTATTCATGGATAGAACGTTTTTGAAGCAAGAAACCATTAAATTTTGCGTTTAATGCTTACAACTAGATGTTTGAAAAAGCATACAATTGCAAAAGGCATTGGTTTACTGAAGTAGAGTTATTCGCAACAAAATATGTATTCTGGAATGTGTGGGATACACTGAGATATCATCGTGACATTACAACGTTGCGAAAAACCCTTGGCAAGGATCGTCCTAATAAAACAAGAAGATAATGTAACTTATCCCGATTGTAGTGGCAACTCAAATCTTTTGCAGCGCAGATAATTTCTTTCACTGCAAATGCTTTGTAATCTGCAGTACATCTGTACGTCAGTGGCAAGTTAATCAAACACCAAAAGCAGGTAAACTTTCAATCTTTTTTCATCTTCAACGAGGACGCAGTGCATATCCTTCACCGAGGATTGTGATATGACACCAACCTATGTGGCAATGAATGATTGTCCAGTAACTTGACTGACTTGTTTTGAAACCCAACTGCAGACTGTGTCGTGTCTGACAATTAAGTTTTTACAATGTGGTAACACTGTAATCTGTGCACAATTTTTTAAAAATCCTTGTGAGGATTTTCAAATCGTTTTGTTGACATAATACAGGTGTTCAAAGCAAGAACTTTTGTGTTACTCGTTGGCCAAACGTTGGTCAGACCTCCTCCTCTGCCTATAGAGCTTCCTTCACATAAATCCTGAAATGAAACACACTTGACTATGATCAGTCGACATGCCAAGCTAATTTGTTATATATCCGTAAGCTTGAACAGCTAATTGCTGATGACGCATTCACTGCACCTGCATGACCCGTCTAACGGTTTCCAAGTCGTGGACGTACTGTTCTGCAAACCGGCAAGTCAGTAGAAAGTTAAACAGCGCGGTGGCATCCAAACTGGAGATTCCTTTTCTTCCATTCACGCAAAAACCACGAGGAAGAAAAACCTATAAAAATTAATTGCAATTATAGAAGTAACAACTCCCCACATGTGAGATAAGCGAGGAATCTATTGGCAATTTCTTAATAGGAAATCGATTTTACGTAAAACGACGCATCGTCAGTCCTTACATTTGCAAGCAATGCTAACAGATGGAACGTTGAAAAGCTGAAACAAGGACAGAGAAAGCAAACAAACTCAAGATTAAAATGAATAAATCACAACACAACGTGCGACAATTATAAACTGAAAAATACGTCGCTCCCAAACAATTGCTTTCACTGGAACTTCACATCTAACTGAGGCCATTTATCATTGAGCAAGACCGCAAACCCATTTAACCTGAAACAACACGTCGTATGAGTTGGAGCGTCGGCAGATGCGCAAGCAAGACAGCTTGTATTGCCAAGTGTACCAATCAGTACCTATCCTGTGATGGCATCTTTGTACCCTTGTCTTCTTATAACTAATGTGCATGATATGGACCTTGTGTCTGAGCCAAACACGTCAATAAAAAATAAAGATAAATATAACTTATGCTTTAGCAAGGTATCTCAAACAAAGTTTGTTGCCTGCAGCTACGTCCACGCTAAATTTACCCTGCTTTTGTTTTTTATTAAATAAAAAAAGAATTTGTTGAAAACATGGGATGATTTTCAGTCTGTAGCAGTGTGTGGAAGTGACACACCGGTAGGTGAAAGATAATTAGGAAATTTATAAACTATATCTTTATGCGGTGCCTTCCAGAACCTGTAAATATTTTTTTCTAAATCTGATCAGTACGGGACTTAACTTTTTTCAAAAAAATTCCTAGCGTGATCATCTCCTATATTTTGGAAGATCAGTAATATTCATTTTTTTTGCATTTATTTGTTGCTTCCTGAGTGTGTTTTGAGCGGCGATTAGTTTGGTCGCTGCACTCGGTTGTTTTTGCGCAATCCAGAAACGTTACCACTCGACTAAGCCCCGCGGACATTCAATCCGCTTGTACACACTGTTCTCGTGCACACTGTTTCATTCACCTTCGCAACTTCCCATTGTCCATCTTTAGTAGGCCATTTGCTTACGTCACACATGCGTTTTACATGATTGGCTGACGGAGGGCGACGGTGCATCCCCAAAACACTCTCCATCCACGAACTGTAACGTCGCTTTTCTTCCTTAGACCTGGAAAAAATGCTCTTGACTTGAGTATGAGGATTTATTATTTTTGCAGGTAAGGGTTGGGAGAAGATCTAAAAATGACAGGGAATTCTCCGGTGGCAGATATTTGACCAGCAAGAGATATAGATAAAAGTAATTTAGTCAAGATTCAGAAAGTACGTTTTCACACATGTCTGGATACTTAATTAAGCCATAAGGAAATCATTTATACAAACAATGAAAGCAAAGGCATTGTTACTGGTGACAACCATTGCGCCTCACTGGCTAACATTACCATACGTTTTATTCTGCAACTGGTGTCTGTTGTTTTGAAACAAAGTTTTCCGCAAGAGACACAGTATTCCAGAATAATGGCGTTGAACGTACTTTCCAACAAGTTTGCATTATAGATTGTACCGGTTCATGTAGAGCTTCTGGGCACCAAACAGTACATTGTGTTTAACAATTCTTAAATTTCTTACAAAGACTTCCTAACATTTACTTGAACTGACCACTGGTTTATTCATTGGTGTATGCTTGAAAAAATGTCGTCTAATGGCCTCGCCGCTCTAAATGAATTTGCAATTTTGAATGCAGTATCCATTATCACTTTTGTTTTTAGTCGTTTGCTGCACAAAACGTTTTGGTGCATTATGCAGTGGTAGTTTAAGATACCCGGAAATCCTTCATTATGCTGTTCTTTTTGCTACTCACGTTGTTTCGTAGCGTTTGCCACCAGGTTTCAAATCAAACAAACAGATGAATAAGCTCTTCTGGTAAAATATAATCACCAGAAGAGCTTATTCCAAAAATAGAATCACCAAAAATAAAATATAATCACCAGAAGAGCTAATTCATCTGTTTGTTTGATCCTTCATTATTCTGGGACAAGGCAACGAAGCCTGTCGCACTGCTTAGTTTTTAAATGCTTTGTAAATATCTATGCCTCTCGTCCTTTTGTCAAAGTTATCATTTGTCATGCCATTGTCAAGCACTTCCTCTGTACTGCTCCAATCATGAAAAACGACACGAATAAACGCAATATCCCTGATATCTGTTAACGCATCAAGTTGTAATGAAAATAACACACAGTTAACCACTGTAAAGTTGGTTGGTGTGTAACATCTCACTCATCTTCACTATTCTTTTCATCACTGTGTTTCTTGATAATGAAAGCTCTTTAATAACAGCACCTTTAATTTTATTTTTATTACGGAAATTTTGAAAAAGGCCATCTGAGATTTCTACAAAGCATTCTTTTAGCGATTCTCCTTCTGAAAATAGCTAATACGTTTTCTAGACTAGATTAGGTTAGGTTTTGACTGTAACAAAGATTACAAGGATTGTTCAATCACTGACATTAAAATACAACGGTTACAACTCTTGCTACAGTGCGTCTATGAACTCTGGCTACAACGCAAACTACATGCAATAAAACCACCACTGATGACTTTATATAAAAGTAAAGCAATATTTAAAACATTAAATCTGGCGATGGGCTTACCGAAGATCAGCATCGCACATAATCATGCAAATACAGTACTGTTTGCCACCGCCGTAGTACTGTAAGTGTTGTAGAGATAGAAAGCAACGTGTCTGTTACGCCCAAGTCATGATTGTTACGCCGTAACAGAAAAGTTATTCTCATTTCCAATACTTCGCGGTATCTGGCCTGCTGCCTCGAACCGAGGTAGCAAAGCATAAACGTACTAACCAACCAGACGATGGATAAGTTTTCTCTACTTTCAGGAATATTGAGTGAAAAATGATATTTTGAGGAATCTCGTTCAGTCAACACAAAATCAAACGGGATCGAACACTTGAGACCAGGCGATCAATCTCTTGGTCACCCTGGACAGTCCGCAAGCTGCTGCAATCAACGTTGTAGAAAATATAAATTGCATTACTTCTGAAATTATAAAATGGTTGTTCTTTTACAGCCGGCTCTGCGGCTCCCCATAATTTCACCCCTACGTTTTTTCACTAGCAGAAAACCTTTTTCTAGTAAATACAAATATATATATCTATTCTTGAGGTAACATGTTTATCTGGTGTGATAATAATCTGTATATATTTCCAGTTTAATAAATGCCTTTTTTAAAACTTATGGAAGCTAGTTGCTTATAAAATGAAAATAAGTTTAGAAAACAAAAAACAAAGCCTGAAAAACATGGCTCAGACTTCGTTAAACCAATGAAATTGCTAGTGCAGTGCACGAGAAGCAGTTTTTAGTTGCAGAAATAATAAAAGATTAATAAATGCGCAAGATAAAAGCTGGAAAGGGGAACAAAATGGGAAAATATAGGGAAACAGAAACATAATTCTGCTCAGAGAAGAACATATGCTAGGAAAGATCAGTTTTTTTTAATCTAAATTTTTGCATTAAATTTGTTGAACCGTTTTTCTCTGCAAGTGGCCACTGCTCGGACACCTGTAAATACCACAAGATCACTAAGATGGCATCTCAAATCGAGACACATATTTGTACCCGCCACACAACAACCCACCAGTTCATCTGACGACAACAACATACGTGCGGCACACTGGGCGGATCACCAATGGAATGTGGAGTGGGCGGACAACCCAACAAGACTCCGCACTTTATTTCCGACACCGGCATCCCCCCGAATGACTCTCCCAAGAAGAGCTTGGGTCCGGCTTAAGCGCCTCCACACCAGTGTTGGATGTTTCCGCTCCTGCTTGTACAAATGGGGTATGGCCTCCTCTGCGGCCTGTGAGTGTGGCGCAGAAGAACAAACCGTCGACCATGTTGTCCTCCAATGTCCAAT
>Ga0210059_1006239_pt1 | contig 19151 bp, 13 predicted proteins | sample Ectturendosymbi2_FD_188042 | JGI IMG/M metagenome (GOLD analysis project Ga0210059, IMG submission 188042) | Ecteinascidia turbinata endosymbiont from Florida, USA - Sample 2 (SPAdes) (version 2) | ecosystem: Host-associated > Tunicates > Ascidians > Unclassified | place: Key West, Florida... | reverse complement strand
TGCTGGAAAAAAATGCTTCAGTCGCGGCGTTTTAGTTAACACTGCCAGATTCTTGCGCTTTTACTGCTTAGAAACTTTGCCGTGTTTAGCTGCTGATGGCATTACAGATTTCGGCATCGCGCAAGCTAAACACTGCAATCTCGTTTTCTGATCTTTCGTTCTACAAATGGACTGATCAAAAGCCTTTTCTAACGGACCAAGCAATAACATGTGGTGTAAATGGCTTGACTAGCTTCAAATGTTTACGATGTAACGCAAGAATAGTAGCCATCGGTGGAAAAGTGCGTTTCCACCATGCGTTACCCTTTATGTCGAAAGAAAGTCACAGTTTGGCTGCGGTTACCTCTAGACCGCACAAGAAATTCCAGAATCATTGATACGCAGCAGCAGCCACACAGCAGAAATAGCTTTGCTGCTTCAGGGCGTAAATAGTATCGTTTTCGCGACGTCTGTGCAGTAGGCGTGATGCACGAGTAGATAAATCCATGCCAAAAGAACGTTTATTAGGAAAACTTACAAGCAAAATTCAAATAAATTTGCATTTAACAAAACCGAAAATATTGATATGCAGTGGTGATTACTAAAACTGGTAGAAATTCAAACTTGCAGAGAAATCATTAATGATATTTTTCAAACGAATACTTTATTTGAAACAAATAAATGTCATCACGGGGGGCCCCCTTGGAGCGGAGGGCCTGGGGCAATTGCCCCCGTTGCCCCCCCTTTATCCGGCCTTGCATGCAGGGTCATATACAGATTCACCTCCAAAATATCACAATCTGAAAATATTTGAAAATATGGCAAAAAATTGTAAGAAGTTGCACATCGTACTTGCACCTTGCTTTATATGAACTGAAAAGATATTTGCGGTCTACCAAGGGAAGGTTGAAAGCATAGCACGTCACTGTCATTTGTAGAGTTTTAATGTATAAAAGATATCGCATCGGTGTCTAAAAACATATCCAATAGCGCTACAGACGTTTAACTTTTCAAAACAGAAGCCATATACTCGTCCACTGTCCAACTGTAAAAGTTTTTAGATTCATTTGCATTAGATATCAACAAGTGCAAATTTCTCAAAAGTAAAAAGAAATCCTTTTGATCTACAGTTTGAGTTATAGATATGAAAGTCGTAAACAAACTATTTCCCAAATCTTATTAAAAATGTGCCAAGTTGTCCTGGTCTATCAATTATTTCACAAAAATGAGAAGTATTTGGCATCACAGCTATTTTGCCAGTAGCAGCTAATTCGTTAGCTGCTACCCAATTTTAAACTTCATTGCAATGAAATTACAGTTTTTCACAAAGCACATGATTTCAAGCGTAAAAACTAGAAATCAAAAACGTTTACAGACAGGGGCGGAGCCAGACATTTTCATTTGGGGGGGCCACTGGAGGGGCCAGTTTTGCAACAAGGGGAGCTGCCAATGGTCTGTGTAGGACTTTCAGAAGGAGACCTGAAAATTTTTTTGGGGGGCAGTGGCCCCCTGGCACCCCTCTAGCTCCACCCCTGTTTACAGAAGCACCTAATGGAGAGTGGCTCAGTTTCTTGAAAATGAAATTAAATTGTCCAAACAGACAACAGCTCCCTCTACTGACCAAAGCTTGGCCGGTTGTTGAGTTGCAGTTTATAACTCCTCACGGAGGTCGTTTATAACTCATGTGTTATCGCTGAAACCACTGCAGCTTATGAACAGCGAATTTCAGATATTTCTTGTGTTTGTGCAGACAGTGGGCGATCTTACAATCCTTGAAGATGCTATTCTTAACGAGTGTTTTGAGAAAATGCCAATAGACCAAAACTTCACGAAAAATGAGAACTTGAAGCAACCCACCATTTTGTTGAATGCAAAGAACAAAAATCCTGTTTGTTTTCATTCGATTTCACTAGAGCACGAACCAGAAAAGATATAGAAACACTGTTCTGGAGCTTGCAATTACTTTTGGTCGCAAATGTATTCCAATGACACACGTTTCACAACTGTGTACAGAGCGATAGGTGTGTGTAATCTGACGTTTGCTCCCAAACACTGCCAGTTGCGAAAGCTGATATGTATATGCAGTACCTATTGAAAAATCAGTTTTATCTTTAAACTAAACTAATTGACAGGCTAAGTTTCCAAGATAGTCAAGGCTTTTGAAAGCTTTAATTACTTTCATTCAGTTGCCAAGCTCACCGGTTTTATCAAAGGTGAAAAGCACATGTTTGTCAACTGTAAAACACATTATTTCTCAAAACACACTTTAAGCAAATCAAACATCGCCATTGTTTGCTACAAGCGGTAGTTCAAAACCTTTGATATTTTTCAAGTCATACGTCATTTTGATAAGCCTAACTGCAACAAAGTATTTTTGATTCAAACAATTTTGACCGCTACATTTGCAGAGTGCAAATACGAAAGTTAATTTTGTCACACAATTATCAAGTTGCTTGGCACCTTCAATTGCATACCTATCTTCCAGTAGCGTTTTTGCCATTATTTTCCTGCTTATCAGTGACGGTAAACAAACCTGCCTCTCAAAAGTGTCTATCGTCGTAAAATTAGCAAACGCACTTGAAAACATTTATGTTTTTTACAAAGCTGCATGTAGCTACTAGTAGCCATCGCTGTACGGGAAGGTATTTTACTGGGGGGGGGGGGCAGAAAAAATTTGCCCTCAAAAATAACTCAGCTCTAAAAATAAACAATTTTTCTTGAAACTGACTGTTTAGTTTAATCCGAATGGGGCCTGAAACCTTATGTAAATCTGGTAAATCTGTTCTATACAGTTGAATTTGTTTACAACGGCTTCGCCTGTAACGTCAATTCGCCTATAACGTTACATTTTGTTCGGTCCCGATGGCATCTTTAACATGCATTTCAATTCGCTTATAACGCTAATTCGGCAATAACGTTCTTTAAACAATCCCCTACAGGTGTCGTTATAGGCAACTTCTTTAGTTACATTGCTTGTTAACTCAAGGGGTGAAGTTTCTTGGGTGTTGTGTTCTCCAAGACAAAAAAATCTTTACGATAATTGCCTTTACTGATGCAAATATGTACGCGACTTCGATGACATAATGCAATGGTTAAAAACGCCACTTTTCCCGCCACTTTCTCAGACTGCCACTTTTCCAGTAGCAGTGATTCCTAGTGAATCAACTGAAAACACCATCATTGACAAGACAAAAAATTTTAGTTAATATCTGAACAATTCAGATTGTCCGAATGGGGCCTGAAACCTCTGCCAAATCTTTTTTATAGTTACCTTGCTTGTTTATTGTTTGGACAAAGAATTGATAGCCTATAAAACACATTCCAAGTACTTTATACAAGCATTGCCATTTGTACCACCGGTACATATTACACAAACCGCCACCACGGTTGTTCCAAATTACACACTGCATTTACAAAATTAACTTCAAAATTTTCCTACCTCAGCCAGTCCGCTAAAGTTTGATGTTAAGATCAGTGCTGCAACAGAAAACTGCAGAGTTCTAAACAAAGCACGCAAAACTTGGCATTAAAACGCCTGTTAATCAAAAAAATCTATCATATCAACATCCTATACCTCTACCCAGCGCAAACTCGGAAACCAACAAAGGAAGAGTTGCCGAATTCTTATATCAAGCTGTTGACCTACCGACATCTGATTGTTGGATGTTTACAAAAAACGAGGTCTTGGTCCAGATCAAAATCACTGTAATCGCAGTCACGACTTTGGCTCAGATTGTACGCTACACTAGCCCAAACTACACGGATCACCCCCAAGTGGATATACAGTACACTGAATACACTGTATTGAAAATTTTTTCGCCGTTCAGAATTTTTGAGCAACTATCGCTTGCCCTTAAAAACAGAGTTTGCCCTGAAATTTTTCACTGTATGGAATATATTTTTAACCATTCAGGATTTTTGACAACTTTGCGCTTGCTCTGAAAAACACAGTGTGCCCTGAATTCACTGTATTGAATATATGCTTTTTATCATTCAGGATTTTTGAGCAACTTGCGCTTGCTCTGAAAAACAGAGTTGTCCTGAAATTTATCAATGTATTGGAATATTTTTTGTCATTCAGGAGTTTTGAGCAACTTACGCTTGCCGTGAAAACAGAGTTTGCCCTTGTTGCAATCGGAAAAGCCCGAGCGGCATTCGCGCAAAGCTTCGCACCGTGGCAGCAAGCAACAATAGAGTTCACGCGCCGCGATCACTCTATTATTGCTTGTTCGCTCCGCGTATATATATTGTTGCTCTTCGCGCACATCCCGTTGGTGGTGAATCACACATTCAACGCAACGCCACCGAAGAGGTTGCAACACCCTGAAATTTTTTAAGCCGTGGAGGGCTGCCGCCCCCCTGCCTCGTACGCCTATGTTAGTAGCTGTATTATAAACCAGCTGCATTCAGTTGGCTTTACATACAGAAGTTGTTTGGTATGAATTCAAATATTAATTAAAATCTGACTGTATTCAGCTTTAAAGTTGATCGGTTATGTTATGATTGACACACAAAAAGAGAAACAGATCCATTTTGGTGGTGGACTGCAGTTCCAAATTTTCAACCTTTGTTGCGTTATGACAAAAAAAGATCTTTCATGCATACATTTTTCCACTTTTCAAAATAAAAATTTTGTAACTATGAAAAACTTAACTTTTCTCATAAAAACTTCGCCCTTCTAAACAGTAATAACTGAATCTGAATAAAAACTGACAAAATACTGCAATATCAATGCAATTATGTTGTTACAAATCTCCTTAGGTTACTGTTTTTCAGCATAATAAAAGCATTTGAATGTTTTAGAGGTTGCAATTTAAAAAGTGATATTGTCCGTGCTGATGATGAACGTGTCTTCTCACACAGTATCTTTCCAAAAATGTACGCAATCGCGGGCGCCACGTCAGCGGTATATGCGTAGCGGTCCGCTGCGGGAATGCAGAATCCCGTTGAAAGAGGGATTGGAAAAGTGGGCAACTGTATTTGGCGCAGTGCCAAATTTGCACAGGGCAGTCCCTTTTGGCAAGCCCCATTTCTAGAGCATCGCACTCGTTCTGGCCACGCCTGTCCGATGCATGTTCAGGCACCGCCAGTGTTGACAAGGTAGCCAATGTCCCGGATGTAGGATCTATTTTGGCTCAATACGAGCACCACATATATGTGATTGTTCCTCAAGACCTTCCCAAAGTTTTATCCGCACTTCCACCTCTGGCTGGTTAAGTAGACTGGTGTGTCACAGTTTACTCCGCCGAGAATTTCACTGCTGAGTTGCTGCCTCCGCATCATTCAGAAGATGATTTGGGTCAATGCTCCTTTTCAATCTACAAGCGACTTCCCGGCGGATGTCTGGTGGCGCATTTCCCGCTAGATGGTGTACGTAACACGTGGAGTTCGATATAGGACAGTTCGGCAACGCCGACGCCGGTTCGGCGGCGGGACGTTTCGGCGATAGTGGTCGCAAATGTTTCATACCAGAAAAAAGTGTGTCTTTGATATACTTCAAAGGTTAGACTACAAAAGATTTTTGCTTGATCAGTGTTTTGTTGTCATCCTGAGGGCAGGGACCAGTGTGGCTTCCCATCCGCCGAGAGCTTGGAAGAGCTCAGTGCGACCGTGACCATGTGTGGAAGGGAATATGGCTTGCGACATTTCTTTTTACTTATATGATGCGTTCGTGAGTTTGCACAAAAACTAAGCCTTGACAGCAATTATTGCTTGAGCTTTCGCGAAGGTATCATTCTGATTGCATTTCACAGCAAATCTGAGCGTGAATTAAAAAAAAACTTACTTTTATTTTTGAAAACAAGCACAACTTCGTGTAAAACTTTATCAGCAATGTTGAAAAACATCTCACTGCACAGCACCGTTACCTTTAATCATTGTAACAGCGGGTTTTGTATTGCGCACCTTTTAATGCTGATTAATTACCAAACACAGGAGCTAAAGACTTTTTCAAAATAATGGTTTATGAAAGAGCAATGCGGAGGGGTTACCAGGATATGTAATGTGTATTGCAAATACAAAAAGGTCACATAAAAGTTGTGGTGCAATTGGAAATGTTATTATCAAAGATTCTTATTAACTGAATTATCCGAAACGTCCATCGCCGAACTGTCCCATTCCGCGTGGAGGTAGGCTCGAGACATACGATGATGATGCGACAGCTGTGATTGAAAGCAGCGTTCAACTTCGTTGGTAAAAAAGCAAATGTGCTACACAAAAACACGGTCAGTAAATTTTCAAACATTTTTGAATTTCGACAATAAAAAAGAAGTAAAATCCACAAATATTACCGCAAAAATGAATCATGCAGAATCACGTGTGGTGACAATTTTAATCACTGCACGTGTTGGTTGCTACAATTTTAAATTCTAACCACATACCTTCAAGAAAAAGGCATGCGTAAACTCACAGCAGACTTCACACCAAGTTATCTCTTTGAGAAATCTCCAACCGTGATTTATCTCTATAGTTAAAAGCAGAACAACTTTCAACAACGTTGATGAGCAACTAATACAGTTTTGCAATTTTTGTTTATGAGGAAATAAACCAAAAGTTGTTAGGCTACAATGGAAGTAATATCTATCCAGCGAAACACTAGCTTCTTTCCATTTTTGTTGAAGTGATGACTCACCTGCTTGATGTTGCTGATTATCATTCATCATATTCTTTTTCAAAACTTCCGTTGGCCGGCAACCTCCGTATGTGTCCAGCAAGTACACATTTCGCAAATAGTGCAAAAAACATTTTTGGTATCTTTTCCTAAGATTTTCAGAGCTCAGAGCAATTGCCATATCGCACAGCGAATATTATCTGGGCTTACTGTACGGCTACCTTAGTTGGTCGCGTAACTTTTTCCACGGTCTACTTAGGGAAAGCGAGTCATTCAAAGTTCATACCACGAAGCGCCTGAAGTCAGTGACGTAGTGCTTCCGGGGAAGAGCGTGCCGGAGCTCAGCTCCGCCACCTCTTACCAACGAATGATGGGTTGTTGCCTACAAATATAAGCGAAAATTCACAGAAAAGATCCAGCACTGATAAAATTGCCACTTTTAATGCCCAGCAGAGCTCTGGCACCTATAATCACCCCTACCTGAAGTGATATTTGAACCCACATTTGAAAGTCAGAGGCCGAGCCATCAAACATCACATAAAGTATCTCTGCTTTCTTGATTTGCTTCACGAGAGTTTTGATCTCTGGTTATGGTACGCTTGTACCCCATACACGTTATTTGAGCTTGATCGTAGCAATGAGTACTTTTTTCCGTTTGACTTACAGCCCACTGTATTTGCATAACAATAGCAAGTCTGAACGTGCAAGTCAAACTCCCAAAGCCTTACTAAACTCGTAGCCCACTCACCACCAGAGTAGTGGTACCGGAGCCGAAATTTCAGACTCCGGCTCTAGACATTTGAAGACAAAGCAACTTTTTGCAAATATGTGGAAAGACTCAACACTTTCAGTGATTTTCCGCAAGTGTCCCCATCTCCCAAACAGAAACAAAATTTGCGACTTCTTTCTGGTTTTCGCCAAATCTCATATTTTGTTTAGGCTATTTTTTATATAAAAGTTACAACTCTAAGTGCATTCAACACTATCCACAAAATTTTGGAAAGCTGTACTATTCAAAGAGCATTCATGCAAAGGTTTTGTACGAGGTTTACTGCTCGATAAAGCATCCGCTTACACGAAATAAGCTGTAGGCCTACACACATCGAATATATAGTGTTTTTGGTGATGAATACAACAGTTGTACTCCGCAGAGTTTCATGCAGTTGGTGCTCAGTGCACTCAAATATTACTTGCCATATTTCAGTAATGACTTCTCGTTTTGTGCTGGCGTAGCATAGATGATGCATTTTTCAAAACCGTCGCAAAAAAGTATTCAATTGTTGAACGTACTGTTACAGACTTTAAGTAGTTTCGATTCTACGTAGCCGGGAACTTGTCTTTGAAAGCTGTAGCTTGATACTTATAGTTTTATCACTTTGAAGTAGAGGTATGTCTTTCTTTTTGAATCGGATTAAAGAATAATATTGTGGGGTACCATTTGTAGTCTCATTCCATCTTTTCAACACAGAGTATGAACAGTTTTGATGTTTTACAAGTAAGAGTGTTAATGAATTTGATGAATTTTCACGCTTCAACAGTGTCAAGAGGTGACAAAATGTCATTTGTTGCAAACCATTGCAATCAAATGATATTGAATATTCCTGCTTAGTGAGCTAAATACGGGTATATATTTTGCGAACATCATGATGTCTGCTTTTATGTTTTGAAAGGATTCCTTTCCATAGGTGCAATTTTCAGTAATCAACATTTGCTTCACTTTGCGACACATCCCGTAGGTCAACGCTACTTGAGACTTTGGAAAAGTCTTCGGTCACATGGCATAATTCAAAGATTTCTAAGATCGACGAAAGAAATATAAAAAACTGTTAGCACAGAGAAAATGTTTTTAGATATTTAACTTCCAAACAATTTTCTGGAATATTAAAGATTTGGTGAACAGCGCTCGCGCTAAAGCAGTGGTTCTTAAACGGGGGGTACGCCTCTCCAGGGGGGCATCAATAAAATTCCAGGGGAAGGGGACGCGAGCGCTTACGCGCTCTAAAACATGGAAAGTTTTTGAACGGAAAGTGTTCCGTCCAATTGACTTATTCAAAGTGAGGAGGGGCTTGAATCAAACGATAACTACTCAAGCGAGGCGTGGTAAGGAAAGTTTAAGAACCATTGCGCTGGAGTATGAGCGATATACGCATACATTAAATATTTGCTCGTTACTCGACGAAAAAAATGAGAAGGCTTCAGACAAGTTGTTTCATGAGATAGGTTTTATAAAGTACATTAAGATCATTTCAGTTTGCAAATGCAAGACGTTTTCCTTGTGCAAGTATACTTCTTTCTCCCTTCGTTAGACGATTCATGGAATTACGACCAATTTTTGTTTTGAACAGTAAAGCCATTATCGTAAAAAAGTGTTATTTTGCTTAACGCATTGCCCTAACCTTAGGTCAGCTTCAGGAAAATAAAACAAACCAGTAACATAGAAAAGCCAAGGTATGGTTTAAAGACCTTGATGGCATATTACGTGGCCTGCAACATAGGTATAGCCAGGGGGTCCAAAGGAGCCATGCCCCCCCTAAATGTTTAGAAAATATAGTCATTTTGTGCTTTGACAGGCGTTTTTCTAAACAAAATAATGTTATTCGCCTAAAATCAAACATTTTGCCCCCCCCCCAAATATTTGCGCTGGCCACACCACTGGCCTGCAAAAGCTCAGTACGAATTTAATAAGAGTTCAAGGCCCTGGTTTTTCCGTGAGCCTGAGGTGCTCTACTTTCATCACCTTGCAATAATTCTCATTGCACATATCCACGTTTCAGCAATAAATCTCCACTAGGACGACGCAGCCAAATCAGTTTGCAAATTGTTTTACTAGGAAATCATTTTCACTTAACTTACGTATCTTCAGTCCTGTTAATTCGAGGCTAAAATTACGGGTGAAATGATAAAAAACTAAAGAAAGACTTAGAGAAAGCATACGACGGTAGTTTCAAACATACGCTATGACGAGAAAAACTGACGCCAATTGCGTAAGGCGTAAAGCTTCAAGAAAAGCAGCGAGGAGTATATCAAGCATTTTGGCAACTGTGGACTGCTCAGGTAAGAACTGCTGACCACGGTTACTGGGCTGTGATATACTGTACGTAGCCAGTTTTATTTTTTATTCGAGTTACGAAGCAGATGAATCTTCACCTCTTAGATCCGGTTGGAGGTTGTTCGTGTATTTAAAGCTGCCCCGTCCGCAGTTCTCTTTCATCAACGATTTACGTAAACCCGAAACAACAAACACGTAATCGAGCTCAACACTGTGAAGTATGTAAACGTTTGTTGGCCAATCCCATACATTGATTTAATTTTAACCAATCGCAAATACTAGGAAGCATCGTCGGTGAAATCGTGTTCCAACTTTCGAAAAGAAGACAGTTATTTCCGGAAAGTCCGTCATAATTTTACATAAAACAGTTTTTGTTGTTTTCGTTGCGTAATTGACCAAAGTCATATTGCATTTCTAAACTGACGAAAATTTTCATAACGACAAAGCATTCCAGAAGTTGCCTGATGGTATATTTTGTGCTACGATATTATGAAATCAGAAAATTTGGAGTAATTTTTCTTAATTTCGCTTCGGAAATGACAAAACTACCTTTACTTGTGGATGCGCGGTTGTCTGAGTCTAATCTTAAAAACAAAAAACATCCTAGTGATCATTCTACGAACGTCTGAAATGCAAGGAAATAATTGCACCCCAAAAACAAAACCCAGATTTACGAGAGTTGGATTAATTTACAAATAGTTGAAGTATTTTGCAGCTCTACAACACTCAAAAAAGTAAGGAAACGTGTAACTGCTTTGAGCAAAAGGCACAAAAAGACAGACTGAAAAAGATTTAAAATCAAATGTTTATAAATTTGGAATCTCTTAAAACATATTGTCTCCTTTTTCTATAATATTTTTCTATGGACAAGAGTGGACGTGGAGTCCTTTCCATGTTGATCTAGAAACTTATAGCAGGCTTTTCAGCCTCTGTGATCCTGTGATTCATAGAGTTTTCGAAATGCAAAATTGTTTATCTCTTGCCAGGAGCAAAATGGACCTTTCTTCGCGTTGTGACGATGGTTTGCTGCGAATGAACTGCGACTGGCGCCTCTCAAGCCTTTTATAAGTTTTCTATAAAAAGATCGCCTTACGTCATACGCCAGGGGCTTTTCTTGTGGTATTCAAGCAGTGGTAATAAGCGTTTGACGTCATATCGGGTATTGGATTTCCCAATTTGCCACAGATTGCTGATTTTGCATTTTCGAACTTGAAAAGATCTGAAGAAAGGAGGAAAAACTTGATTAAGTCATACAGTTAGAGTTATAAAATTTGAAAATATTTTGAATGAGGTGAATTTAAGGAGGTCAAGCCACGTCCAAGTCATAAAATGTAGGTCACGAAATTTAAAGCGGTTTTCTTGTTCAAAAAACCTTCGAAAACAACAATCGGCAATGCTGTCAGATTTCTGGTATTGCATTTGTAGTTTGCTGTCGAAAATATCCCGAGCAATCCGAATCCGTGTATATCATTTTGGATATTGTCGGCTAACCAAATGGTGTTAATTTTTCAGCTCGGTAAAAATAACCAAGCCAGGTCTTAAAACACACAGCATTGCATATATGATACAAGTGAAGATTAGATACAGCACACTGAGTAAAAATTGCATCTGCTGATTTTAAAATACATGACTTTGTGAATGCTGAGAATTCTCCATATCCAGTTGAGCTGGACTGTGATCTTGCCACAGACCAACTAAACTATCAATGCTTTGATGTGATCATTTTTAAACAAAGTGTGTGTTAAGTATTTCAGAATTTAGAAACGAATGCTGAACAGACTATTCGTTGGTCTCCCTGCATGCAGAGCATTGATAGAATGGCCTGTTTTCATAAAAATGGTCAGCGCGTCGACGTTTTTGAAGTCTTTCAGTCAGTTCGACGTTCCCGCAACAAACAAAGCGAAGCTAAAAGTTTTCGGAGATTTACGTGCAGTGATATCATTGCTCTTTTACGAATTTTTACAAGCATTTTAATCTGCGCCCTACGGTACATGAAAGAAATGCGAGAGATCTAGGACGACATCATCTCTGAGAACCGGTAAAGTAAACCTTCCTTCAGTTTTACGTGGTTACTACGAACATCGCATTCACAAAATCTCGCATAGGCTTGAAGCGCTGTGTCGATAAACGCGTTTCTTATCACGTAAAACCTGAAACTGGCCGATGAATTGCGATTCTTACGGCGAACCATGTCAGGTAAGTGTAATCTGATTATCCTGCGGCATGTGCCAAAGCTTGCGACAGATTCAACTGAGGCAGAGGCCGTCCAGGTTTGGATGGTGTGATTCCCATGCTACAGACAGTAAAACAGTTGGTGCTTTTGTTGCAGAACGCTGCAGTCCAGTAAAGGAGGTTAACTTGTAACCAAGGAGTGTGATTTTATTGAATAGTTGATAGCTGAGCTCAGAGTTTTCAAACATACATTAACGTGTTGTTGATCTTGAAGTGGATTGAGAGATGCATTTCCAGATCTGTCGAAATTTGTAAATCAAAATTGTTTTGAGTATTTTACACGTTAATGAAGCTTTGTAAATCACTATCGCTTATCAGTTGTTCTTTTCGATACAAGTGCATTTGCCAGAAAATGTTTTTGAAACATTTTAGAAGTAATAACTTCTATATTCTATATGAAATTCAACTAATAACTCCTACATGAATTAGGAAATTTTTTGTTTGTTATGCGTTCAGGACGTCATTAAAAGCAACCTGATACATTGGCTTAGTCAGTAGAAAAACCTGCAGGATAAGTAAAGCATGAAGTGGCCAAGAAAAGCTTGTTCGGTGCTTGCGCTGTTCTCTGTTGCGCTTATGCTTGAGACGTCATCATCTTTGACGATGACATGCCCTACATGCATCCAAAGCAACTGCTCGCCTATCAGTGCAAGTGACTGTGCAAATGGAGTTGTCTTGGACCGATGCAGGTTAGTAACGTTTGGCGTTGAAGAATTTTGGAAGGAACGTTGTTTGTGTCGAAATATCGAGCAGAAAAAGTTATTATAACAGTTCGAAACATAAATCACGAAGTCTTATAAGAATCAACAAAATTTTTATTATTTCATTTCGTCTTTCAAATATCTTCGAGGTTACTATGGACACAGTGATCAACAAGGAATAATTATTTGTCAACATTATTTCCTTGTCTAAAAGATTTAGTTTCATTTAACGGATTCGTAAACGTACGTTTGTCAAAAAACAAACTTTAGATTACACTTCGGAGCACATTTATCGAATTGCTGTTTATGTTAAAGAGATGTCTGACGTTGACGAACAATATTCAAAATGGTGAAGTGAAAATTAATTAAAACATTGCAATGGAAACTAAAACCAATTTAGCAAACAGCATATTGTGTTTTGAAGAACTGTCACTAAAATTGTCGCTTATCTCTTCAAAAACTGAAGCGCAACAAAAATATAACTTCTGATGAAAAAGATAATGTTTTAATCACATAGACGGACTATTTGGTTTAACATTGCCATTTGGCTTCGGGATGTATTGTGCCCCATTTTCATAAACATTGAAACAAGGAATCTTTAAACTAAAATAGCAATATTTTTGAAAAACAGCACTTATAAAATCCTAATAAAAAAATTGTACTTTGAAAAGTCGTTTCAACAAGATGTCACTTGATCATTTGGACAGCTTACTGGATGCGTTACCACGCATGTTCTGCAAAACGTAAAGCACGTAATGCAATGGAACAATTTTTGAATTGTTAGGATTGTACAACAACTTTTCCAGGGCTTCCAGGTAGATTCTTCACATAAAAAGCATTTCATCACCTGCACTGAAAAGTATCTGCACAAATCAGCCTTTCAAAGGCATTTGTATTCGAGCTACATAAAACAATGTTTTCTGATCGTAGTGGAAATTGTTTCTTCCATGTGTTTCCGTTTCAAATATCACATACTCGTAAACCTTATTGTACAGAATTTTTGCTTGAATAGAAGCAAAAGGAAATGAAATTTCTAGTTCAATATCCTGATCCACATTTCTTCCAACAGCCATTGCGTTTGTTTCGTTTGTGTCAAGACGTATGGCTGTTTCATCAAATCTCGCATTTACCACTACTCTCCGCCAAATTACGAAACAGCTTGCAGTTGTTTTAACTGAACCTTCGCCGCAAATAAATATACCAGAGGTTCACAACTGATTGCAAGTCTTTCGGGTAGAGTGTTCAGAGGTGTTATCTTTACACTATTCCTCAAATCTGGCATGGCAGATCGCTATAACCCAAATACATCGTTGCTTGTGATTGCTGTGAAATAGTGCCGACGCCTAGCTAATTTTTTATGTGTTTAAAGGAACAATTCTAATTTGAAACAAAACTTTTTTTTCCGATTTCAGGACTGAAACATAGCGCACGTAAATTTTACACAGCAAACAACCGTTTCAAACAATCAAATTTTTTTCACCACGAAAGTTTTACCTCTAAAAGGCGCCAAATTAACCTTGCACGATTTATTGCCTTCAATTGAAACCAGTGTACTTTTTATTTAACGCAAGTTTGAAAAAGAGGTGATATTTCGCTCAATGAGATTTCACTGTACGTATAGGCAAAAGCAAAGTTGTTAAATGACGAGAGCCAATTGCTGTATTGCCCAAGGGTTCGATCCACTATTTACATTCGCATCGGCGCAGTAGCTGTTTTGTTTACAAAAAAGTGCTCATCTCAGGCCCAAAGGAAAGTAAACTGAACGTTCTCTTTAATGGAAACAAAAAGGTTGTTCGCCGTTTCGCTGCTTCAAGAAAAGGGCTTCCTAAAAGTAGAGCGATTACAAAAATGTCAAACGTGTGATTTGAATGGTTCGTCTTTCGTATGACGTGTTTGACAAATTCCAACAACGTGATTAATCGTAAAGAAGTAGGTAGAATCACCTTGGTAGAGGTAGGGTCTGGCTCCATAAACTATTTTTGGAAAGCTTCGGTGACTCGGTGTTCTTAGAAATATACCTCGTAGTTTTGTTAAACATTAGCCGTAGATACGAAAGTAGAACTTTGCATTCTGGGCAAAACTTCCTAAACAACTTAGTAGATAAAACGTGATGCAGAATGAATGTGAGCTAAAAGAATCGGATTAACAATATGTAAGTTTTTCCCAAAAAACATAGTAACAACCTACTACAGTACCGAATGGTTTTCTAAATGCTGTTCGTTGAGATTTTGGCGTGCAAGTCAAAAATCTCCGTGCGCTTGTTTCAAGTCTCATTGACGGGTGGCAATGGCCAAGATCTTTCAGATGCCAACTGAAATCACTTTACACTCTTCAGTGAACAAGCTCAGGCAAGGAACCTTCGTCCAGTGCTGAGCTGCTACAAAATATCAAATGTTTCGTGCTTATTGCATGCACTATATGCCTGTCAATTATGGCTCGGGTACATGCACTGACTGATACTATATGACTGTTGATGTTAAAAAACAACGACTAAGAATTTTTGCATTATATCCTCATAAGTAAGTGCTTGTCAGTATCATATTTAAAGATTTCGTCAATATATTTCAATCCTTGATTAGAAACAATTTGAATGCTTTTTTTAACGTTGCATGTTTCTATTTAGCGTTTTTATTCGCTCACTTCCAAGACCTGACCTTATACTGTACAAGTCTTCATTTTTCCCACTCTATAACGTTGGTGTATGACCTTGAGCGAACACAGCACTTACTGGAGCGTTGTAATAGTGTTGTAGTATCACCTGAGTGTACCAGCTAGCACCTACCTTGCTCTGTGTTATGGTTAAGCGTTTGAGTTTATGTGTCTTTTTACTAACCCCGGCGAGACGTAAATAAATTCAGATTTTGAAAAAGCTATTAAATTATCCGATCAACTGCGTTTATTGAAATTCTTGAGGTGTTTGTGTACCAACAAACTCAGTCTAACGCTGATACAAACCACGCGCAACGTTTTTCGTTGCTTTGCGCTAAGCCTTCTGTCTTTCCCATTCATCATTCGCATGTTTGCCGATCACATAAGTGAATACAAGCTAGCAAATGGAAAAGGGTCATGCATTTTTCTGAACAGCATTTTGCGAACTTGGTTTCAAGAAAAGTTGATTTCAACGACCTTTCTTCCTCCGCAGTTGCTGCAACGTCTGTGCGCGAGGCGCTGGCGAACGGTGCGGCGAAACATTTGGAAAATGCGCTCAAGGCTTGCAGTGTCAGATGGACGCCGCCAGCGCGAACGCCGGCACGACCATCGAGCCCTTTGCGGTCTGCGTCGGTGAGTATAATGTGTGAGCCTAAGCTGAAGAGGAATTCACGTCTGTACAGTGCGTTCTGTCCTGGCTTTGCTTCACAACCAGGCACGGGGCTATAAATCGTTGCAAAGTTGTTGCGATACTCTAACGATTGACTTTCCGTTGAAGGAAAAATAGTTTAATTGGTTTCATCAAAGGATATAATAGTTCAGATGTGTTTATCACAAGAAAACAAGCCATGGCGACATTTGGTTTATCCCTTCATATTTAAAATGAAGGAAAAGGTTTCGCAACAAAACGGGGAGACTTTTAGTGATGTGTACGTTGCAATGTGGCATTAGTATGACGCCTCTTGCACAGGGATAATCTCTATCTATACCAATAATCACAAGACGTGTGTTGTTATTGCACGTTAATTGGAAAAACCTAATAGGGCACTGCCTGTGAAATTAGAGAAAAATTTGAAAATTATCTGAAAACAACTTGAAATGTGAAATTTTATAAGCAATGCGATTGGCGATGAACGTTATCAGCGCTTGGTTTTTATGCGAATATGGCCTTGATTTCATGACCAGCAGGGTTTGTGCACATTAAATACAGTTTATATTAAGTTAAGGATCAAACATCAGTTGGATATTTTTCATCTTTTTGTTTTAATTTCGGTGGATTTTTTACTTCTATACCTTTTTTGAGGAATCGCTTGCTTTCTACTTCCTTTTATAAAGGAATTATTTGTATTCAGTGTTTTTAAGCTGTTGTTGCAACGTCTCTCAAAATACATAGAATCTTGCTGCATAAACATCACAAAATTATGCTAACACGTCCCGTTATGACCATTGCAGTATCAAGATAAAACAGTTGCGGTCTCCCAAAATATCCTAACGGTCACAAAGGTCAAACCTTAAAAAACCCTGTATGTAGTTCAAAATTTCTAAGTGTTAATGTTTTGCTTGAATTTTGAGAAAACTAGAAAACTTCCAAGTTTCATTTGTTTCTTTGTTTGAGTACGTTTACTTTTTTACCCACATTTACTAAATGAGAAGGCTTGTTCACCAGATGTTTCTTCAAATATTTTGAAACATACCATTTAACCAGATTTCTCCTTATGTTTCATTCAGATAAAATGGGTGTCTCTCGCAAGCTTTTTTCTTGTATTTACTTTGCAAAGATACTTGAATCGTAGTAACTCATCATGTAACGTTGGTTTTCAGCAACTTGTTCACATGGCAATGAATCTGAACCTTTTACTAATCACTTACTCCCATCATGCGTACAAAGATTTTGTCGCACAACAAAAGTTTGTCCACCCTGTACTCGCAAGCAACAGCATGATGTTTGCACGGTCTGCCATTATACCAACAATGACGATTGAAGTCGCAAGACAAGTAAACGCTTGTATCAAGACCAAAGTTAGGGCTGGGTAACACCCTTAGAAAATTTTCAATAACAGAAAAAATGGCGAGCAAGTGTTCTAAACTGGTAAAATAACTTTCGCTCATGAGTTTTTCCATCTTTTGCAGAAATCCCAAAAGTAATGGGGACACAAGCCGATCCAACAGCAGCCACCAGTCAAACTGCAGGTAAATATATCGTCTTGGCTACGAGCTTTTCAGATTGACAGCGTTGAAAGTCTGAGCCGGCCATTTGCGCCTTTGTCTGCTTTTTCACTCTGGAATTTGAAAGCGTCGGAGAGGCCATAGGACAGTATGTCATTCGTTATCTCATGCCCCTCTGAGTAGTACCTGGCCCCTGTATACAGTGGCACGGTCACAACCCAGGGAAAAGTCGAGCATGCTAACGCAACGAACTAACACGTCATCGGCAATAGCACAGTGCTTAAGTGTCCGTCTCTCAATTGGAAGGTTTGGTGTTCGATTCACAGGCACCAAGTGAATTGCCGTTGCGCTCCTTGGGCAAGAGCGATCACCTCAACCGCCCCGGCAAGAAGCACTATTCAGGCTTCGGCCGGCCGCCAATTGTCGTCACCAAAAATTAAAAAGAAAACACGTCATCACATTCTCTGCAATTCATCACGAGCTTAAGGATTTATTTCTCTTTCATTTTTATTCATAATTTTAAAAAAACGTGAAACGACGTTTGTGGATTTGTTACATTACGTATACACACATCAATGGGCTTGATCAAAGCAATGCACGACATTGCAGCACTGAACCACAAACACAAAAACCATCCTGTTACGTTCTCAATTTCCATTTCTTCAATTTGTCAAATCAAACGTGATTGGCAGTTACGCGGTATTTATCTCTCATAACGCAACTTGTCACAAGTCAAACCCAACGCCGAGAGAAGTAATTGCAAACACAAGTGTCTTCTTACTGTGAACTGCTTCATTTCCTCGTAGCAACCAACAGCCACAAACCTTGCCAAAGTTGCATAGTTTGTTGACACCGCAGGGCATCTGCAGTGTCTTGACCCGCAACTCATTCTGAAGCATGGTGCAGAGCACAGCCACATTTAGAGGTTATTTTCATGCGTTTCGATGCGACCAAACTGAATCGGAAATGCATTCTGAGGACAGTTTTTTCAATGACAATAAACAAAGAAATTTGCACTCGAAAACCAAGCGTTTTGTTACGCGTTGTTGAAGTAACAGCAATTAGGTGCTCGAAAAATCGCCCGTTAAGTGTTAGGTAATTCTTTATCGAGTCTTTTTTATGCAATGTGTCATTGTGGTTTCATTTTCGGTAGTATCTTTTCAAATTGCAACACTTGTACACAAGATTCGCTATCGCAAAATTCTTTGAGCGTGAACACACACATATTGTGAAAGAGATGAATAAACACACCGGACGTTTCCAACGACAGTGCACCCTTTGAAATTTTGTGACCGGTCTCCGTCCGTCATTTGATGTTTCATTGTTTCATTCCACAAGTTTTTTTCAGGAAACAGTCAACCAACGCTTTCACCTGAAAGCGAACTTTGGTTGTACAGCATGTCGTCCTGCGATGAGCTGGACGGTCACTGTACAACCTTTTTCCGTTGGAATGTGGCTTGCGTGTTCATACTGAGATTGAGTTCCAAAACCAGAAGGGGCAGTTCCTGGTCAAAACATTGTTGGGAAAATCTTCACCTAACTTTGCATTTTTTCACGCAACGCTTCACTAATTTTTCCGCAAGAGTAACCAGTAGTGGGCACAATTCTTGCACACAGATTTTCACGAATGCTTTGTCGCTCCTCTAAGACACGCACCAATGAGCACAAATTTAATTCGAACCCAGATCGAAAATTGCATTTCATATCTTGCGGTTAATTAAACGACGTGATTTAATCGTAAAGACAGAGGCGTATTGTTAGAAAT
>Ga0210059_1006238_pt1 | contig 19156 bp, 9 predicted proteins | sample Ectturendosymbi2_FD_188042 | JGI IMG/M metagenome (GOLD analysis project Ga0210059, IMG submission 188042) | Ecteinascidia turbinata endosymbiont from Florida, USA - Sample 2 (SPAdes) (version 2) | ecosystem: Host-associated > Tunicates > Ascidians > Unclassified | place: Key West, Florida... | reverse complement strand
TTACATATGACTGTTGAACACAGACATCTTGGCAAGTAATGCAACGAGACAATGACACGGCTTATAGCGATGAGCAGTGGCGTAGCCATCCCAGAAATTTGGGGGGGCCAAAATGTTTGATTTTAGGTAAATAACACTATTTTTGTTTGGAAAAACGGCTCTCAAAGCACAAAATGACTATATTTTCTAAACATTTAGGGGGGCATGGCCCCTTTTCCCCCTGGCTACGCCATATAGTTTTGTACTGTGTGAAAATAAACATGAGTAAATCAGTAGCAGTGCTTCCACAAGTTTGAAAAATCCATTGTTAGTGTGAGACTGTAATCAACATGCCCAAGTGAATAGCTCAATCAAAGGATTCTTAAAATGCAGGTTTCTTTTCACATAGTATAAAAAGTGGCTTCTCAGAATACGTCTACGCAGACTTGTGGGTATACGTCTTTTTCCTTGAGGTTTAGTTCTGACTTGTTTGTGAGCACTAAGTGCAAAGCTATATCTGCTGTGGCCAGTTTTCGTAATTCATCTGCTCAGATTTTTTAGCCTGTGTGGTGTTCTAACTTTAAGCAAGTTGCCCGATAGTCTTGTGCGGCGTGGTTATTCGCCACCTGCAATGTTGAATTCGTAGCAGCAATGGTAGAGTGAACCTAGTCGAGTGGGAACTCTATGGCTGTTATGTTATGGTGAGGGTCGTTGGTTCCACTCTCTCTTTAGTTGGATCAGGAGGACGCAGCATTGTGGCTGCAAGACTTGCAAACATATAGTTCTACTTCTTATTGTTTAAAAGCACTTTTGTGAAAGTGTCTAACTCAGTGTTCCCTCTAAGAAAATTGTACACAGAGTGAATGTTTGTTTTGTTGCGCACTGAGCGCATATAATTGCGCAACCATGCAGAGACGCAACTAGTTAAGCGTTCCAATCGAGCTGAGCGACATATCTGCAGTATTTAATTTGGAATTTTGCAAGTGTGCGAGAATGGGATAGCACTGCACAAATTGTCTGATGGCACTGCGCAATTGCGCACCTTAGAGGGAGCACTGGTCTAACTTTCTTGTTTTTTCACGGCTCATGTTGTTCTGGCCGTTAATTATTTTGATAATTTATTTGCAGAAAGTGCTCGAAAAAACGGATAGGAGGCAGTTTATAAAAAGAAAAAGCATTTCTAATAGCCGAAGTGTAGAAATCATTTCAGACAAAAGATTGATCATTAACATTCTACCAGCACAGGCTAATGAGGTAGAAAGGGTAAAGCGTTTTGTGAACGCCCATTTGCATTGCAGCGTCAGCAACGTAAAAAAATAAGAAAATTTTGACGTTTGCGGACGCCCATGCCACAAGGATATAGAAGTTTAACGATTTGCAAAATATGCGATTTCTTGTCTCTTCCCTTGCCCAAGTTGCAAAAGAGCAAATATGGTGCTAGGCCGGTTCGACGTTCATATTGGTTTAAGTTTCTGGGTCGAGGTAAATGTGAATAAAGTTTATTTACATGTCGCAAGCACTTTTTTCGTGGCAGTTGCTGCATACATTCACTACTGTATTAAAAAAACTGTGCCCCCCTCCCTTGTGATTTTTGGCTCCCCTGCTGCGAAATCTTGGTGACGGGCCTGACTGTAGTAAACGTTACTGCGATTAGTTGGATGAAATGTAGCTCATTTCGATGATATAACACTAAAAACAATTTGGTACACAGTGTTTTCCATTACTGGGTGCCCAGCGTTGCAACACAGTGCTCACATTTTCTCAGAGAAACCTGCGTACATTAACACCCTAAGATAAACAACCTTTTAGTCATCTATTAAAACATTCTCCACAGGATGAGCGAAAGTATTAATCAAGTAAGCAACTTCCCTCTCCTATCAATAAAGCACAGAACGATAGCTTAACTACTGTGGAGCTTTCTAAATAACTGCGGCAACTAGTTTAAAAAGCCCAGCTGCAACCGCGTGGCTGGACCAGGGTTTCTCATAACAGTGCCCTCAGCCCCCTTGGGGCCAACAGCAGAGGCCTTCACTAGGTGGCTTTGCCGTGATATTGCATTACCTAAGCGTCACGATATGTTAAGGCAGGTTTTTTTAAGGAAAATGTTAGGTACCCATTATGGAACTGTAGGGACCCGATTTCTCTGATTCTAGGGACCCGATTTTCTCTGATTCTAGGGACCCGATTTTCAATTCTATGGACCCGAATCGCGTACCTAAAACGCCTTAAAAAACCCTGATTAAGTATTCGCCAGTTAAACTTAGAATGGGGCCACAGTTCATAAAAGTTTGAGAACCACCGGGCTGGACCTTGACCAACGAACGATGCTGCAGCTTGCTAGAATAGGCGCGTTTCGAATAGATTTCCTGAAATAGCGGCCATTGTTACGCAATAATATTAAGGTAGTGACAAAGCGGTGGTGAGCATAACATGGCTGTAAACATGGCGCTAATAATATCGGCTGTGTCGCCCTCATTTGCCAAACAAGATTATTATGGGGGGTGGGACTTAGCTGATGAAATTAAGAAAGCTGAAATTTTAATCAGTCTGAATACCTTCCTCACCTCTTTTTTCAATTATCTCTGCTTACAATAGGCGATGAGATTAGATTCTCCCCCCTGGAAAAGCCCAAATTTTTTAAACTATGTCCAATAGTTTCAAACTATGTCTAACACATTTTTCCACGGGGGTCGAAAAGTTTTGTAGGGGGGTTTCGCCACCCCTGCGCCCTCACTGGTGACGGACCTGGCCGTCACTGTCTCATTGCATTGCCTGACAAGAAGACTTCGTTCAACAGTCACGTGCAAGCAGGGGCAGATCCAGGAGGGGGTGATAGGAGCGATCGTCCCCCTTAAAACCTTATTCACCACGAATTTTTACAACTTGGAAAACAGCATTCGCGACATAAGGCCATTTTGTCGTCCATTGCTTTGCCACAGCAGTGTCGTGAAGTATATTTCATCCCTCTTACTGTAGCGAAGCCGTCATGAGACGTGACTACGAAGTATTACTGAAATCGCCCCCTCTAAACTTTCTGGCTGGACCCGCCCCTGCGTGCAACCAAATCGCCTGCTACCGTAACACGAACTGAACCTTTGAAGATTTGTTGCCGATTTTATTGTTACGCAATAAAGACCAACAGTAGAATAATCCGTTCGCAACTTTCGCAATCTGCCTCAGCAGGCAAAGGAGGCACGAATGCCACGCTTGGTGAATTTTCACTAGATTTAGTGGTTTTTAGGCTGTCCTAATGATCTGATGATTTTTTACAGCAATTTAGTGATTTTTTGCGAAGTGTGTGTTTAAAAAATATAATAGGTTGTCTTTTTTCTAACTTTTCAACTTTTCAGACCTTTTTTGAAGATTTTCAGCCGTTTTTAATCCATACAAATTGATTACGTGAATTTTTGTTTGAAGATTTCCACCAACAGAACGAATAAGTGTTTCTAATTTGAGTTTCTCATTGTTTTCATCTTCGTACTGTTTATTAACTGCAATATTTTCCATGACCATATTTTCATTTCTTTCCAGGAACACTGCTGTAGAAATAATTAATTTATTGTTAGGTTGATTGCGCTAAAATACTCCGTTAGTAGTGTCATGTTCAGCTATTGATGAAGTCTGAAGATTGTTAGTATGAGATTTTGAAGGCTTCAGCATGATCGATTTTAACAAACTTGCAAATGATCTAAAGGTTTTTGGGCAATAAAGTAAATAACTGAATGATTTCAAACAAAACTACAAATTCCGACGCAAAAATTTTAAATCTAGTGATTTTTTTCAGATCCAGTGAATTCTTTTTGAGAATCTAGTGATTTTTGCAGAGAAGCACTGAAAGGAGGGGACGCGAGTGAACTGCAAGCTCATCACTGCACGACACCGTAACTGCGATGCGGCGCTTGTGCAGTGTGAGTGTAATACCGGCAAATAAACTGTCATAGCGAGAATTAAATCAATTATTCGGAATTAAGCTGCTGACTTCAAGATTTCTAGACATTTTTGGTCCTTAATCTCAATTTCCAGGGGGAAATGCCCGTTTTCCCCCCTGCGGACGCCCATGGCTGCAAAGAAATCTAAAATCTCGGAGTTGACAACAAATCCTTCCTCCAGTGGAAATAATTTTTAATTCTCATGCATAAGGCAACCACGAAATTTGAACTTTCACTTTCAAACATGTTTGATGTTTCATCAGAATTTTTCAGCTGGCGTCTGAGACAATATATATCGTCCATACAAATGCAAAGCTTTCACCTGTTTACATGTAACCGTTTGGTACTGTATTTATTCATGTTACTTATGTTGTAAGCCCAACTGAATGACTGACTGTACCGGATCGCTAACAAGCTACAGTATTTGATATTCACACTGGTGTGATGGTGTGAATCTGACTGAACACGTTTTGTTTCACCGATATGAGTACTTTTTTTACACTGCACTGTTATCGGATTCGCATCGGATTGACGCGTGAGCGCTTCGTGCGATTGGCCTACTACAGTATTGCGAAAGCTGGGGAATAGGTTAAAATTGAAAGGTGAAAGCTGATTGCATTACAGAAAGGTGCTTTTCGTATGTGTAATTGGAATCACCGAGACGTGATTTTATTTAGCGTAGTCAGAAAAATAACAGCCAGCAGAGAAAATCGTAGAGAACTCCTGGGCGATGAGGTCATGAAAACCGCGTCGCATCGTAATTACACTCTTCAAGTGACTTTAATAGAGTTTGAACAGCTTTTACAGGGCAGGAAATGGGAGTCTGTTTTTACACTGCAAAGCCACTTTGTTGATTTCAGTCAAGATCATTAACCAGCCTATTATCTGCAGTACAATACAACAGAGTGTCAAATATGAGGATTCACAGTACTTTGTAAATCGTAATCTATGAACAGTAGGTATTGCAATTCACCAAATTGCAATTATAACCTATTCCACAAACTTTTATGACACATTTCATGCTACTCCATGTGTTCCATAATAAACTGAGGAAATCATAGCCACATAACTGGGATACAAAGTTCCAAGTGTAGCCTGTACTGAAGTCATCCACTTCCAATATTACATATTTTGCACAGAGGTTGAATCATTCTACTATACCAAGGTGTAATGAAAACCTGTTAATCAGTATGGGGGTAATAGTCCTTCAGCCCAATATCTGATGTCTTGTAACCTACCGAATAATCTTTCAGTTTGCTCAACCGATTCAATTTTGCTGATTGTTTCCCCATCTTACTAGGTGTAGTTAGCCTACAGGCAAAACTGCAAAATAAATTAATCCGTCATTTTTGCTACAGATTAGTTTGAATAGGTTTATCTGTTCCACGGTAGTGGTTTTAGCATCAAACAAGTACAGAAAGGGTTGTCCAAGATTTAGTACAAATCACCCAACCTCTTTCGCTCGAATCCCTTAATATCGGATTCCCAATCTACCTCTGCTAGTTGGATTCGCTGAATCGCATATGATTGTTAAAATGCGCGCTCACTCACGGTCGTGCTTCAGTGACTTGCGGGATTCCTAATCCAACGCGAACACGATAACAGCTCAGTGTAAAGTAAATAACTGTGATGACCGGAAAATATGTTTATTATAGGCTACTATTTTAGACTTACTGTAGCTAACACCCAAATTTAAATTTTATAAAAATCAAGATTTTACAAGATTTATCATCATTAAACCTAGACACCCAAACAGACTTGAAACAAAACAGATCTGGGTGAAAAAAACAGCAATGGATGCCCTGGTGGAAACATGATAAAACCGTCATTGATGGCAGTGTTGCCAGATTTATTTTTTCAAAAAAAGCTGAACCTTCAGTAAAAAATGGCCAAAAACGCCCTGCAATAGCAAGATACATGCTTCTAATCTAAACAAACGGCTACTTCATAAAATACACAAGAATTGTGGACATATGACAATGCTAAATAAGATTTGAATGCATAGGCAACAAGGAAAGATTCACAGCTAGGTAGAAACTAGTTGTTTGTCGCTATAAAATCTCACAATTAAAAAAACTGTAGGCATGGCATGTTTCTAAGATCATGCGGAAGTGAAGGAACACTTATAACTTAAATTCCCCAAGTGCAAGCACCAATTGGCACTTAGCACAGAGTTCGTTGAAGACACATGGTCACAACATAAAAAGAACTGTTAACACTGATTAGTAACATAGGCAGTTAGCAATATTAGGATAACAATATGAAGAGTGTGTTTGGTTAAACACGATATCAACTGAATGGATTGTCACAAGCCAATCCAATCCTATGGTCTGTTACAAGCCATACAGCACCCATAAACAGGTATATACACACGCACAACGGCTTGACCTGCAAGGTCTGCACAACGCGGCAAGCACAATCGCACACTCACACTGCCTCGCTTTCACTTGTAATTCACTACACACGGCGAAACGCACACACAGGGGACGAGTCTTTAAACAAGGTGTTGTCGTTGACAGTTTAGGCTTAAAATATAGACATATTTTCAAAAACGGCCAACAGAAAAAATTTTCTGCCAAACGACCTTCAAAAAACGGCCAAGAAAAAGCGAAACGACCAACCCAAAAATCGTGCGGCCAACCAACTTGAAATGCGGCCGAATTTCAGAAATTTGACCGCAAAACGGCAATTCTGGCAACCCTGGCTCTGAGAGATTGCACAACAATGGCGGTAACGTCACAATGGCAGTTGGCTGGATCACAACACCTAAAGGCAAGATATATGGCTGTACTGCTCCACTGCGGCGCAGGCGGATGATCAGCTGATCTTTGCATTGAATGGAAGTTAAGCCGCTGCCTAGGATTGTTTTTAACAGTGAACCGCTGAAGAAGTTCAGTGAGGATGTTAACCAATCAATCCGTAGTACCAATGCAAGGTGTGTGATCCGCCTTTTCCTAAAAAGATGATATGACTTTTGAGTTTGACGTTGGGCATGTGTAAGTCTATCCAATCATGTCTGCCTGAGTTTGCGGTACAATTTGTCTATCTGTAAGATCTTAATTGCCTGACAATTATTGCCAAACCCTGGTTGAGCTCAATGTTTTAAATCAAATTATCGAGCAAGACATGAGTTCAAGACTACTCACAGGCGCAATGGTGTTGGCATGTACGGTACTCGCAGTCATTGCTTTCGCAACGCAACCATACCCGTGAGGCGTGCAAGGCGCTGAGACGCGCCTAGCAAGGGGGAGATGAGCGGTGGGAGAGCAACTGCGTTCATTTTCTTTCTGACGTGATACCGAAAATTTGCTTTGTGTTCATCATTTTTTTAAATTTTCAGCATACAGCATTCTTTGCTATGTTGGCTGGAGAGACAGAGAAAGATTGATTTTAATGGCGTTGAAAAGCGCTAACATATAAAAGAAGAGAGTCGCATATCAAAATGCCACCTATTTTGTGATTCTTTTTAAGTGAAAACCAGCAAGCATAGCAAAATATCTTGTGATCGCAATATCAAAGACACTAATAAAGTACCTTTTAATTAAACCAGTATTGATTAGTATGTGAGCTGCAAAGTTAGCTGGAGAAAAACGGAATTTGCAGCAAAAAAACGAAACAGCACGCAAAAACACAAAACAGAAAGGATCAGGCCAATAAGTGTTTAAGTGTGGTGTTACTTTTTAGAAACTTTGAAGCTTTTTACTCAAGAATTAATCAACAGCTAATAATTGAATTTCAAAACTAATCTACAATGCATGGTAATTTTTCTATTATATGGGCAATGCCGTAATTTAGAACGGTGTTTAGAAATGTGCGTAAATGGTGTTTAGAAGTGTACATATTCAAAGCTGTAACAAAACTGCAAATAAAGCAGAATAAACAAACTAAAATTGTTGCTTCCAGATGCATGCTTTGTTCCACCAGGTATTGCAGAAACTGTTTAGAAAATGAAGCTATAGAGTGTGATTTTGGAACAATAATGCAGTAATAGAAAGTTATTTAAGAATAATAAGATCATTAGCAATTTGTGACAATTTTATTTGCTTTTGACGCTTTTTTACTTGAGATCAGTGGTTCTTAACCAGGGGCACGCCTCCCCAAGGGGTCGTAAATAAATTTTCAGGCGCGAACCCTTACACGCTCTACAACACGAAAAGTTTTGAACGGGAATGTGTTCCGTCCAAGTTACGTATTTAAGCCCTTAGCGAAATGCCTGCACTATGCTAACCTGCGCCAACACACGCTCGCATTCGCCTGACACTGTTGGCCCACGAACGCCTTCACATAGCACTTCCAGAAAAACGTTTAGATACCCTTGAACAACACTGTCGAGTGCAGGCCGGTAGCCAGGGAGGGGCATTTGGGAGCAGTGTCCCTCAAATTTTGTTTGCGTCCCCCAAAATTATTTGTGCCCAGAAAAGTTTGTTATAAACATGTAATAAAAACAAAAATCGTGCCCCTTAAAAATGTATTTTCCCTCCCAAATCGTGAAACCTAGCTACGGGCCTGATCCAGCATACTGAACTGGAAATTTTTGCGCTAGTGTCTCCGCACAAACCTTGCTACTTCTAGTAAACAAATTCTGGTGATTGCAACCATCTTGGCTTGTTCAGGTATAGAGAGATTGGTCGGATATTAAATGCTAAACAACTTGGGTTGTTGCGGTGTACTCGATGAAATTGTTGCAGTTTAGTTTTTTGCATCAACCCAACTCGAAATGCTATCGGTAAGGTGCGAATATACGAGAGAAAGAATGCTCAATGGCATTTCTAAAAGTAGATATTCAAGTCGCTTCTACGAAGTAAAAGAGCCATTTTGTGTTTTCGCTCTGTACGCCAAAGCACGTATATAGCCGATCACCAATGAAACCTGACCGGCAAAAAAAGACTAGGCTACAGCCTAAGCAGACATTAAGACAAGCGCGTGTGTATGAGATGGTTTCTTAATTATTAAGTTTCATGCCTCAAATTCGTAGGTTTTGAACTTCTGTTTTGTGTGTTGTAACTTTGGGTATTCGACACTCAGCAGCTGGTACGTATATCAATTTTACAGAAGTTTCGCAAGTTGCACTGCGAACCTCTCTCTCGGATAAAACTAAATGAAAAATCTGAAAACTTGCGAGCACTCAGGTCTGGAAATGCCAAAATCCTGAAAATCCTTTCTCCGTGAAGTCAACTGACAACGTCATAATTTCTCACCAAGCTCCTGCACTGTTTGGCCGTTTGTTTATCTTTAGTAGTGAAATGTTCAAGGCGCAAATGATACAAAAAATGAGCCACGAAACACTCTTTGACAGGTTTCGCGAACTTGACGACAGAGTGAAGGATCTGTATCGAATGCTTGAGTCCTTAAACGCATTGGCTAAGGATGTCAACACAGCGTGTGAAAAATCGTCCTCTAAGAGCAAGAGACGGGCTGCAATTGGGTTTGGCCACGTAACGTATGAACAAGTGCGTTCTTCTATCTCTAACTGATGCCTCGTGTGAGGTTTTTTTTTCATTTTCGTGTATTTCTGACGTAAACTGCTTGCTTTTCTTGTTGCTGCACCTGGAAGACAGCCATCTTCATTAATATAGAAACAGAATCGCTCGTCGGTAAGAACTTCATTTGACACTTTAATTAGCATTTACGGACTGAACAGGTTTAAATTTGTTCTGATGTGATGTTGAGTGTTGCTGCTTTTCTGTAAACGGCGTTGCAAAATAGTCAATTTTAATTGCGCTGACACTGTCAAAACAACACTGCTGTTTACAGAAAAGTGCACAAACAACTACTATATTACTCCCACTTCTTGGACATCGGAGCTAGGGTTTTCAACGTAGCTGGAAAATGATGATTTTAATGTTGTTTCATGCTTTTTATTGCTTTCCAACGCTTACTCTGACGTTGCACACAGTGACATCCAGGGATCCCACTTTTGGGGAATTTGTCCCTTGATTGGGAATTTCAACAACGTTTGGGGAAAAATTTGGGGAATTGAGGTATCTAGGCATTTTTTAGGGAAACTGCATTTTGTGGGATAAACTTGGGAACAGTCAGTGTGGTCCCGCATTTCCATCAAATATCATATGGTAATCAGATTAAGATTTAAATGTCAATTCCAAGATTTAGTCTATCTGTTGTATTGACATTGTATCTAAATTAGTCTAATCTCTACGGTCAAATGCAACCCAACCAGGTCTTGAGTATATAGTAGTGTTCCTGAAAGTGGATGAACTTAGTGAGCAGAGGTTTTTATGTGGGGTTTATTTATGAAAGGGGTTGCAAGGGTACCAACTAAAAATCATTAGGGTTGCATCATCAAGTAAAGTGTCACTTGGCCAAATCTAAAATGAACTCTGCGAGAACTGGTTGTTAAATTTAAAGGATTGTGGACATGAGAGAAGAAGAGCTGCCCTTGCAATAGTCTATGGTAGCGGCAGGGCCTACGAGAGGGGGTGCGAGAGGTACATTGTACCCGGGCCCGGTAGGTTCAGGGTTCTAGGAGGATGAAAGTACGCACGCTAAGATTTACTTTGACCAAGCCCAAATTAATGGTCGCTTTCTCCATCTGCAGCGCTGCTGGTAGTTTTAACAGTTTCCCCACTAAAATCTTGACAAATCCGAAATCAAAATTTTGAATAAAAACTTGCCCAGCTTTTGGCTGGTTTATTTGTTTTTGTTGTCATCTTCCCTCAGGTTGCAATAATTTGTGATTATTACCTCATCCACATCAAATAACGATGAGCAGATTTTGTGCAGTGTATCCTCGATAGATTCCATGCAGTAAAACTCTAATAAGCCGCATGTAAGAAGTGCTGTCGCTTCTCACAGAGGCTCGGGTGTTTAACAAGAACCAGCGCCACATTTTCGTGCCAGAAGATGCATCGCACAGAGGCCCGTCAAATTCTAGAACGCAGTTCCCTTGCAAAGTTGTCCAGTAGGCCTATGTGTGATACGCAACAGTCAGCAGCATGAAGTTAAATTCGGTGCACTACCGTTCTACAACGTACGGTTACTGACAGTTCACACATTTTCGTAACAATTGCACAAACACATGCAGGGTTGTTTCACGTAATTGTAACTATCGAGCACTGCCATTGTAACTTGTATGCAGGACTCTCACAAATGCAACTCCAAAAATACCAAGAACAGTACCAAAAAGTCTCTAAGTCTGTGGTGGTGCAGCATAAAATCGGAGCGCCATGATAAATGTTGAAAATGTAACCAAACATGATTTACAAAATAAAGTTAAATGGTTCATTTTACACATTTTCAAACTTTTCCGAAAATTCCTAAAAAATCCTTTAATGGGACAAAAGTTTTCTACTACTGTACACATTTGGCTCGTATAAAAACTGCCATTGAAGTGTTATTTACAATGAAGTTGCCTTCTAAATCCAAGCATAATGCAAATGACTCATTATTATATTTGAAGTCATTTGTTTGTGCATTTTTGTCAGCTGTGTGGTTCAAAATTCTAAGCAGATTGCATCTACTTTTCCTGCTAAATAAAATTTACGACTTCAAGCTTCAAGAAGGTTTTCCAAATCCAAATATGTATTTGACTGAGAATTTTGCTCACAATTCCGGCCACTGTGTCATCTGCAGAGAGATCATTCAGCAAGCTTAAACTAATCAAAAATTGATCCCGTGCGGTGTATCTTGCCAAATTGAATATTGAATCCACACTTGCACAAGAAAAAGAATATGGTGATATTATCAAAACCTTTGCTAAGGAGCAGGCACGAAAATGTTTTTGAAATAATCGTGACATTTGCACCAGTTTCTCAATATATAGGTTGTTTGCACATTATTTCAGATTGAACCTGGCAGGATTGCGTTTGAGTTTAAGAATCGAAATGCAACGGCGCATGCGAGAAACGTCTGACGCCTGAATAAGACGAGAATCCGTTAAAAAATTTCAAACGGTGCACACCTTGAAAAATAGGAAGTCCCTGCTTCCTTCTTTTATCAAAAATCTTGATGAGAAATTTTTTTTTAATTTCCTATACTGAGCCAAACTGAACGTGTTTTGAGGCTTTTTTAAACAACATGATACATACAGTGAAAAGCTATGATTTTTACTTTATACTAGGAAGATATTTTTCTGAGTACGAGTCTACTGAAACATACGAAGCTAATAATTTGCAATGTGTTATAGGTCAAATAAAAGCTCTAGGTTTTCTGAGGGCTTTCGAAAAATTAGCCGACTGGGCTCTGCTTTCATCTTTTTGCGATGATTCAAACTTGCATATATCTGTATTCAAGTAATTTCACTCCACAGGTGAAACAAGCAAGGAATCAATCGCAAATTTTTAATAGGAAATCAATTTCATGTAACGCTACGCATCTTCAGTCCTTACATCTTATTGAAATAATATAGGCCAGTTGCCACGCAGGCCCGTAGCCAGGTTTTATTTGCGAAGACACAGAAAAACGTGGGAGGGGGCACTGCCCCCGAATGCACCCGGTGACTACGGGCCTAGTTGCCACTGTAAATCTTGGAATGGTAAATGTTTTATATTCTGATTACTACGCCAACAAGCTTTACAAGTTGCGACGAGGGCCCCAGAAGTTAGGGAGCCCGGTATCGGTCTTCGTACACTCTGGTAAAATTTCTCTCGGAGGCCCTGGGTAGCGGTGATGGAAAGACTTTAAAAAAGTGAAGTTACAGTAGAGATTGTTTTTAATATCCCCAAAGGCAGAACATATATTGACGTTTAAAGTTGACTATATCTATTTTGTTTTATAGCGTACTGATATGCATGAGTTTAAGAAGGGGTGAGGAGCTTAGCCCCGTGGATGTTGTAATTTGATATTTGTTTATTAAGTTTTTAGTTAAAAAATACCTTTGTGTTAGTTTTGAGTTGATGAAATCAAATTTCACCACTGTTGCCCCCCTGGAAAATTTTTTTCGGCCACTTCATGGAAAAATCCATTATTTCCCCAACCCCTGGAAAATCCATCTGACACGCATGCTGGTATGTGCTGTGCTGTATCATTATTACGCCTAAGTCGCCTCAATTGTAATGTAAATAATTGCTGCGAATGAGACATCATCAGCTTTAGTTGAACCTTCCCCAGCAAAAATCCAGTTTGTGCAAAAAATTGGCAGTGAATGATTTTGTTGTCACCTCTTGGCGTGACGTTGAATGCATGGTTCGTCACGAACGGGTTGCGGGCAAAGAATTGCACGCATATGCATGTGGTCTGAAGTGAACATGCAATAATAGAGTGATCATGGGTGTGATCGCTATTGTTGCCTGCTATCATATTGAGAGCTTTGTTCGCTTGTTCGGGCTCTCCGATAGCAGCAGTTGCATCCGTCTGAATTGCAAACTGGTTGGTCAGCTCTTTACTAAGCGCCAGAAATCCTTGATGTTCAGTATGCAATAAAACTGTCCCTTGTAGATCACACGAATAAAGCACAGAAACAGGTAATAACGCGCAGTTAGCTATTTTTATAACAAAACATAACTTGCCTTTCAGGCTTTTATTCTGACCAAGCCATTATTTTCTCTTGTTTAGTCAAGAACACCTTAAGAATCATCCCAAAACTGTTCTTAAGCACATTAGTCAATAGAGTAACACTAAGTGTGCAAATGCAATAAGCCAGGAAGCTGGTTTACCGGGATGCCGGGACAACGGCGCAGCATGGGGAGCAGTAAAAAAATTAGGACAATGGAAAATTATAAAAACAAACAAATTTTGACCAATATGTTTGTTTCCGTTCAGCTACAATATGGACCTCAAAATCAGTAACAGAAATTTGTTGCAGCCGTAATGCTGTATTGCCCTGAGCCGACCAAACAGAGAGTCGAACCAACAACCATCGGCATAACAGCAATAGAGATTGACCACTCGACTAGGTTCACTCTGTTGTTACTCATACGAATCCAACTTTAAATGTGGCGTAATCACCACGCCATTACCATTCTGAATTTTCTTGTTGGGCAAATAGCTGCAATGAACTTAAAATTCGATTCAATTTTGATAAATTCGATTCAATTTTGGAAATTGCCATTGATACTGTTATGAAAAAGGCACTTACACCCTTGTTGCCCCCTTTTTCAAAGGGCAGGCTGTACAATGCCTCTGTCATTTTCCCGCTTTCCAGCGTCCCTGCTGACTTATACTGTATTTTTAAGTGATAAAAGTTAGGTGAGAATTACACACTGCTTTGTGCAAAATCTAGGGAATTTGTGTGAAATTTTGGGAATTTTTAACTCATCTTTAGGGAATTTCTAGTCAACATTTGTGGGAACCCTGGTGACATCACCAGTGCACTCTGTTGAGCCGGCAACAGGGTATATTTTAACACCCCTAAACGAGAGGCCAAGTGCTGTTTCTTTTATTGGCAGTTCGTTGTTTTTCCGATGAATTTGCCGATTAAACACAAAGAGTGAGACCGGTTGTTAATAGTCCACATGCTCTGTAAGTGGTTTGAAATCTGTGGGAGTAACGAAAAATGCATACAAAAACTCTCTGCAGACGAAATTTAAGCAGAAAAATATAACAGACAAGAAAAGAGAATAAACCAAAAACCTGTCTGTTAAACCGACTGTAATACTTGCGGTAGAACAAAAGTTACTTGATCTTTATATTGAACAGCCCTACGCTTTCTGCTTCTCGTCTCGTGCATATTATCTCACAGCGTACCTGTTCATCTTCCGCTTGTGAGCAGATGTTCTTGGTGAGCGGAAAACCTTGTGAGTAAACCTCTTCAGAAGAATTAGTGAAATGCTAAACTTTTGTTTCGTCTTTATTCGCAGCCACTTCTCGATCACTCCCTTACTTTTGATGATACTAAGCTATTGTGCCGATACATCAAGTATTTGTTCTTTGTGATTATCAAGCTGATTCATCAAAGACACGAGCGGTTTGCTGGTATATCAACGATGGCAGAGTTGCATCAACTGAAGACGAAAGACAGGTAATTTCTTTGAAATTAGGCACGAAATCCTGTATATGGCAATTTGTGGGATAGACACCATGTGTAGCAAAGTGTTTGCGGAAAGTGGTTTATTGTTCAGAAATAACCGTAGGCGCATGTGACGAGAGTGTGCGAGTGTGGCAACCCCCTATTGTGCCGCATGATTTGCGAGACTAAGACGAATAAGAGCAGCGCTTGTGAAATTTTAGGTAAAAAGAAAGTGTTTTTCACGACACAGTAACCGATCAGGACAATTTGTCATATGAAAAATACCAAAGATATTTAAAAAACGGTGAAACGGTGGAATTGACTTTCTTGGTAGTAGTCTAGTTTGAAGTGAATGCATATCGTTTTTTCGTTTGCTCTCCACTTTATTTTCAAGGAAAAATCACGAAACTTAACAGATAATGAAGGTATACAGTTAGACGATACGTGTAAATTGTGGTAGGTTTTCTCTTGTCCAACCTATGCAAGCAGTGCCGGTGAAAAACGTTTTTGAAACACCTTGCTTCACATGCTGGGGCGTAACGAAGGGGAAGCAAGGGGGCACAATTCCCCGGGCGCCGAATGACTGCGGTGGGCGTCGAAAAGTCCCAACAATGTCACAAGTACTTTCTATACTGTAGTTTTCGCAGTTTTGCTTAGCGAGATCATGAGCTCATCTGCACTTCTATCAGTCCAAACGTGCAGCGCAAAACCTAATGAGATGCGAAATTCGAGAGCTGAAGGATATTGTGCTGCGAAGTTCGGTTGAGCAACAAGATTTTTCATACATCTTTCACAAATTTGAATGTTTTGCTCATAAATTACTGAAGATCAGAACAAGCACGTCCACGATATATATATTGTTATTTTATACCTGAACGGTGTTTACTGTGGAAAGTTAAGAAAATCAGCTGTGATGACATTTTCTGCAGGTTTGAATTTAAAAAAACAACAAGGTCGTTTTTGCTTAGTTTTCTATCGGAAGCGTACGACAGAATAGCAAAGCGGTTAGGAATCGAAAACAGCGGTAAACAGGGGAGTCACATATACCTCCTCCACGCTTTCCACAGCGATTTCTGCACAATCAACCGGCAGGATTACGCCACTCTCTTGCGCGGTAAGGCATAATGTATACAAAAAGAACGTACGCTTGCTATATTGCTTTCTTCAAAATAGCCTCGCAGGACAATGAGCAGTATATCGCGTATTTTGAATGTGTTTTTTATTTAAAAAAAGGTAGTGGAATTTAGAAGGTATTGGCAGAGCGGGTTTCATTGTCGACTGTTTATAATGCTGTGTTTCACACCGTAAGGTTTCTAAACTGGTCATGTGGTCATGGGCGTCGGAAAAGGGGGGCAGAGGGGGAGTTGCCACCTCTGGATTTTGAAATTATTAGCTAAAAAAGGTTGTTGTTTCAATTTCGAGGGGTAAAAATTGATTTCACCACTTTTGGACCCCCCCTGAAAAAAAATTTGGGAAAAGCCCCTACGGGCCCCCCCCGGAAAAAATCTTTCCGACGCGCCCATGCGTGTGGTTAGCTGTATTTACAAAAAAAAGTATTTGATGTATTTCAATGTTAATGTTAATAACAAATTAAAGTGGATCAAATACTGACACTCCTTCAGACAAATGTACCCATGTGTGCATTGTAGCATGCCCAAAAACCTGACAACTAAGTCAACTCATGAGATTTGCGGAAACTCCAAAAAGTTGCAAAACATTGGTTTATTGTCTGGATCCCAAATACCCCAGGAATATAAATAGTTAGGCATGCGCACGTCGTAAATGCTTTGATTTTATCAATAAGCGGCCATTTTTACAAAGTAAAGTCCCAGCAGATTCAAGGTCATACACAGCAAATACATTATCAAAGCTTACTCAATTGCGACTTCGGTGAAAGCATATGATTGTTGCGAACATACAAGAATGTTGCGATACAAACAAGGATTTCAACATTTTGGGCTGCTGTTCAGATCTAGCAAACATCCAAAACCCCTTTTCCTTTTCTAAGAGAAAAGATATCAAAACAATTATTTATACTGGGCTTTACGGGAAATTCAGTAATTTTTCTATCTGCGCGCGGATTTATGCTAAAAAAGAGTTTGGCGCAGTTGTTCCTAGCAATTTAGTTTCGCATCATTGCAGCATGTATACATAAGCTTTAATGTTCAGAATGTATTTGGCCTGCAGGCGAAGGGTGCAGTCAAGCACGGACGGGTGTTAGAACAATCTTGGTGGCTAGAGTTTGTATTGCTGTATGCTCATGTTGGCGTTTACTGTCCTTTCGACTGATTGTCTATTAACCGTTAAGAGAAAAAGCTTTGTCTTGCCCCGATGCGATTTACGTTATTAGTTATCACACATGAAGTGCGATCCTAAATTTGTATTTTCATTATCGGAAAGCAACACGTTCTTGAGAACCTATAGCAGAATCGTTGCAGACCCCAATCGACACCGTTTTCAGCAAACACCGTCGTTCGGTAACTGTGAGCTTTCGGAAGTGGTCAAATGAGACCGTTGTTATTTCGCTTCTGTATGAGTTACCTTTATTTTTCAAGTGAAAATAATTTTTTTACCTCGTACTGCAATATGCGCACCGTTTTTCTGTTCTGGCAATCACACATTGAGAATTACCAATCATTTGGTACAACTGCAATATCAATTTCATTGGCAGACATTCTTATTCCATTATCCATTCTCAATCGCTCATTGTGGTCTCTTTCCTTGCTCTCATACGTGACAATCGCAGTTTGATGAGGCACAGTATGGCCAAGGTGTACTGCCATGCTGTGCCTCATCAAAGTTTAGAATTATAACAGGCGGGACGCAAGCCGCATTTTATCTGAGCAGTGAACTTGCGATCTTTGCTATGCAGGACGAAGATCCCTTTCTGCAGTTTCCGCTCAACAACTTCAGCTACCGATGCCGCAATCTCAGCGCTTGTCAAGCAGAGCAATGGTTGACTACACTATGTCTCGTATACACGCAACTGTTAGAGATTCGAGCCTGCGACTAGCGTTTTACGCTTGCGTACGCGCTGTGTACCATATTCGGACGTCAAACGATTTGTGACAGAGACGAAAGTTGCGGTTTTTTTCGAGTAGTTTGTCCTGTCCCAGAAAAACAAGACAGCTACTGCTATTTTTTCACTTTAGCCTCTACAAGTAAAGCCATGTAGGCTACATTGAAAACACTTCATACCACTTTATTCACACAATTAATTTATTTCTTTTATTGTATTTGAACTTGCAAGATGATAACGGCGTGTTTAGGAATTGCCTGAACTGAACCGTATTTCTGCTGGCTTGACTGAAACTGCCCTGCTGTTGACGTTGCTGCACAGTAAAGATACATATTACATGCATTGTTGTCTTTTACATTTCACTGAAACTAAAAAATGTGAATACTTCTCAAAACACGACCCAGCAAAGAGGTAAAACATCCAGTAACTGACGTCCTGTGATACAGCAGTTGAGCATAAGCAATCAGATCAGAACACAGACCGCCAGTCTGCCACAGTGTTGCCAACCCTTCTTACATTGAATATACCAAATCTAATCTAAAAATATACCAAATATATACCAAATTTATATCTATAACGAAAACATACAATTTAACGCCATTTTTTCAATGCCTTTGTATTGTTTCACGTAAATGATTAACAGTTACGTTGTGTACTGCCACCATAAAGATGCTGCAAGCTCAATTTCTACTTTCTTAATTTAGCGGTGAGTACAGTGGCAGATTTATCCTACTACTCACTAGAAAATTCATCCTTCCAACACAGTGCATTTTCATTTTTTGTGGGCCAGAATATTATTATGCTCTATATTAGCTAGCAATTATATTTTTGCACAGTTAGCAGAAGAGATACACAGCACAAGCTGAATACTTCTTTGCAAGCCACTCCAGCTCTATCAGCCACTCTGCTAAATCTTCTGCCACTTTCGTACGCAGCTTTCCCACATTTAAAAGCATTGTCTGTCTAAAAGCGCATACCTAGAGCCAAGTTCAGTTTTTTCAGGGCGTCTAAGCTCTCTTGCAACCTCGCTTTCCGCTTACCCAAAATGCATGCTTACTCCCATGTTAAGCAAAATCGGTGAACTTTTTATATGGCTTCAACACCACTGTCGGTTTCTCTGTTTTCGCTTTGTAATAAACCAAATAAACTGGTTTAAAATTTCAACTAAACCCTCTGACAAAAATATACCAAATTTTTCGTATGTACCAAATCAAAAAATTATATACCAAGCACTTTGAAAATATAGCAAATTTTTCAAATTTGGTATATATATACCAGTTAGCAACACTGGTATGCCGCCCTCCCTCACCCTCAACAGCCTGAACT
>Ga0210059_1006237_pt1 | contig 19156 bp, 5 predicted proteins | sample Ectturendosymbi2_FD_188042 | JGI IMG/M metagenome (GOLD analysis project Ga0210059, IMG submission 188042) | Ecteinascidia turbinata endosymbiont from Florida, USA - Sample 2 (SPAdes) (version 2) | ecosystem: Host-associated > Tunicates > Ascidians > Unclassified | place: Key West, Florida... | reverse complement strand
GCAGAATCCGTAAAACCTCTACCTTTCTGAGTAAGCGTGCATCTGTCCCAAACATCCTTGCTGAAAAGCATAGGACATACGTTAACAGGTTTATGAAGTCTGTCTTTCGACAAATCTTGGAGTTCATCCAAAACAGTATTATAAGCAGACGAACTGTTACGACATTTCAGTATTAGCCTCTTGATATCAGCTTTGCTGCAACTTTTCTTTTTCAACAGCAGAAAGTGCTTTGCATTTGCGTAAGAGAGCAAACAACTTTAACAAACCTTTCCATGAGGGGAGTGAGAAAATTTAGAAGTTTCATCTAAACAGCAAAGCGCAATAAGACATTGCTGTCATCAATTGTAACACACCTGAAACGACAGGAGGGCCAACCTCAACTGCAACAAGAATCAGCGACACTTGCTCCCTGCTGGCTTACTCACAGGACAATGAATAGAGAAGCAAAAACCTGTCGAGAAAGATGCATTTCATCGTATCCCAGTCAGAAACAAACAAAGGACAAACAAAGGCGTTAGGTGATGAGATCCTTGCTGAAACAATGCAACCAACCAGAGGAGGCACACCAGAAGAGTTGGAAAAATACATTTTACAGGAGACATAAGCACCACCATCGCGCATCATGAAAATATGGCAGCGAAAGACATTTTTGGTGTTAGAGTGCCTTTGCAATTTTTCATCTCATTTCGTTTAAACAAAAATAACCCCCGCGATTTTTTCACAGATCAATAGTTTGATAAATAACCAAAGATTTTGATATAAAATTTGTTATCATAACCCCTCGGAAAGTATTTTAATATTGAATTGAAATCGATAGTCGCACAACACAAGAATCTGGCAACGAAACGCATTTTTGGTGTTAGAGTACCTTTGCAATTTTTCGTCTCATTTCGTTTAAACAAAAATAACCCCCGCGATTTTCACAGATCAATAGTTCGATAAATTCCAAAGATTTTGATATAAAGTTTGTTATCATAACCCCCTCGGAAAGTATTTTAATACTGAATTGAAATCGATAGTCGCCACACGAGAATCTGGCAGCGAAAGGCATTTTTGGTGTTAGAGTACATTTGCAATTTTTCGTCTCATTTCGTTTAAACAAAAATAACCGTCGCGATTTGTTCACAGATCAATAGTTCGATAAATTCCAAAGATTTTGATATAAAATTTGTTATCATAACCCCCTCGGAAAGTATACTAATATTGAATTGAAATCGATAGTCGCACAACACGAGAATCTGGCAGCGAAAGGCATTTTTGGTGTTAGAGTACCTCTGCGATTTTTCTTCTCATTTCGCTTAAACAAAAATAATCCCCGCGATTTGTTCACAGATCAATAGTTCGACAAATTCCAAAGATTTTGATATAAAATTTGTTATCATAACCCCCTCTGAAAGTATTTTAATATTGAAGCGATAGTCGCGCAACACGAGAATCTGGCAGCAAAAGGCATTTTTGGTGTTAGAGTACCTCTGCGATTTTTCTTCTCATTTCGTTTAAACAAAAATAACCCCCGCGTTTTTTTTACAGATTAATAGTTGGATAAATTCCGAAGACTTTGATATAAAATTTATCGTCATAACACCCTCGGAAAGTATTTTAATTTATAGTTGAATTATCACTAATTTTCAAAAACATGTTTGTTTTAAACAATTCGTATGAGCTTGCTACAACATATTTGCAAGTTTTTTTTGCTTTGGATGTTCTGTTCAGAACTTGTTCTTTCATTTGCTTGTGTTTGTTTTGTCGTAACAGGTCATTTTATCCCTCTTTGAGGTCTTTCAATTTTACGCGTGAACCTCGTATTCACTGAAAAAAGTGCGGCTGGAAAAGTCCTGCGCACTTTACCAAGGTCAGCAGTATGAGTATCCTGCAATAAAAACATAGTTGTTTTTTAGGTGACTGAGCAATACAGTAGTTTTGTTAGCGTTTTTATCGCGTAAAGCTCATTTGGTATTTTTTGATGTGATTTTTTCTACTTGAATTTTCTTCAGTAAAGTCATTCAGAAATCAGATTGCTATTGAGTACTTGCGCAAGTTTGTACTTCAGTACTGCTCCCATGCTATTGCTAGCCAAATCAGAGATCTTGATGAGCTTGAATAGCAAATAGCTGCCACTTTGCCAACTGGCAAACATAGAAATCTTACCCCAAGAAGACAAAGAAAAGGGTAACACCGAGAAAATGACAAAAGAACGTTTGGGTCTGATGCCTTAGATTACTTCGTGGTTTTTAGTTTATGCAACCATGTGAAGCCTTATTTCTTAGCTTATGGTCACTGCTCAGGCGAAAGGTCCTTTTCAAGATTCAAAATAACCAAAAATAAATTAAAGGGCTGCCATGTTCCAAGAGAGGCTGTCCACACTAAGCAATTGGTGCATTAAGAGCAGCACTTTTCAAACTTTTTTATGTTACGGCACACTAATACATTCTGAATTCGGCTGCGGCACACATACTTTGAAACAAATAGCCAAGTTGAGATGAAAAGTGTAAGGTTTTATCAAAACATAAAACTTTTGCTGCACACTTCAGCTTCTTGAAACTTCAGCGGCACACAGTTTGGGAAACACTGATTAAGAGTGACAAACTTAGGCAAACAAATTGTACTGAACTCTTGGATAATTTTGTGATGAAGAAGGCAGGACAAAACTTTTTCAACTGTTTACTGTGTTATGTTCAGTCTTGCTTGATTCGATCTTGATGATTGTAGCTTTTTATTTCTTTATATGTATTTCAATAATGACAGCATTGAGCATAAGCGAAATTTTAACAAACCTGTCCAATCACTGCAGTGGGTATTTGTGAGCTCAGCTCTTCCAAATTTGATTATGAAACACTATAAATCAGTAAAGATTTTATCAAATTTTCAGAATCAAGTCCCCTTGCGCAAATTTAAATCCTTTATTCAAGACTTTCTGACGACGGTTCTGGTTTTCAAACCTCTCGTCTTTTCATGCGACAGTTTAGTTGGGTTCGATTCTTACTAGTCTGAAAAAGTAAAAAACACGCGAATCGTGAACTTAACAATTACAACCATTTGGGTGTGTTTTGCTCGTGTGTGTAAGATTTTTATAGTCTTGGTAAGTGAGTTGTAACATGGTCCTCAAGTCGTGCTTTAAAGTCTTTATGCCACCACACATGTTATGTATATAGGTGCAGTGTGTTTGTTTTTTTTTAACACAGATAAGAAAAAATATGTGATTCTTATAAAAAATGTAGGCCATATGTTTTGTCAAATATTTCAATTCTGGCAATTTCGGTTGGTTTGCAGTGGTAGTTGATAATCTTGTTCCCGCCAGCTAAGTAAGATTTCAACAATTCCGCGCAATTCAACACTTTTGCGTCAAAGGCAGCAACAAAAGCAGTGATCATAGGCATTCCAGTAATGATTTAGAAATTTTTACTGACCATACTTTCAGAGCGTCATTTTCGAATTTTCTCAAAATGATTGAACTTTCCATTTTTTCCTGACAACAGTTTGAAAGGGGCTTCACAAGTGGATTAGCCCAGGGCAGGAGCGGGCAACTTTTTTTGGTTTGCGTGATGAAATCAGCTAAATGACAAAATTCTTCCGCGTGCCAACCAGTATTTGTGGTGAGGGGTCTGAATTTTGGCAATCCACTTCATAATTACTTGTTTTGACAAAAAAAAAATTCCTGCAACTTGATATTTTCTTATTTAAAAAAAGGCAGTGGCTATAGATACGCCTGTCTGTGGATCTTAAAATTTGAAAACTTATTAATATGCTACCTGTGACCTAACAGTAACACAAGATGAGAGTGCAGTAGGCTTGGTAGAAACGAAGGAAACGTAAAAGAAAAACACTAAACCTAACCCTATCCATAAGGTAATCCTAACCTAACCCTAAGCTAAGGCTAACCTAACCTTAACCTAACACTAACCTAGCACTAACCCGTAAAGGTAACACGTAAGCCTGAAAAAAAGTAAAGTCGGCAAAGTGAGAGTCGAACCAAATACCATTGGCATGGCAGTCGTAACGCCTAACCGGTACACCACGAGACCCATGCCATTTGAATGACAAACTAACCCTTTTATTTGAATTGCGTCAGGCCAGGCATATCCAGAGTCACTTCCTTAAAAAAAACGTGACATGTGTGACATTTTTTGAAAGTGACTTTTTATCTGCAATAACATATCACAAGAATTCTGTGAAGTAGGGCCACTTAACTGCAAAAACATATCGTAGGCTGTTACCACAGAGGTTACACTAGTTTCATGTAAAATCTACAAATTATAACAATTGCACAGCTAAGACAGTAATTAAAACAGTATGTGACGTGTGTGACATCAAAATGTGACGTGTGTGATAGAGTCCACTTTTGCCAGTATCATCGTTGGATAGTAATAGTAAAGATTGGTCTAAGGTCCAATCATGCAACTTGTGATTCATTTTAAACCTGTTGCCAGGGCAAGTAACCTCTTCATACACCTTTTTAAACATTGGTGACTTGGAACCTCTCTACAAACAAAATTGTATGCCTTAATCACATCAGAGTAGTTATTCTGGCAACACCATCACATGATGTGCAAGCTAATACTAGAAATGATTCAAGTGATTTATTGCAGTTTTTTAACTTAGAAAATGGCAGGTGGACCTTTAAGTAAAAAGAAGAATAGTCTATGTTTAGTGTGAGCAATTCATAAGCTAAAAATTGTTCCATAGTGTCGGTAAAGATTAGTCAATTGGAATAAGTGATGCACTGCAATTTCTTGTGGTGCCAACTATTGATTTTATAATTATAAGAAGACTTTTTTTAAATAATCATGCCCACTGTTTATTGTAGAAAACACTTGACTGCTCAATACATATGTTTGTGATAGTGTCTATTTTGCCTCATGAGGCTAAGACTGTGTTATTTTGCTTTTAGTTGAGCACGATTGGTGAAAGTGGTCACAGTACGAGTACGACATGTGAAGAGACAAGGGTTTAGGGTTTACAGTTAAAGGGTACCCTACCGCTTACACAAGGCAGACAAGAAGCCACTAACAGCATGCCAACTATTCGAAGACTTGCTTAGCAAGGCCTGTTTAGCTAAAGGAAAAATAGCCCCAGCAGTGCTTTTGCCTCTATTGATGCAAAATAGACACTAGCTATGTTTTTTTTACAGCTAGATGAGCTTGGGTAATTTGCAGAATAGGCAAAGTTGCAAAGTCTTGTGCTAAAAGAAAGAGGGGGAAAATGAAGCAGCAATTAGTCACGAATTTAAAGCCCAGTGCATGAAAGAGCACAAGCACTTGAAAGCAAAACAGTTAAGATTCTGAGGAAAAAAAGATTAATTCAAAATAGTAGCCATGATTTACTAGCAACCAAAGAACAAATTCAAAGGAAAGAGCAAAACCAGGCATTTGAAAAATACTTGGAAGCAGGCATACTTCACAAAAAGTTCACATTTTCCTGAAGCATCAACATCATACAGATCCAGTTTTTTTCACTGAGACATTTTGGCCACTAAGACATTTCAGTCATTTGTCTCACAGTTGTATCAAAACTTGCCATAACAGTGTTCATTAGCTTATATTTTCAGACATTCTTATTAATTTGGAAAAACTTTTAAGAAAACAAAGCAATTATTATTTTACTGTTAAACCCCTAAGGAAACTAACTTCATTATTAAATCCATAATAAAATAAAGCAAATCTGCAAATTTCATGTTACTGTTTATTGCTCTTGTCAGTTTACACCAGCTATGTCCAACCCATGGCCCAGTTTAGGTTTTTGCTGTAGTAATACTGACAACTTGTCTTTATGTTGATAATCTTGAATTTCACGATCTGATGCAGGTAGTCCTTAGTGCCACTTTATTGCACCTGTTGCCATTACAGTTAGGATTCGAACGCTTTCAGTACATCCAAAGATCAAAATAATCCATTCAATGTGCGGCCCTCATTAATATGTCATGCAATGTGCCGCCCTGGTCAAGATAGTGATATAATTTTTGGCTCAGTTAGCCATTTGGGTTGGACATAGCTGGTTTACACCTATCAATTTTATTGCTGGCTGGTCATGTATAATTGTTGTGTTGTTGCTGGTGTGTAATTGTGTTGCTTGCTTTATTGTTTACTTAGCATTTGCTTTAAAAGTCACATCTGGAAACTAAAATGTGCAGCGCAAATATAGCTTAGATCAGTGTTTTTCAACCAGGGTTCCACGAAACCTCATGGTTCTGCGAGTGACTGCCAGGGGTTCCACTGAAACCGACTAAAATTGCTTAGGACAAAATTTGCAACCCACAGTTCTATGCAGTTGTACCAATATGTACTACTGTTTCACAGGTTTATTACAGAAAGTAGGATAGATACTTGGATCATGGCGTAGGGTTCCATGAGCAACGCGAACATTTGCAGAAGGGCTCCCCTGCAGCAAAAAGGTTGAAAAAACACTGGCTTAGATGGTAAGCCAGCATAATGCAGTTGTTTCTCTGTTATTTGATTAGATTTTGTCAGTTAAGTGTCTCATCAATAAGCAATCCTTTGACAATATATGAAAAGACAAGTTAGTTATACACAGGAATGTAACAAGAAAGCAATGTAAACTGTCTTCTAAATACTGGGTGTACTTCAAACACAACTAAATTAATTCCTTACAAATTGTGCACTTACACATTAACACTTTGAGAGCCGGCGTATGATATTTTCGTACTTCGATTTCGGCCTAAAAAACAGCAGTTTTTTTGCTTGGGGGTTGCGGATATTTTGTGAGTGACATCATAAGTGAAGTAGTTTTGGGGTCATTTTGGCTCATGTTGCCTGGTCTAGGGCCCAACCGCTAAGCCAAAGTGTTTTGCTAAAGTTTTCATTGGAAAACTAGGCTCGAGTCCGAGTCTTTTGAGCCTTTGATCGACTTTCTGATGTTCCGGTTCAAAAGTTATGATCTAAAATAAACAAATTAATTAATTACCTAATTAGTCAAAAATTTTTACTACTTAAGGTCATAACTTCTGAACCTGAAACCCCAGCAGGTCATCCAAAGTATCAAAAGACTCAGATTGTAGCCTAGTTTCTAGTAACAACTTCAGCGAAATACTACCACCTAACGGTTGGCGCCCAGGGCCAGGCAAAGTGGGCCAATGTGGCCACTTATGACGTCACTCACAAAAAAACCTGCATTCCCCAAGCAAAAAATTTTTTTTGAGTGCAGACTAAAAGACTTGCCGCGTCTTTTGACACTTCGACCAGGCCCGTAACCCATACAGAAGCGGAGATATTCCTGCGCAAAGCCATGTGCTTAGGCGTTTTTTTTTTAAATCCCCAAAAGCAGCCGGACGCCAAAGTGTTAATGATCCATATTGAAAATTTTATTAATTTTAACACCCATGGGTTTTGTAAATGGCACCCTATAAGGTGCTACGACACCCCAGTGGGGAACCATTGAGCTAAAGTTTTGCAGTCACGATGTTCCACCTAAAAGTACCAACAACTATTTTGTAGTGCCTTCAATCGATGTGAACCATTTTAGGCTGAGGAGGAATCCAGTTTAGGAGCTCCATTTGCTTCCTTTTTTATGTACATGGTGGTAAGCTGCACAGGTTACATTAAGGAAACTGACCAGTCCTCACACCTCATGCAATAGAAACTCACCAGACCTCACACTATAAGGGAACTGATGCGGTAGACCTAATGCTGCACCCAGGTAGGCGACATATAGCGGTAGACCTCAAGCTATAGTAGTACCACAGAATGTTCTCAAAGTTGCCCTGGAGCCAAATTAATTGCTTATCCCTAGGGTAATTTAAATGAGAACAAGCATTTCAATAAAAATGTAAAATACTAAAAGTGTTAGAAACTGCAGAGAGCTTCTGGAAATTAGTCAGCAAAGAAAGATTTTCACTAAAATATTCTCGATTTGGAAACATGTGTTAGAGGGTACATTTTCTATGATGAAGCAAGTCAAATCAATAACAGAAATCGAATAGTAGACGAAAGACTGAGTGATAGTCTCCGAGTTGCACCACTAACACTGGTATTGATAAAGGAACGATAGTGTCAGAGAACCTCAACCACAGGCATTCTACTGACACAGATTTATAATAAATTGCTCTTTGCTATTGTGTAATGATTTCAATGACGCACTCACTTATCTTTTCCTTTTTAGTTTTACATGTGAATCTGTTGTTTTATGCATCATTTTATTGGAGTGGCCTGCAAGTTGTCACATTTTTGAAAAATGTCCCATAGGTAAAAAGTAGTTGGACCATGCTGCCCTGAGGAATATCCAAATAATTTGCTTTTTTGGCCATAATTTGGCACCAGAAATGCTAGAAAGTTGATCAAGGGCTTTAAAGACTTTTAATACTTTTCAATAAAACCACAAAATCGGCTCATTGTATTGTTTGATGACGTCAACAAAAAACAAGGCTGCAGAGCCGTCGTAAAAATGACACAACAGCTCTGCCTCCAGAGATCTCTTTTCATGAACATGGCTCCAGATCTGGAGCTCTTGGTTTTCATGAGTGTGGCTCTGGCTTCAGAGATCTCTTTTTTTCATGGCTCAGTTCTGTTCGTTTTCACACATTAATATTTCAGTTGTCTTGGTGTGCCTCAAGATGAATGGAAAATGAATTATATCAAGCACACAAAACTAAGAGTACATACCAAACTTTTTCGAGTAATTTAAATCTGGTAGTTTTTTTACAAGTACCCATCTCTCCATGAGGAAATCAGCAAAAAAACAACAATCACAGGTTCAGACGATTCAGAGAATAGTTACTAGCAGAAACATAAATCAAGATAATGGTTATACAAACAATTTCTGGAAAGACAGTTGTTGGTTTTACCATCAATGCATGAGGACCTGTTGTTATTTCTTACGACCAGAATCAAAAAAATGGCTGTTTGGAAAACTACATTTGTGTCAGAGTATTCAAACACAGACCAGTCCCAATTGACCAAGTGTTTTGCACTCATTACGTGCTTTGCCTGTTGCAGTCTTGGCGAATCCAGCTAACAACACTGCCTGGGCAAATAAGGCAAAGAGCGCAAAACACACAGCAGATTATGTCTCTCACGTGTTCTTTCAAACATGCACACCTTTGCATTAACACAAATGCCATGTGTTTTAGAGCCCTTTGTTCAAAGAAAGAGTATGACTTCTAGAAATTCACCTTTAACATTTCAATTTGCAATGCACTGATGATGATAACAGGGGTTATCGAAACGTTTGCAATATGTTGTTGATATCGTTTTCATTGGCTGTGATTTTCATTATAAAACATTTTTAAAATAGCTGAAAACTTTTGATTTCTTAGATTTTGCATTCATAATAAGCAGTGATGAATCGCAAAGTAAAGCACATTTCAACCTGCAAAGCTTAGGAGAAAATAAGACTGGTTACCGTGCTGAAAACAATTTTTTCCACATATGAAAACTTCAAGAAAAGTTCACATTTGTGTGCATTGCTTTTTATGTAGCCTCCTGATAATGAATGTACTACTATGCAAAGCAATGCTAGTTCGCTACCAATTAGTCATAACTTTCATGCTATGCTACTGCTTGTAAACATATTGTTTCCTAGTGAACTATGCCAGTAATCCAGTAAACCTTGCTGGTAAGTCTAATGGTTTCTAATAAAAATTCCTACTTTATAATGGCGTGGCATGCATTTCATGCTTGAATCTGCATTGGTATCATATCTTAATCATAGTCCCTGCTAACAGCATGATTGCACAGCTACAAAACCTGTGGATATTATGTTAAATACAGGGGTCCCACGCGGTATTGAAAGTATTGAAAAAGTATGGAATTTGGCCGAAATGTCCCTTAGGTATTGAAAAAGTATGGAAATTCTAAACGGATAAGATCAGAAGTGTAAAGTAATAGTTCACCAGCTACCTCAAACTGTATTTGCTCAAGACCATGACTGTGATGTGGTCTTAACCAGTTCGATAATTTTTTGATCTGGGTCCCAGCTTCAGATTGTTAGTTTTTTTCAAGAGTAAGTTAGCATTTGAGTTAATTTTATTGGCGCAAACATTGGACAATTGCTTGCCATAAAATTGAAGTGCTGGAACACTGACAAAAACTTGTTAAACAGGTTGTCTCATCAAGCACCCCTCAACAGTTTCAGAATATTCTATCATGGTTTAAAGTTGAAGGCTGAATTATTGAGTAGTTAATCACTAATCAGGTTACATTTTTAAAGAGGCTGCGGTCTGCTAGATGTTCAGCACAGTTCCGCAGGAGTGCTGGGTTGCAACCAGTATCTATCGTGGTTTGTCCAGTTCCGCAAGGAGCTAAACATGACAGAGAAAGTGTAAAACTGAAATGAAACTTCCCGGGTTTCCACAACTCCTTTACATCCAAGCAGACAATTGTTTCTGTTTAGAAGTCATTTATTTTAAACATATGCATGGTGACAAACAGAACCGTCAACAGGAAGTCTTCAATAGGGAGGCTTTACATTTGTGCAAAGGGTCTTGACGTTCTAAAATTTGATAAAAGCTGCACTGATTTATAGTGTTTCATCTTTCAATTTGGAGGGGTGGAGCTTCAGTTGCGAAACTACATTGTGAATTCTGGTCTGTTGTGAAGCTCTTGTTGCTGCTGTCACGTGGAAGGCAACCATTGAACAAGGTTTTGTTATGAACAAAAATATGTTTGATGTAAATTCATGTGGTTCACGCCTATTGCGAGGCAGTTGGTGAAGAACTACTGTACATTGCTAATTTGGGAGGATTAAAATATGTCACAATTGGGAAGGAACTTTTGCAAGCTGTACGTGGAGCCAGAAGTTAACACTTTGCACATTTGGCTGAAAGCAAAGACCGTTTGAGACCCCTGGTGTAGATGTAGTTTGCTACAGTGTTCTGTTGCCTTTGTACTGAGTTTCATTCAAGTTTTTTGGTATCTCTTGCTTGTGTGTAGACAAAGCAAACCAACTTAATTGCTTTAGGTTTGTTAAGATTGATGCAGTAAGTCTTCAGACACTGATACTTTAAATCTTGTTCTTTGAAGGTTAGTGCAGTTTTGCTAAAGGAGAAGTAGTTCATAATATTTGCGCAGTGTTGTGCAATGTGTAAAATTGTGCTTCATGATTAAGAATTTCGAAAAATGAAGATAAGTCATGGTATTGAACTTTTTTAATTTAGTATTGAAAAAGTATGGAAAATAATTTTTGAAAATCTGTGGGAACCCTGTAAATACCTACTCATTATAGCCCAGTTCATTTTAAATCGCTTGACTACTACAGACCTGCTTTCATCATTCTGATTAGAAAGTAAGAAATTGTGGTAGTTGAAGTTTTCCTACTTCTACAACAGTGTTTCTCAACCATTTTGCTGAAGAGAGCCAAATCCATACCTACGATTTTGGTAGAAAGCCGCACGCGTTTTGCACTAACGAAAATTGCATTAGTGAAGTCTGTTACACACAATATTATAGAGGTGTTATTGAAAGACTGGTAAGAGCTGCACATAGGATGCTTGGAAGCTGCATGCACCTCTCAGAACAGTGCTTGAGAACAATTGTTCAACAAGTAACACCACACCTGCCAGATACGAGGCCGCAGCCTTAGCAATTATTAAACCAAAGAAATATCAAAGGCTTGCATAATGCATATCCCTTGTAGCAGTCTAGCATCGTAACTTGCAACAATCACGTTTAGTGTGCTATAAAGAGTACTGTTTTAGGTAAGGTAGTGTATTTGGCCGGTGTTAGCACTACTTCTCAAATGAACATAGCTCTGGCTCCTGATTTTTAATTTGAGCTCAGGCTCTAGGCAAAATGGTGCTCGAGCTCCGCAGCCCTGGAAAAAAAATGCAAAACCTACCCCAATCATGATGTCATCGTCCAAAAACCTCAAACCCAAAACTTAAATTTTTTAATTCTAAACTATAAGACTTTCTGAGTGTTTAGAGGGTTTGAACAGCTCTTAATCCCAATTTGCTGTTGAGTTCGGGCTGGCCAAAATTTTCCCTGAGAGGGCAAATCATACCTTTCACCTAACTTTTTTTTGTCAAAAGCTGGGTTTTTGAGTCATAATTTTGGCTCCAGCTATGCTAGAAAGCCAATCAAGGGCTCTAAAGACTGATCATAGCCCAGTTAAAAAAAAAAAAACTTGAACCAAAGATGGCTTGTTGAGTTGGCGCCCAGGGCCAGATAAATTTGGCCTAAAAGGCAAGAAAAATGCCCGCATTATGATGTCACGCACTGAAAACCCAAAACGAAAAAAAAATTTAAACCTTAACTAAAAGACTTCTCGAATCAATAGAGGGTTTGAACAGCTCTCTAGCTCAATCTGCAAAAACAGTGCTGCCTGCAGGACTGAAAAGAAAACCACCCAATGCTTGTGGATATCACCACAGGCAATCCACATGGTACTGAAAGTGTTGATTGTGTTCTTCACCTCATATTCTAACAAATAATGTGGAAAAACAAGCTAGAAACTGCCTTTTTTCAAGAAAATATTGAGGAGGACAAGTTTGAAATTTACAAGGGTATTACCCCCTGTTTTTATTTGGTTTCTTTTTAGTGCTGATAATCTTGCAGTACCAACAGAAAACTCAAAAGAATCATGTGTTAAATAGAAATTGCAATAAGATGTTGCTACGAAGGCACTGTGGGATAAGATACAGTATGTTTTTTGCATTTTTTTCAAATTACAGATTGGTTGAGAATAACGTAACAGTTTTACTGGTTGAATCGCCTCTGGAGGCGAATCCTGTCACTGCAAAAATTTAGAACATCGTTCTAAGAAACAGTAAGGCTATTAAATAATTTGTCTTAAGCCAGACATGGCTCTTAGTTATGTCAGATATAAAAGCTTGAGGTGATTAGTTTCAGTTTAGGTGAAAGTATAAAGACTTGCTTTTCATAGTCCTGTAAAATGCCCTCAAAACTCATGCCATCAATTGAAGAAAGTTAACTGGAAAATAGTCATCAGTGACATTGATGCAGCAACTGTTCTTATGACTGCATGGTTTATTGTGTGCTAGTTGCTATAATGCATTTTTTGGCTTCAATGAGATAAAAATATATCTTTGTAATGGAGCCTTTTGTCAATTTTAAATGGAGCAACTTTAAATTTTGGTTTATATAACACACCTGTAAATAATAGAGATAGTACTGTTGCATGTGGCACTTTGGAATAATGTGATTACTTATCATGATTGCTTAATTTTTTACATCATGCTTTCAATGGCAACTTCTAAGTTTCTGTAGCAAAACAAAATTAATTAGGTTTCACAAGATTCTCCAGACTGTTGTCAACTGAGCTGTTATGAAATGTATTTGTGCATTTGTACTGTATTTATCTCAAGGCCATAAGCTTTGCTTGAAATTGCTCAAAGAGTCATAAAGTAAATAGTTTTGACTTTGAGGTGTAAAACAGGATTTAGTACAACTTACTTCTTTTCTTTAAGCAATTTCTTAGATGCCATGTTGAAACTTCTTCAAGTTGTTAAAAATCCTGAAGCAATATAGTTTGTTCAGCTGGAAACCTCAGTTATGAGCTTTCATGTGAAAGCTAGAAAACCAGCAAAATCAACAAGCACATCAGTAATACCAAAAGCTATTTTGCAACAGGCAAGAAAAAATGGGATTTTAAATCTACCTAACCGTGGCTTAAAAGAAATTCCTGCTGTTGTGTGGGAACTTTGCTCAATCACTAAATCTGAACATGTTAGTTTTGATTCTAATGAGAAATGGTGGGATCAAGTTGAGTTGACTAAGTTCAACTTTGCTTCAAATGATTTGCAGCACTTACCTGAAGATATACGGATATTTAAATGTTTAAAGGTTCTGGATGTGCATGATAATGCCCTCACATCATTACCTCAGTCTTTATCTGAGCTCACGCAACTTGAAAAACTGGATGTTAGCCACAATCAACTTTCAGTGCTGCCATCTCTTGGCCAGTGTGAACAACTGTTAGTTTTGCATCTGCAGCACAATAGACTGTCTGCATTGTTTCCTTCATTAGAAGGTATTGCCAAATGTGAAAAGCTTGATGCTTCACACAATCTTTTGCAGTGTTTACCTACACTGGCTGCATTGATGCCTAATTTGAAGTACCTAGCCCTCCAAGAAAATCAGTTGTCACATATGGATTGTGGGAAATTGATGCATTTGAAGTTCCTGGACATCAGCAGCAATCAGTTTAAAACACTACCATCTTCCTTTGGTGTGCTAACAAGTCTAGAACAGCTCAATCTTCGAAACAATCAAATTCAGACGATTCCTAATCTCTCACATTGCTCTTACCTTAAAGAGCTGTACCTTGGTAGCAACAAGCTTCAGGATATTTCTATTGAACTTCCTACATCTTTGTCCATACTTGAATTGCGTGACAACCAGATTTCCTGTGTTCCTAATCAAATAACTAAGGTTGAAAGCTTAGAAAGGCTCGACTTGGGCAATAACAACATATCAAATTTGCCACCAGAGATGGGGTTAATGCAACAACTGAAAGTGGTTGTGTTAGAGGGTAACCCTCTGCGGAGCATTCGGAGAGATGTCATAATGAAAGGAACGCATTCTGTTTTGCAGTATTTGCGTTCGCGTATTGTACCAACATCAGACGCATCTGAAATTTCTCAAGGAAAAGGTGTATTGCCTCAATCTCAAGTAGGCTTTGAACTTTCCCTAAGAAATGATGTGTTGAACAGTGGAAAGTTGCATCTTAAGGAACAAGATGCTGAGTCTATCCAAAAAATATTGGATGAATTTTCTGATTTGAAACTTTCAGACGTAAGGATTTCACAATGCCCTCTCACAACACTACCGACTTCTTTAAGCAGTTTTTCATCAACCGTCACGTTTTTGGATGTTTCATCAGCTAAGCTCAAAAAGGTTTCTGTTTTTATTGGGAAATTTCAGTCATTGCTGCATTTAAACCTAAGTCGCAATTTTCTTGAGGATCTGCCTGCTGAAATCAGTCAACTAAAAGTTCTGTTGGAGATTAATATCTCCAGTAACAAATTCAAAAGTGTACCTGCATGCATTTTTGAACTTTCTAGATTGGAAAACCTGCTTGCAGATGACAATCAAATAAACTTCATACCTTCAAAAGAACTGATGGGTTTGGACGTACTGGCAACACTGTCGTTAAAAAACAATTGCATCGCTCACGTTCCTCCTGAGATTGGTCTATTGAAGTCCTTGAGATCCATTGGACTGGAAGGAAACACTTTTAAGATACCGCGACAGAGCATACTGCAAAGAGGCTCTGCGGCAGTGTTGGAGTATCTTCGTTCAAGAGTATCCTGTTAATACAATAACTTTTTGCTGTGCCGCGGCTAATTGCATTTATGTCTGAGTCAAACCTGTATTTTTACGTATTTTTATGAAAGAACTTTTCAATATCTTCAGCTACAATGAATTGAATCCCGCCGTAACCGTGTTGACAGTTGCGTTATAATTTTTTACCCATTCCATATAAACTTCTAATTACCGTTGACATTAGGCCAACAGCCATAGATTGCGTTACCGTACTAAGGTAAGCATGCTAATCCCGCTGCTGTGGTAAGTGTTGTGAGCGTTTAGCGATTAAATTTTATCGGCAAAATTTGTGTTGAAAAAATGTTTCACATTGCCTATTATGAAATGTATCGAATGTAAAAATTGAAATCTAAATAGTTTCAGTTACCATGTTTACCTGAGTTCAGAAGTTCTTAAAAATCCGGTAGTAAGGAAAGTGCAGGCGTCAACCTTGGTTAGGTCAGGTGAATGACTGAAAAGTGAAGTCATCATGGAATCACTCAGTCATTACAGTGCGCGGTGGCATGCTTCCGTGTTCGATGAAAAATGTGCTTTTTCATCTAATTATTTAGGGCATTGTTTATAGTTGCGTATCTGACAATTGCTTTGATTGACCACAGAACCGTCATTTAAGTGTTCAACACGGAGGCTTTACGCTTGATTAGGGGTAGTGTATGTAGAGCTCGACCAATGTATCGGCACACCAATATATATCGGCCGATATGACGATGTTGCCGATGTATCGTATCGGCAGTGGCGTAAGTAGAGGTTTGAGCCAGGGGGCAAACTTTGTTGAAGGGGGCCCATTGGCCACCGTTTGGAAATGCAATTATTAGTTCCCAAAAATTCACATACATTACATATAAATGGGCGTGGGAAGGGGGCCAAGGCCCCCCACGGATTTTCAAAATTTCAGCAACGCAATGTTGTTTTCTTAGTTTCGAGTAGGAAAAATCAAATTTAAACCACTTTTGTAAAAATATAATTTCACTTTTCTACACCACAACGAGAATAACCCATGTTACGGCAACAGTCCTAAAAATGCGCTTTGCTGGCAGCAAGGTTTCTTTTCAAATCGTACAAAACTACGTGACTTATTTCAGTCATTGTCGCGTTGCATTACCTGCCACAGATGTCTTCAGCAATTACATGCGGCTAAACGCCTACCACCGCAACTCGAAGTGAATCTTTGTTGCCATGTTACTGTTACGCAATGAAGGCCAATTTTAGAACTATCCGCACCCAAGTTTCGCAACATGCCTGTGCAGGCAATGTAGCGGACATGAGTGAATTGCAAGTTCAAAATTGCATGACACCACAACAGTGAACCCGCCTCTTGCGCGGTGTGAATGTCATATCGGAAAATAAAACTGTTATTGCAAGAATTAAGTCAATTAAGCTGCTGACTTCAGGTTTTCTAGAAATTTTTAGTTCTTAGTCCCAATTTCCAGATGTTGGCAAATTCCCATTTTGTCCCCCCTGCGGACACCCATGAACACAGGGGGATGCCAAACACTGAAACAGCGCACCAGCTATAACTACGTACTTTCACTTATCATCAAATAGTAATCTGGCAGTGGGAAGAAATGAAGACATTTTAACAATAAGTTCTGAATTAAGTAAATGGTTAAACATGTCGGATGGGAATGCTCAGTGGTGTACAGAAGCATGTAAATTGTTTTGATCAAGGTAACAAATGTTTTTGCGAGATATATGTAGCATGACGCGGGCAACCGTTTGTATTCATTTAATTTAAAGCACGATTTCACGGTTGGCAGTTCGGCATGGCACGGTTGGCAATAAATCAGTTGAATTACGTGTTTTGCTTACGCACATCCTCAACATGGCGGGGGTGAAAGAGGAATCATAAGAATTAATGCATCTAAATACTGACTATTTCAAGAGTATCAGTTGAAACTGTGCAACTGCGTTGAGCATACTAGTCATAAATGTGAACTTTTCCATTACTGCTACATGTGTTTTTATTTGAGTTGACCCATAAACTGAACATCTCCGTGGACATTTAATTGTCAAAATTCAGATGACAAAATTGCTGACCTAGAACATCTCCGCAGCATTTATGGCGTTAGATATTTCCTAGGTTAATACATGTGGCCTTTTAAATTATATCATTTTTGACGTAATCTTCAATAAATGTGCAGCAGCAAAGGCAAGAAAACTTTGTCTTTGAAGTTGGATAATTACTAGTAAAACATTACAGACTTTTTCAGCTAAATTGTTGATAGAGGCAGTGGCGTAGCTTGCCACCCCTGGATTTTGCCAATTCTGCCGCCCCCACCCCATTCCTATGCTGGTCAGCACAGCATCACTGCTAAAATATTTTCATGAACGTTGCTCGCAGTGCAAAAATCCAAATGCCTGTTATGTATGCTGATGACAGAAGAATGCCATTGCAACAAGTGAATTTCAATCGGTTTACTAACTTTCTGCAAAGCGCAACATGCAACAGAAGCTTGAATGAATAATATCACATTTCGTGAAATTGGAGTGAAAAGATATCAGAGACTTAGGAAGATCCCACTGCATGAACGCCCGCAAGATTGAGCGAGTGATTCCCACAAAGAACATATATTGCTTTTGAATTTATCTCCTTTATTCTGCGTTGTACTCCAGAATGGATTACTGATGGTACGGAGGCGCTGTCATAAGCTTGACCTCTGCACGTCACCACGCCCAAGCCATTTGCATGAAGCTCATTGAAAATAGAATTAGTAATTTATTCGGCCGTTTCCACGTGCAGTGGGAAGAAAAGCAGACTTTTATTTGTGCTTCACTTTCCTCAACTTTTATGTATCTTAGAAAAAAAAGACATCTGATCTGTATAAGACAAATCAGGAGTACTGTCGAGTAAGATTGAGGTTGCTTCCTTTATTTGTACTAGAATAGGATTTTCCACTTTTCTTCCAAGACGTTAAATTAACTGGTGTCATATAGTCGGAGAAAGGTATGTTGACATGCGTTTTTTTGATACTTGAATATCAGAAAGATGTTCGTTCATGACAGGATTATATTCGGCAATTAGCTTCACAGTTTCAAGAAAGTTACCTTGTTTTATGGATCAAAGTTTTCACGATGGCCACTTTGAGTCGTAAGTCTTCACGATGGCCACGAAAAGAAAGATTTTGCTTGCTTAGGAAAAAGATAACATCAATTATAATACGACTAATGGTTCTCCATTTCTTTCGTGCTTTATCCATGATATCCTGTATCCCTTTACCAACTGTTTGATGATTGTGAAGTTGCAGTGTGAGCTCATACCATTTGTTTGAGCAATCTCGATGAACTTTGGAAATTTCACGATCAAACAAACGAGGATTTAAATGCCAGAAAGTGTTGAAAAGTTTGCAAACAAATAAACAATCATTTTCCGATTGAAATAACTTGTGACAGAAGTTGTATAATCCTGAATCGATTATTTTTTAATATACCAACCATGATCTCAGAACCTTCCAACCGTTTCACAGCGTCTCTTTGAAAACATTTCGGTGACAGGCAACTCACAACTTTTTTCTCACTATCTGCTACTTTCATGACTCGAAACATCGACTGCAAAGGTCCATCTTTATTCCGATATGTTTCTAATCCAGCTTTGACTAACTCAACTCTTATGCCATGGTTTATTGGTTCTAGCCAAATAGCTACATGACACAGCATTCGGTAAAATTGTTATACAGCATCGTTTCCAACTTCGGCTATATATGCTTTACTTATATTCTCTCAACATCTACTTCTCCATTATTTCTAATTTGGCCAGGCGTTTTTTCTTCCTCAACTTCCGATAATGATTTACTGGTGCTAACACTGCTAACCTCGTGCATCTCGTTTGGTGAAGTGGCGTCCGAAGAGATGTTCGCGAACTTCAAAATGGCGCCCTCATTTTTTTCAATTCCTGGAAATCAAAAGCTTAATCTACTTCGTGCACT
>Ga0210059_1006236_pt1 | contig 19157 bp, 9 predicted proteins | sample Ectturendosymbi2_FD_188042 | JGI IMG/M metagenome (GOLD analysis project Ga0210059, IMG submission 188042) | Ecteinascidia turbinata endosymbiont from Florida, USA - Sample 2 (SPAdes) (version 2) | ecosystem: Host-associated > Tunicates > Ascidians > Unclassified | place: Key West, Florida... | reverse complement strand
TATTATGTTCGCGATGATGAAACGAAGCACGCAGAAATGTGGTCTACCTCACGTGCGGCATGCTAGTGCTTGGAGTAGAAGCAAGTTCGAAACACAAAAGTACATCTTCGAGGCATACTCAAGTCACGAAGCGTTCTTTCGAGCAACATCTCGCGTGGTCTGAATAGTCACGCTTGCGATTGCTAATCACGCTGTTTGTTTAAAAATAAGAGAAAAGTTTCGCTTGATCTTTATTGCAATCATCAATTTTTCTCATGTCCTCTTTTGCGGTTTCGGGTTGATTAAGAATTTGAACTGTAGTAACTTGCGCATGTTTCTGGGTACAACGAGGCTTTTAATGACCACTTCACCACCCGTGCTGTTAGCGCTTAACGCGGTTCAGCACATGTTGCAGTTGGAAGGAACTCTGGTTTCGAAGCATTTGTCCTTTAAACGTTTGCAGGTGTTCTTCGTCATAGGGTTTTGCTCCAATATGTTTCACTTAATCCTGGATTTTCAATTTTGCAAACATTTGTAACCTGAGCACCGTAGAATTATTCTTCAGGTTGACAAAATGCAGAAAAAGTTCTGTTTGGTGAAAGTTATTGCGGTGAGGTGCAGGCCGTAGCCACGGAGAGCCGCCATTCGGGGGCAATGCCCCCCGGATTTTGTTGTGCCCAGAAATTGTTTTATTGAACCATATAATAAAAACAAAAACCTTGCCCCCTAAAAATGTATTTTTCGCTCCCAAAAAAACTAAAACCTGGCTGCAGGCCTGGTGCGTTGTAAGATCGGTAATAGGGTTACGGAAATGAATCAAACAATGCTTAAGACCTTTGTTAGTGAAAGCAATAATTTGGAAACTACGGCCGTGCTGCAATCAAGGTTACTTTTTTTAAATACGCCAATGTAACGTCACGGTGAATGTTGAAATATGAGCGCTTAAACATAATGGGTAATATTAAATGCATTATATCAAACGTTAGTCAGGGCACTGGTCGGTCTGTCCTTCATCCCTTGAAATTGGATAAAATAGTGCTGCTGATTTTGCATTCTTTGAACATGCGCTTTTTGTAACAGTTATCAAGCTTGTTTTTGAAGCTGGGAAAAGTTCCATGATCATAAGAGCCTGTGGATAGCATGATATAACGCTACGACTGCAGTAGCAGCGATAAGGGTAAAATCAAACTAGTTTTGTGCCCCACCGTTTATGTCATCTCCATAGCGATATGAAACGAAGTGTTTGTGTTGCTGTTCTTGTTATGTCAGTTGTTCAAAATTTTGTCAAACATATTATTCAATTGAACGATAATCCTATAAATCATTCAAGGCTAGCATAACCTGTTTTTTAAAACTACTAGTGGTGCGTCATAACCACTTTGCAATTAGCTATGAGCTCGCATTTCTACGACGTGCCTCAGAAATGATATCGCTTACGATGTGTCGTACCCTGGTGGCACGCCCTTCATACTGTATTGCTGCTGCCAAGTTGTTGGCGTCTTTTTACGCATCTCAGCAACCACCCAAGCGGTGTTGGTAGTCGATATCTGATGATGATGAAAATACAACAACACTGGTGAAAATACTTCGAGCAAAGTCCTGTGGACCTCTGCCATCGCTTAAAGCTTTAATTAGTACTAACAAATTTCTTGGCAAATTATCGTCGTGTCGCTTTGTCCAACACTATAACTGATGTACAATTTTACCAGGAACTTGGACCACAGTGGAGACGTCTCGCGCGTTTGTAATGTGCGCCATAAAAATCTGACATATCCTCTTTGTCGTTAAGCACGTGATGATAAGGTTGCAGAAGCTTTAGCACATTCCTGTGATAACTTTTACCGTGCATTTACGTCAATTTCGTAGTAGTGCGCATGATTTACGGTTGCGCAGGGTCGCTTTTTTCTTATGAGGCATAAATCATAATCTATATGCTTCATCGTCTTGTTTCCGTTGCAGCGATGGCTGCAGCGTCATGTATTTACGCGTATTAATGGGCTTGAAACCTTGACGTTTTCGAACTGTGACCTAAATTTGTGAAATATCACTTCCGCTAAGCCTTCATGAAAAATAAATGCTGTATATCGAAATACAGACAAGGTGTTTTTTGCTTTTTTTCAAGAACGCTAGCAATACATGTTGCCGTTGTGATGTAGAACACAAATTTCTCATTGAGAAGTTTGCCCGGGATCGACAACTCATCAGCGTCAAAACTGAATGCTGGGAGGGCTTGAGCTGCACTTTGCTTCGGCTCAGAAACATGTGACCTTCAATATTAGCTTCTTAGCAGCATACTTCTATTCCTTGTACATCCGCGCAGGACAGGGATTCTTAACCTGAGGTCCGTGAACCCCTTTAGAGTCTATGGATGTGTTTTAGGGGGTCCGGAAATCAAAATCCAATCAAGAAAATCCGCTAGTTTTATCCGCCCATGTGGCTGTTATTCAGCTTCATCGCACCACAACTGTAGTCTGACATGTTCATGTTGCGAGTCGACTGACCTTTGTTTTATTTGAATTTGGTGACGGCAGTTGGCGGCAGGCCGAAGCCTGAAGTTTGCTTCTTGCCGGGGCAGTTCATGACTTCAGGTGCTCATGCTAAAAGCGACCAAATCTAAATTTGTCAATGTTAGAAAAAATGTTCACAAAACAAAGGGGTCCGCAGCGGTTTTGGATGCAGTAAAAGACGTCCGCTGAGACAAAAAGTTTGGGAACCACTGGCGTAGGACTATAGAAAATATGAACGCAATGCCATGGTGGTAACCAACTATTCAGCTCGAAAACAGCTGCTAACAGGTTTGATTGCTTGGTCAGTCAACGCTGCTTGAAACGCAAAGTACAAGTAGCGTCTGCGGTTGGACCTTATAAATCTATAAAGCTGGATGCACACCGCATGTGTCCTGTGCGTTTTTGGGGCGCATGCGTCTGCTTTCGTGACGTCACGTCCTTTTCTCATGCGTCTGGTATGGTCTGCGTTCGAGTAAAAGTGAGTCAAAGCAGTGAGTCTGAAGCGTCAATATAGAAACAGGTTCTACTCGAACGCAGATCATACCAGACGCATCAGAAAAGGACGTGACGTCACGAAATCAGACGCATGCGCTCAAAAAACGCACAGTACGCATGCCGTGTGCATACAGCTTAAGTCGCGTAGATCGTTTTCCATATTGCTTTTTTAGAAAAAAAACAAAAAAAAAACTGCAATGAATGATGAGATACCTCGTAAGCATCATCAAAGTCAAAGTTTTTATTTCAGTGCATCCTTGAAGCTTCGCATACGTTGTTGCAAATGTAGTCTTCACACGCGTATCTCGTTATAACGGTCTTATGTGAGCTGAGCAAGCTTCCTACAATTTCACTTCATATTTGCAGCGTCCAAACGCAGAAGGAAGTGGAGGTTGTTCCTTGTGGCACTGCAAGGATTGGACTTACATTTAGCAAAGGTAAGATATTATGTTTACAATACCGAAGAAATCTCTGCTGTACGGCGATCCCTGATGAGTAATATTTTCTCGAAGTTCGTCTTGGCCTAAAGCTGAACGAAATGGTGGGCAACCTGTTACCATCAGTTTTTATTTCTGGTGCATATCCTCATTCTGCAGCTGTAACAAGCATTAAGAGGGAAATTGGGATCAAGATTTATCGATCGTGTTGAGCCAGTGTGACTGCGTTGGCCACCAACAGAAGGCAAACGAATAGAGGTTTTTGAGCCATATGCAAAAACAGGTCGATGGTGGTTCAACGCGGTTTCTTTTTAACCGTGTTCTGTTGTGATAGGGAAAACCTTAGTCCAATGTAATGAGCGATTGAAAATTGGCTCCTTTTAACGCTGAATAGCAATTTACCTCTACCGTAATGATACAGGAGGCGTTCATTATTTGCTTAAAGTTCGAAGGCATTGGACTGATAATTGAGCTGTAACTCTCGATGATGATTTGATGAAGTAACATCATGTCTGTACTTTAAATTGTTCTCGAAAAAAAAAAAACAGCACAGAACTAAAGAATAGTTTTCATTAAATAGTTTATATAGCGCGTAACATTTTGTCGCAATCTGAATTCTCAAAGCCGCTGATTGCAGTGGCAGTTGCAAGGCGGATGCGATAATATCTGAACAGTTTTCGCTGGTATTTGTCACTCGGAAAAATCGCAGTGGTAGCCATTGTGATCGCAATGTATTTGCACAATGAACAGGCTCCGCCGTATCTGATATTAATATCTGGCATGTAAATGTTGAAGAGATGCCTACATCGTTTTTGCCTTGTACTTTTATCAAATCACAGATATTGCAATTTGCAGCTTTGTCTCTCGCTTGTGTATGCTGGAACATTCGTTTGTTGCATTCCGAACCCACGCTGGAAAGTAGCGCAGTGAGCAACTGATCTTGCATGGAATCATGCTGGTTGTTGTGATGATACGATGAAATTGAATGAAAGTGTGTTCGAAAAGTTTGCTCACGATGAAATGCTATGTGCAATTCCATTAACCTGCTGATTCCAATCAGTAACGTTTTATGCAGTGCTATGCTGAAACATTTAATGCACTACGCACAGTTTCGTGTTTGTTTGAATCAACTGAAGACTTCAACGTTGAGAATTTCCTGGCTGGTGGATGACCCAAGAAAAATTCTACTGTTTTGCAGAAAAACTCATCTGAGGCGAACAAAGTATCGATTCACCACAGTCTGGCGGAAACGGAACCTCCGGGCGGTGAAACGAAACGCGTCAACGTATTCCGTGTGACGTTGGCCGACAGGAGCGCTTCTCTGTTCCAGGCCAGGTGCGTGTCTAACAGGCTGTATTTACCTTTATTGACCTGTCGCGTCAAAGCAACTGCAGCTTGCGTTGAAAGCGCGCGACAAAAGCGCAATCACCACCGTCAGCAACAGTCACTTCCTTGTAATGTGAATATTTCCCAGCTCTTCTGTTTGCTGCTAAGTGGAAACTCGATCCATCGAGAAAGCTTTGTCGGCGTTTGTGTGGTTTTGTTTCCACGTTGTTCGTTTCCCGTTGCCAATGCACTGGAATTTAAGCGGAACTGGAATAAAATACGCCGTGAACATGTTAAATGGCGCTTGCAACCTACACTTACCTTTGAAGTTCATGCAGAGAAAAGGAGTTCAAGTTAGCGGGTTTGCTGAAAAGAGGGTTAGAAACGCGAACAAAACTAACATTTTTTCACGGTCGTTTTTTCAATGGCAGGCCGTGCAAAGCAAGATCTTTCCGTTGCGCAGTATTGCGTGTCGTCGCTGATCGCGACCGGGTGCCACACAAGCTGTTACGGTTTATTCACCCATGACTGATCCACCGGCCGACAGTCTCACGCGATTTAAACAGGGCTCTGTGTGGTTACCTCAGCTGCAGCTTTAACTTTTTAAAGTTAAAACAATTGCAAGCGGATGTGGCGTAAATCGACCTCCTTGAGTCACCACCGTGCAGATTGCTGGTCGCCCCTTATCGCTGTTATGCAACAGGCTGAATATACGCTTTTGCCAAATGCAGTAAAATGCGCCTTGCGCTCACCTCTTAGTGGGTGGTTCTTGATAGCTCAGCTATTTTGATGAAAAAGTTGCTTCTATCTAAGGCGTTTCTGGTGATCCGAAAGTTTGCAAACCTTTGTTTGCCTTGTTGAGCTGAACACGCAGCCTGTGTCCTTAGGCCTCAATCCATTTGCTGACCCCTGTGACGAGGCAGCAGACAATTCGCTGCACAAAGCGGTGAGGCCAGGCTTACAATCCAACGCTTTACAGATTCAATGCAACTCCAAGCATTTCATAATTATGCGTGGAAGTAGTAGCGTGCGAAACAAGTGATTTGCTAAGTATGTACCATGTGGCAGTGGCATTGCAAAGTTATTGCTTTGAGCAATTGGCAGACATTGACCAAAATGCCTTACCGCCCAACGAATTGGAAAAAATTTCTACGTATCGAAATATGACACTGTATAGTAATCAGTTGAAATATATGGTAGTATATCATTGGGAATTATGAATATTAAATTGTCCAAAGTCAAGACCTGGTGCGAAGTGGCAAGTCATGACCAAGACCGCGGCTACAGATTTTCAAGGTGCGAATCTGTGATCTTAATCAGTTTTTCCGGCAGCTAAATTATGTAATGCCAATTACTGCGGAACTTTGAACTCACATTTCGCTGCAACGGCGAAACTTCTTTGTGTTTTCAAAGCTCGCATTGTCCGGTAGAGACCGAAGGGTCGAGACTGAAACTGCGATCGCAAGAGTGGGCCCTGCCAAAGTTTTGAAAGCCAGAACCAAGGCCAACATGCGTACGTAAGGTTCTCCAAAGCAGTCCGAAACTGCCAGACAGACATTGCTCTCTAACGGCTGCTGCGAGATCAAGACGGGTCATGGAATCGAAAACCACTGGTGAACGCATAATGTTGCATGTGCCATTTATTGACATTAAAAAATTTGCTGACGTGGGTTTTTACCCAAGCACTGCTGAACATGACAGCGATTAGGAAATTATCAAGTCCAGTCAGGCGAAGTTGGTGTATGTACATAGCTAAAATCAAGAGATCAAATCCTTTGAACAAAGCGGAAGGTTTTTTATTTCGTTATTTAGGTGTTCGTGTCAGACAGAGTTCATATCACATTAGTTAAAAGAACACAGGGTACAGATGCTTACACACAACGCTTTACACTACAGGATAGCAGTTAATTGGCACGCGTAGTCGATACTGAAGAGTAACGAACAGTGAAACACAGCACCAGTCTGGTAACTACTGCATTCACTTATCGTCATACAGAAGCGTTACATAATGGAAGAAAAATGGAGATACAATTGAAGTGAGCGGATAAAAAGCAGTTGAAGTTGTACATCGTTGTAAGCAACACGGACGGTTACTACTAAATTGCTGTACCACACCAAAACTGGCAGGCCTACGTTGGCATGCAAGACACACGACACAAAGTGCTTTCAACTGCAGTGGAGCACTGAGCAAAGGTGCCTCGCTTGTTTGCTTCACAAAAAAAGTGATTTTGCTTGTCTCTCCATGTCAATGTCATTTTTCACTGAAGCATGAAGTACTACACCGAGATATTTGACATGATCAGCAAACTTAACACTTACGCCGTGTAGAGATACAGCTGGTGAGGCAGGTTGTTTGAATTTTCGGGGTAAAAACTACGATAACTGTCTTGTTACAGTTATAAAGAATTTCATGTTCAGCATCGTGGTCGAAACAGATATTCAGAACGCGTTAAAGCCCACTGATGCTAAAACTAAACACACATGTATCATCAGCAAACACGGTGATTCACAACCATATTTAACGCAGTGCATCCTGCTCTGGCTGTGTCCAGCTGTACTGAAATCTCAAGGTAAACAGTGAATAGATATGGACTCAGAACTTTCCTTAACCTGTTGGTTGTGATTAAGGTGTTTGAACGGCAAGTGACCACTTAACTTACATGAATTGATTCCTCTACCAAATCGCAAGCAGCCTTACTATGCACGTAGATACATTGCGCTCAATTAGTTTTGTAAACAATAGGTTGTGGTTAGTTCTGGGAAATACCTTATATGCATCTAAAAAATCTGCAAACATTAGGGTGCGTTTGTTTACATTATGTGATACAATCTGTTTGAGTAAAAATACGCACATGTCCGTCTATGTCATGGCTTATTGTCAAAATGGTTATCGGTGGGGGCAACAAATCGTGAAATGCAGAATAAAACGTATTTTTCAAATAGTTGCAAGGTAGCTGTTGCGATTGAAATAGGCCAACAGTTACCACCATAACTTATCTTGCCATTCTTATTTTTGTAGATTGGTGCAATAACAGTTTTCATGCATCGTTGTGGGGTTTTATCATGCATTAAACACACCTTGGATAGATTACTGAGATAGAAGCACACACTAGGATCAGCATAGGTTATGAGCTCAGCAAAAATTTCATCTTCACAAACAGCACGGTTCAGAGGGAGTTTGTGTAAGCTTATAACTGTCACACAAAGAGTTAATAATATCTTTGGAAATTGTCGTGGTTGTTCAGATTTTGGTTTACAAAGGTGTCATTATTACTGTTTTTTGATGAATTCAGTAAAGCTTTAATGTGTTTTATCCACATTGTTGCAAGAGCTTTATTTCCAGAGGCACTCACCAGAGAATGGGAGCATAGCTTTCCTATTTCCTTTTCTGCTACTTCGCCTAAACGTTGAAGAGTTGTCCTGCAGGGAACTTGCAAGTGCATCTGCCTTGTGCTTTTCCTTTGCCTTACGATGGGCTCCTAATGCATCTGTTAAATTTTTGCGTCATTTTTTGTGTTGTCAAAAAAGTCTACTTTAATTGGTATTTGTCATTGTCTTTCCAGCAAAAGTAAGCATTTCTGGCAGCACAGTGTTTTTCTTTCACAGAATCATTCCACACAGAGATGTGATGTGTGGATGGTGTACTATTAGATACAGTTCCACCTACTGCCGTTTTGAGTGACAATTATATTGCTGTATGATTGGTTGAACTTGTTGATGTTATTTTGGTTATTGCACATTTTATTGTCACATTGAATAAGTTCATTAGGCACAGGTATTTGTGAGAATCACCTCATGCTAGACATTTGGTACCTCAGCTTCTGTTGCTGTGTGGCATTTTTCTCGTGTTTTCGCATGTCATCATATGTGAAAATTTGAGATAAACTTGTAGTTTTAATTGTGGCAGCTACTGGGCTATGATCAGAGAGAATTGATGTAGTACTGTATAGACTCATGAGTGGCTTCATAGGATACTTAATTGTCCAACCAATTGCATGATCCGTGACCATATCTAAAAAATCGTCTGAGAATGATCTCATCCGATCACCTAAAGCCAAGTTGTGAGGAGAAACGATACAGCAGGATCCAAACATGTTACTGGGGTAGGCATTGGAAGTAACCCACTATGGAAACATTTGAGCTATCAATCAAAAACACGCGTTAAAACCTTACTTAAATAAATCACGTACTCATCACAATTAGCTTCACAACAGTAAGCATCTACACATTTACAAAAAGTGAGGTTGTATTTGAACATACTTTCAGACCAACAGTACTTTGATCTTGATTCATAAATGTCTTTGCTTTTAGCATTTTACTCCACAACGTGTCTTTCTCACCATAGGGTCTACCAGTTGTTATATCATGTTCGTATTTCACCTTTCACCTAAGTTAATAAATGCAGAACAATACAATGATTACTTCTGACTTCCTTGAATCACGCAAAACGTTCAGCGTTATATTAAAACGCACTGTTTCACCTCTTCTAATTTAATGGATACATTTCACGAAAATTAGTAAGATGGTGCTTAAACAAAGTAACAACAGTGATGGTAACATTGGTAAGTTAAGAGTAATTGTGTTGTGTTTTTGATATGCATGGTTCTTGATGTTTTTTGCAAGGATTCAATCTATTTCCAAATTAATAGTACTTTATTGAACAACTTGCTTTACATCGGCATAGGACCCTTAGCTTGTATTCAGCTTTGAGTTTTGTGATTGTAACTATTTTATTCAAGCGAAACTTGAATATTCCATTCCCACTTGGCCAGGATTCCCACAGTGTATAAGGTTAAACGTCGGCTATTTCGAGTTCTTTTTAACTAGCATTTTTGTACACTGATATTGGTTGTGAAATGGGCTCGTTCTTGATCAAGTGCCAAGTCGCAAAGCAGCGTGTAGACACAGAAAGAAACGATGCTTAATGTCCGGATCTGCACATCATGTAGATTGCTCACGATTTCGCAGTATTTTTATTTCCAAGTTGTCGTTCTGCAAAGCTTAATGATCTGAGCTGGATATAAGAAGGCTTAATTCTGCGTAGTTTTCGTTTACTTTCGGTCTTACCTATGCACACTGAAGCGTTGGTTTTATGCAGACTTCAATTGGTTTCTATTGTGACGTGTGTCGTCAATCAGGCTTTTAGTCTAGCTTAAATATATGCAAAATTTTCACAGGGATTTCAAGCGACCTGTAGGATGAAGGGATTTAGTCTCTACGTTACAGAGCGAAAAGTTCCTTTGAATGACCTGCACCCTGTTTAATCCGTCAATTATAGCTTAGCTAGAACCATAGAGTAGCTTTCGCCGTGGATATGACACCGCCAATGCCGCCAAATATTTTTCTTGTCTCGAAAAATTGGACAAAGTTTCTTCAAATCTACCAACTGAGCTTACTGTACACTGCTACATTTATGATCGTGCTTCGACGTGTAGCTCTGTAGTGATTATGTCCGAACAGCAAGCATCACAAAAGTTTCACAGAAATTTCGAGATGAGCTTGGAACTCGTTGTTCGTAGATCGTTATCGTTTCTTCGAATTTGTTTTCGTGGTTCTTGTACCATTTGTCGCTTATGTTGACCAGCCTTGGTGCGAGATGTTGAACTTTTGTTGGAGAAATATTTTTAGTTTATGCCAAACGATCCTGAAAAGTCCGTGCATTTATTAGGTCCAACCATAAATCCCAATTCACGTGTGACACAATCGCAGGCCACCCAATGCCTGTATTGGCATGTTTCTTTTCAAAGTAGAAGATGCAGTTTTAAAGACGCGATAAATTTGAGCTGACGTATTTACAGCTAACTTGATATATGCATGATTCGGAGTTGTGCATACCTGCGAAACGGTCTCTGCAAAGCAAAGAAGTAGTTTCATCGGTTACTGCAGTAACGCTAGATACTTAATAAAATTCCTTAAAATTTATTCCGCAGTTTTGCAAAATGCATGCACGCTCCAAAATATTCACAAGTTACTGCTATGGCAAGATTTGTCTGAAGCTTCACAAACCTGTATTGCGTTGCACTGTCCGCCGTTCAGATGGCATGGTGTTGTCGCGTTTATTATGCAATAGATTTTTGACTGATTGCATCCACATTATGTCGCAGCTCTTCCGAAGAAGTCCAGCAGTGGATATCCGCTATTAACAGAAACGCTGCTCTTCTGTCGGCGGCTCCGCTAGCAGCGGCGATTGGGTCTGAAAAAAAATTTCAACGCCCTCTTCAACCGTCTTCCGCGTCGACGTTGCCACTCGTGAGTCCCGGTTACAATACCTATGCGAATTTCTGCTGGTTTGGTACAGTTTATAAACGTCTTAATCTCTGTCTTCACTGCATTGTTTGACTGACGTTTCTAGGTAATGGAGCTAGTTAACCGTTGTTTCATTTATTTATGTATTTGCCCCAGACTCATCACAAGGGTAATCGAATAACAAGAGCACATTAATGGTTCGTCATAGGCTAGCGTGTTACAGAGTAGGTGTTAGTTGATAAAAACAGTCAACACAGAGAGGATAAAAACACTGAAACAGCCCCATTTATAACTACAATCACTCGTCATAGAAGAATCCGGCAGTGGGAGAGAAAGTAAATATTCACAAATATTTCTACGAAATTTTCATACTCGAATGCAGTTTTGTAGATTAAGATGGTCGTTATAACTGGTATCTGTACCTTCAGAGCTGGAACACAGCACCAGTTGTCAAGAACTGATCAAACACGCTGGCAAGCAAGCAACTCAAATGCTCTTCAAAAGCATGCACCACGCATGCATCAATGTTACGCTACTGTGATTTAGCGATTTAGCTGAGAAAATGAATGGTGTGCTTGCTGTCCAGTGTTTTGCGTAAAGTGTCGCAGGATTTCACTTGTTGCAAGTGAAGATTTCATGAAATTATGAGAAGGATTATGTTCTTTCAAAATTTTTTTACAGGAGTAGAAGATTTTTACTGTCCGGCTTTCTCAGTGTCATTAAAAGTACCAGCGTGCATACTTGGGTTGCGTCTCTGCCCAATTCTGTACCTTACCCGGTTGGCATAGTTATCGTGCTCAGGAAGTGCCATAAAGTCTAGTCATGCGCAAGAATAAGCTCTCTGGTCCACCTGGTTGTTTGCCGTTTGTACCCTGTCGTTTCTGCTCTTGCAAGAACAGCGTGGGTCCGACTTAACCGCCTCCACACCGGTGTCGGGCGTTTCCGCTCCTGCTTGTACAAATGGGGTATGGCCTCCTCTGCGGCCTGTTAGTGTGGCGCAGAAGAACAAACCGTCGACCATGTTGTCCTCCAATGTCCAATTCATCGACCTCCCCAGGGACCAGAACCGCAACCAGGTTTTAAGGTTTGGGGGAAAAATACATTTTTAGGGGAGCAATATTTTTGTTTTTATTATTTGTTAAAAACAAATTTTACGAAATTTGGGGGCATTGCCCCCTAACGCCCCCCCCCCGTGGCTACGGGCCTGCCATGCACTGCACGTCCTGACGGTTCTGGATGATGAGACAACCGAATGGCTGCGCAACACCTGCCCCGAGATCTAGTGCGGCCAAGCAGTGCATGGTAACCACTTGCTCAAACGACGAAGAAGATGCTCTTTGAGGATTTTCGGGCATGATATGGCAGGGTTGTGTGAATTCACCGTGTATTTTGTCCTTGTTGGTGTAACTGCATTTTATTTGTCAGTAGTGAACTGTGTTGTCGACAGTGCGAGCTTTGCAACTGTGGTGGCTTTTGAGCCCGGGCAAAGAGGTTTCGTTTTTAGACAGGCACTCGTGCTGCGACAGAAATATTTTCTAATCACCTCCCCGTTGCGTAATCTTTTTGCTGTTGATGGGAAGAAGCGCATAATTTTCCAAGACGTATAGGTGACAGCCTCTGTTTTAACTGATCTGCTTTTTTTCTGGAGATTTGAATGCATTTCAAGTGAGGGTGTGCAAATAAATCTGAGATCTTGCATTCGCTACTTAGTTTTGTGATTTCAGTCATTGCATGACTTTGCCTAAATTGTCACAAGTGCATTGCCTCTGTTTGTTCTTGTGCGGAATAGTATGCTAATTACAGCTGGCACAGTCGCTTGCAATAACTTGGTCCCAAGTCAAAGTTTGAAGTGATTTAGTGGCGTAATAAAACGTTGAGATTTTTTGTTATGGAAAGTTAAGCGGAAGTTTTGTCATGTGACAAATTCTCTGATAACAGATCGCTGACAAGTTGCTTTAAGCAATTGAAATCTGTTTATTTCGCATGTTTATTGTGCTTGGTGTTGAAAAAATACCAATGGATCTAACAATCAGCTTCCCACGCGTGATCGTGTATTGAACAGGCGTGTCGCGTGTTGTCCATTTCCATCCTTCCTGCATTCACGATTTCCCGGTTTAGTTTCGAGATATGTATTGCTGGCACGAATTGTCTCTATCAGCATTCGCGACCTCCCAGCAGCTAAATAGAGAGTGGAGGTTTATGACCTGGCAGCGCTGTCATCCATTTTTAACGCTTTTACTGCAATTTGTGCGTCTCCGGTTTCGTGTCATGCTGGAGTGAAAGTGAATAATGCATTTGATGTTTGTGCATCAGGTTTTGCAGCTTGCTCTGTAACCACACTTTCTTCGCTGCGTTACAACATTAGTACACTCCCTTTTTTTACCCTGCGACGCAATGTACGCGGGGAACAGACGCGCAAGCAATCGTGTGTCGGTCGAAACAGATCTCAAACTTGGGTTTACGTGAGCGTGAAGGTGGCTTGGTAATGCTATGCCCTGTGCTTTAAAAACAACCTACGCTTTTATGCGTAAATGTCAAAGGAACGTGGGAAGCGGGTATTAACCATTGCTTAGTGTTGGTATCAGGTCTTTCGTGTTGTGAAAAATTGGAACTGGCTCGAGTATAAATGGTGGCTACAGAGGTTTCGAATTTCTATTTTGTTGCTTGTCGCTTCAGGCAATAACTTGCAATTTAAGTTACCAAGCCTGGCTTACTTCACATTTGTTATGTTTAACTATCAACATTGCTTGTACCCGAGCCTGCAATCGCCATCCAGCATTTTTACTCGCTCAATTTAATCCTTTGCGCAGGCCTTGAATAAAATTTCACTCTTATATTTGTACTTTTACGTGCAGCTTCAACAAAAACAACAACAAGAAAACCGGCTTTTAACGTTACAAGACGAACTACAGCAGATGACCAGCGTTCAAGACGCAGCAACGACTCCAGCTGAAAAGCAGTATTACCGGGACAAGCGAAGCTATCTAACCCACGAGGTATGATTATCTGGACTTGTGCATTACATTAAGTCAATGGAGATGTTATAGTATTTTTTGCAATAACCTTTTCAACTTTCATCTGCTGTGCTTCGTTTCTTGTTGGGCAAAGCTACATGTTTGCAGCGTTTAAAGAATTCCGTGACAGCTGTCAACCTTTCAACTCTGTCCACGAATATTCTTATCACTGACACTTCTCACGACATATGATTTTCGCGAATAAGTTTTCTTACAATGACCATTTCACCCTGACCTGTAGCCAGGATTTTGTCTTTGCGGACAATGATAAACTTATTTGGAAGGTCAAAAGTAAACTGAGATCTTCCTTTGGTATCGATAGTTAAAGTACGCATCCAGGTTTATATTTTTATTAGTAGAACATTAGTTCGCATGCAAATATTGCGTTTCATGCACGTATAAATCAGCTGCAGTCATAATCAAGGAACCTTGAGGGTCTCAATTAAACACACGTAAGTCAGAAACTGCTGAAACACGGGGAGATGTCGTTGTGTCAAACCGTTAATGCTGAAAAACGTGAGGAATTGCTTGTGATGAGAGACGTGGTGTTGACAAATCGATTTCGCGAGGCATGGCTTGGTAAGAATTTGCCTGCACTGTGTGAGGTCGTGGGAAGAATTGTTTATGTTGAGAAATATCGTGTTGTCTAGTTGAGGTGAAACGCGGAACAATGCGTGATGATATTAATTGCCACAACGGTATTTTAATGGTGACAACAGTCTGGTTGCTCCTTGGAATTTTACGTGCGGGATTTTTTGCATTGGACGAGCAACTTGTTGCGTTGCTAAATCAATTGATGGGAATCAAGTCATTACATTAAATGTCACAACTAAGTCATGTGAAAGAAGCAAAACATGTAGCACAACGTCAGTTTATCACAGGCTTGTCCATGGGATAAATAGCAACTTGTTGCTATTCAATCCCATGGAATTCCCACGAGACTAGTAGTATGAAGTACATTATATTACATCAGGGGTGGGCAAACTTTTTGCGCGGAGGGCCACATTTTTAAAAAACGTTGCAACCGAGGGCCACACACTCTCATTACAAAGTAGGAAAATTTATTCAGTGTGAAAATAACCACATATTCATGTTACAAACAAATTTTATATTTCACACTCGGTACGTTTAATGCTATTTAAACAGTTATAGTTAGAACTGAAACATAAATAATTTTCATAAAATTCAAGTTTTTATAAAAATAGTAAATGTTTCATAAAATTCTACATGCGTAGGAATTTCTTCAAGTGCCGGCGGGCCGCATAAAATGGTCTCGCGGGCCGCAGTTTGCCCACCCCTGTATTACATGTATGTCTAATGTCTAGCTTCTACAGAGCCGTGGCTAAAACTTCCAATAAGGGGAACAATGAAAGTTAGGTGACCTTCGTTTTAGTTGTTACCTAAAGAAGGGCCCAACAACCTTATTTTCGGGGGATTTGCATCGCTGTGCCATGGAACTAAGCATCTACCTGTAATATAGCATACAATAATGCAGGGGTGTACAACACAGGGCCCAATGTGGCCCCCCAGAGGTTTGAAAATGGCATGCAACCGATTAACTATAAGTAACTATAATTTGTGAAACGTAAATAGTTGTTTGTTATGTGTAATAAAGAAGTTCTTTTCTACAATGTGAGCATTTCCTTTAACATGGTGTGGCCCGCAACTATATTTAAGCAAAATTTTGGCCCGCATATCCATGTGAGTTGTGCACCCCTGCAATAATGGTGTTCAACTTCAGAAAATTCCTGCTATGAAACGTAAAGTTACTAACGACAGGACACACAAATTTCAAGTCCATTGATCCAACCCATTCCCACGGATAAGCCTGGTTTACAGCAATGTAGCTGTATCTTGACTCAGTGGCGTAGCATCCCACTGGCTACTCTGGCTATAGCCAGGGGTGACACGTTCCAGGGGGGAGGCAAAATCTAGTCCCCTATTGTAAGCAGAGATGATTGACAAGAGGTGAGGAAACTATTGAGACTGATTAAAATTTAAGCTTTCTTAATTTCATCAGCTACGTCCCACGCCCCATGTAATTCTTCTTTGGCAAATGCGGGCAACAACCGATATTACTAAGGCCATGGTTCCAGTCATGTTATGCTCAACATGGCTTTGTCGCTACCTATCTTTCAATATTATTGCGTAACAATGGCCACCATTTCTGGAATCTACTCGAAACGCCTCTACTCCAATTAGCTCCAGCATCGTTCGCTGGTCAAGGTCCAGCAACTAGTTGCAGCTGGGCTTTTAAAGGAGTAAAGCAACTAGTTGCCGCAGTTAATCAGCAAGTAGTTAAGCTATTGTTCTGTGCTTCAGTGATAGGAAAGGGAAGTTGCCCACATGCTTAACACTTTCGCTCATCCGGTGGAAATTGTAATAGGTGACTAAAAGGCTGTTTATCTTAGGGCGTTAATGTACGCAGGTTTATCTAGGAAAATGTGAGCGCTGTGTTGAAACGCTGGGCATCCAGTCATGAAAAACATACTGTACCAACTGTTTTTAGTCTTTGTCCTCCAAATGAGCTAAATTTCACCAACTAATCGCAGTGACGTTTGCTACAGTAAATAGCAGGTCAACCGTACCTTGTAAACTTAGAAATCCTAGAATGAATGAATGAACGAATCAATTTATTTGCCAGCAGACACGAAGTCCACAGTACAAACACACGCCCTGCACAACGCAGGTTGATAAAAACAGACTCAACGGAATGTTTTGCAAGGCATTGGAGGCTGAATCACAGGGTGACACAGACACATGTTGTTCACTAACCCATAACACTTGGTACAACACTACTGCATAGTAAGACGCTAATTCCTAAACTGGTCACGGCCAGGTAAAGTACGAATGTGTTATGGCATGACACGCCCTCAAACGAACAAACACTGTAAGGTCCGAGCACGCAGTCAGTGGCAATTCTAAGAGGGGGCCTGGGTTGGCCACAGCCCCCATATTTTTGCTTGGCCCCCCAGTTTTGTTCTTAATTTCCCGTTTAAGTTAGTTAGGTGGACATATACAATAGGTAACCTTCGTCCAGCAATATTTTAAACGATAATTTAGAAAACCTCTAGCCTGCATTTAATATTTCCCAAATGCATGATAAGCTGTGTTATTGGTTTTGACGGTCTGGTAATTAAAGTTATTTATGACGACACACACCAATGGTTGCTCGGATCCTGCGTGAAATTTAGTCAGGCCACGGTCGTGGTGTTGAAAAATTCATTTCGAAATTAAGAAGCAGTCACAGAAGTGGGAAGGTTGATCTTTCGTGCATTTCAGTATGAAATGGAACTGGATTATATTATTGTCAGCAGATTGTTGGTTGTTCCAGTAGTAAAAGGTTTGTGAAAGCATTAAGAATTGTTTTCCGTTAATTTATCTGAAGTTATTCTGGCTGCTGTATCGCATTATGCTGCCTTGTGTACACGACTCGGAAACATCTTACGTAAGTGGTTCGTGACTACAGTTTTAGATCTACCCACATGTCCTGCAACCTCATAGAATTTTGTTATGGATTTTCTGTAATGATTCAGAAGCAATTCTTCGCGTATTTCAGCTCTTTTCCCCGGAGATAAAATATTTCTATCAGAAAACACTGGAAATAATCGGCAATTCATATTTATTTGGTGGAAATGATTCAAAACGTGAAATAACTTTGACAAAGAATTTGCTTCTGAAGGTGTTGAAGCTGCCTATATCGCCCGAACGAACAAGCTTTTTTTCATATATAGCTAGTTACAAAGCTGCGTTTGATTGTTACTGGTAGCTGTAACTCTTCCCGTCACCAGTGCTTACGAGAGAAGTTTTTCAAAAATAAAATTAGTGAAAACATTTCCCAGAAATTCCATGACCAGTGAAAGATTAGGTGACATTGATCTCAGGGCAGTATCTACCAACAGGCTATATAGGCTTAAGCCTAGGGCCTCAAGATCCAAGGGGGCCTCCAACAAACTGTGGTAGGCTACGCATAGAGTACACTGTCGGTATATGATCATTTCAGTAAATATTAATGAAAAGTTTTTGTCAGCATTATTCATGTAATTGAGTTTTATTCATCCATTCAGATTTCATGGTGATAACGCCAGAGTCTTCCAACAAATTTCCATGAATCTCAATATGACGGTTGGTTAAGCCGCATGCCGACTATTGTGTCGATATACGCAAAGCACGCTGGCTGCGTCTTGCGTTTGCTGAATTGTACAGATTGTTACGAGTGAATCAGGCTAAGAACTTGTGGCTGTTCGTGTTTGAAATGCACCTGGTAAGTGGCGTAACTGACGAAGGGCAGGGGCAAAGGTGCGAACCTCCCCCCTGCTAAGCTAAATTTGAAAACCGGGCCCTCACCTAGCTTGCGTTTTGGTATGTACTATTCATTTGGTTTTCAGTAAGTTGATATTTTTTTGCGTTTTTCGGAGTGTTTTCCGGTGATTTCGGGTTTTAGCATAGCCATCCACATCCGGATTCACTATTATTTCTCAACTTTTTCAGAGTGTTGGGCTGGTCAGTGGGCTCCCTTCAGCTAAGTTTCCCCCAGGCTCTTGCAGATGAGAGCTATATGTTTAAGGCTGGCAGCAGTCTCCTGAACTAAACATAGTTGCTTCTTCTGAACAAATGCAGTAGTTTTGTCAGCGTTTCTATTAGGTTAAATTCAATGGGTATTTTTAGATGTGATTCTTTGCATTTTGAGTTTCTTTTAGAAAGTCATTAAGAAATCATATTGCTACTGAGTACTTGCGCAAGTTTGTACTGTTCCCATGCTAAGAAAATCAGAGACATTGGTGATCTTGAATAGCAAGCAAAAGTCACTTTGCCAATTGGCAACCACAGAACTCTTCCCCAAAGAGACAAAAAATAGGGAAACAGAAAGAAAATTACAAAAGCGCATTTGGGTCTTATGCCTCAGATTAGTGGTTCTTATATGCCTCAGATTAGTGATTCTCGGCCCCCAAATTGAAATATGAAACACTACAAATTAGTGGATATTTTATCAAACTTTCAGAATGTCAAGTCCCCGGCGCAAATGTAATACTCCCCTATTAAAGACTTTCTGGAGACGGTTCTGATTTGAACCTCACATCATTTCGCGCGACGGGTTTGTTACGTTCGATTCTTTGCAGTCTGAAAAAGTAAGAAACACGCGAATCGTGAAC
>Ga0210059_1006235_pt1 | contig 19157 bp, 8 predicted proteins | sample Ectturendosymbi2_FD_188042 | JGI IMG/M metagenome (GOLD analysis project Ga0210059, IMG submission 188042) | Ecteinascidia turbinata endosymbiont from Florida, USA - Sample 2 (SPAdes) (version 2) | ecosystem: Host-associated > Tunicates > Ascidians > Unclassified | place: Key West, Florida... | reverse complement strand
GTTTCAACCAATGACAACTCGCCTTTTCTTATCCCCTAAACCCTTTCTTATTGGCCACTGCTTTAACCAATGAGATCTCTTCTTTTCTGTATATAATCCAGTTCGGTTGTATCTCCACTTCATTCTGACGATGTCCCTTGAACAGTGTCAGACGAAAAGCTTTGGGATGAATCTCTTACTTCACGCCATCTTCAAGTTCTGTACCACCAAACGTCTTTTCATAATTTTCCAAAAAGGTCATTTTTTCGATTGTACAAATGACTTGTTTTTCCTAATGAAAAAATAAATCTCAAGTGTTCTAAAAAGGAGGGTTGATACATTCCACGTCCACACGTAGCAATGAAAAATGAAAAATGCAACAAGTTTAACGCAAAACGGCGAAAACTCAAAGGTTGATATGAAACGACTTGTTTTATGATTACAAATTACTGCATAAAGCACCGGACAATATGAAGAAGTCGAACAATTTAAAGTAAAACATTTGCAAACCAATGTTAAAGTTTTCGTTCAAACTGAATCCACAAAGTGCCGAAGAGCATAATACAGCATTCTACTTTGTCATTGCTAGCAAGTCATTGCTACTTCTGTGGTCACGTTTTTTCTTTTATTTCAAGCATCATTGCTTGCACACAGCTGTGCACTCGAATCGAAACAATGGTGCCGGAAATGCTGAGACTAATTACAGACAAGGCAAAGGTCAAGGTCTGGTCTAAAAAACGTTACAGCGCCAAATAGGAACTGAAACTATATTTTTATACAGGCAAGCCTAACACCAGGATTTTAAATTACATGATTAAATGTAATTTGGTTAAAATTTAATAACCATTCCAAAATGACAAATAACATACAGACTTGCTCTGTGTAAACTGTATTGCGAGATTCTCCCACGTTCATCAACAAAACGTTTATAGGTCTACGAAAACACAAATTTGCAAATCGTAAAGTCAGGAGACGGATCACGATCAAGAAAAAAATGAAAAACAAACCACTTGAAGTTTGTTTTGGAAAACGCTCAAAGTGTTTGTAAAATTTCATCAACACTAAAAAAGCCTTCAAAAAACTATACATTTTTATTTTGAGACGTTTCGGATTATTCTTAATCCATCTTCAGTCGAAAAATACAGCAACACTTGGCAAAGTTAGCAATTCAAAACCAAAAGACTCTGAAGATGGATTAAGAATAATCCGAAACGTCTCAAAATAAAAATGTATAGTTTTTTGAAGGCATTTTTAGTGTTGATGAAACTGTTAAGTCTATCCCAATTTTATGCTCCAATGTTTGTAAAATGTTTTAAAGTCAGTTCATGCTGTATCGCTAAGGCAGACATTAGATCTGTTGCTCGAAAGTAGGCACTGCTTTTGAACACCTGCGGCTCTATTCCAGTAGACTTCCTGCTTGCGCAGCAAAGATTAATTTGATTACCACTTTATCTGTACACAAGCTGTGATACATTGCCACATTTCACGTCAACCACTTTTTACCACTTCGAAAGTTTTTACACAATCTAGCTTTTCTAAAGCCCTAGATTTTTTGTTAGAATGTAATAGAAATATTTTCGTTGGAACAAAATGTGCCTAGCCTTGATTTCAATCCGTTGAATGTTGTTGGATTTTGTAGCGTTAAAATTCTGTTATGATATTGAAATGTTTTAAAGGCTACTTTAGGCTTTTCATTGGAAGCCTGCCAATGGCGATGCTTTCATTCTTTGTGAGTATGGACTCCGTCAACGAATGTTCTAAAAGTTTTAAGAGTGTCAATTGTATAATTTTTTTGTCATTTCGTACATTGTTTTGTTTAACAGTGCTGTAAGCGGCAATATTGACACAAATGTGAGATACAGTCCCTGAATTAGCACAGAGAGTGTCTAACGACCATTCATGACTCTGTAAGATTTCATGAAGACCTGCTCAGAAACAAAGCTACATTATCTTAAGTATGAACTGTGCAAGTGCAAGCGCGTTGCAAAATCCCTTGAATTTTATCTAGAAACATTCTTGCCGAAACAGAAGTAAACTATGTTTTTCAATTTCGCACGAGGTTGTTTCAGAGCCGCAGGGAGAAACCCAGTTTTCCACATCCTGCAAGTTAGTCGTTCTTCACGATCGCTTATGAACTCATACGCGACCGTGTATGACCTCATAGATTGATATTTTCAAGCAATTTTCAGAGGGTAAGTCAGTGCCACAGATAAAAGCCTATTTGTTACATGCCAGCACCAAAACTTAGAACCAAATTCGAAGCATGCGCAACGTTTCTCTAAGCTGCACATTTCTAAGCCTGTTTTCATGAGTGCCAGCAACCGAGAATCTGGTCAACATGGTCTTCTGAATGAAATACCATGATTCTTACTAATTGTAAGCGTGTAACATATATATCTTCATACTATATTCTACGAAGGTTTTGTTTTGGCTTTGGGACTTTGCCATCCGAAAGTAGTGAGTGTCTCACGTTGCCTCTGCCATCGTCAATAAGCGATTATATTGTGGTTGTTATATCGTCGTAAAACTGTTATTTTTCAAATTTTACCAACAGACATGGACCCGACAAAGTTTATCCTATTTTCGAAATATTTCACTCAACCGCATTTGTTCCAAATAAAAGACAATTTCTGAGGAATGGCCGCAACAATATTTTACCTTTGCAGGTTTGATGTAGTTTGTTTGGGCATTTACACAATAGAAACACAAGAAAAAAACGAGTTACGTCAATAAATTCTGAAAGTGCAAATGAAAGCGCAATTACAGTGCAAATTAGGCGTGGCTGGATTTTTCGAAAAAATTTTTGACTGAGCAGTGTAATTTAAATAAAGTTTGTTTACTTTTTCGGCACGGCAAAGCAACTGTTGAGTTGACTCTTCAAGCTGATAAGCACTATGTGTTCGATTTTGTGTTTGTTCACTGTGGCTCGGGTTCTTTCGACTAACTGACTTTATTTTCTCGGCTATCAGTAGCCAAAGGCAGTTTAAATACAAAACAACTAATGAACTTTGGCCGAATATTTGCGACGAAGTTGCGTATACGCAGGGCGACATGGTACGTCGCAACTAAACGTCGAACCCATTGATGTACTATCCTGTAGGACGCAATGAATGTTACTTCGCAACAACAACTACGAGGTGCTTGCAAGTATTTGGAGAATATTAGCTATAACCTCATGCTAACTTCGAATGGATTCTCCACCAGGTCACCAAAAACACACAAGGTTGCCAAAACACACAGCCAATGAGTCACTCACCCAGTTGTTTGCAGACATTTTTCATTTTCGCTCTTCTCTGTTGCATTCGCTGCTTCATCCTTTGCATGAATGCGTTATGATCTTTGTCTAACGTCTCTTGCGTAGCGTCGGAGTTTAGTGTTGAAAACAGGCCGACATTCGGTAAATCCCCAAAGCTGAAAGTTTTCCGCCTTTGACTGGAAAATGATCCTCCTTTTTGTGGATTTTGGTCTCGTTTTAGATGATTGTTCAATCGAATTAGGAACAAAAAAAGAACAATAACCAAAATAGAAAGTCTTCCTGCTTTTAACTTCATCTGATTTTAAGGAAAACTCGACAAAATAATGAGCTGATACAGAAGACGCACAAAACAGACGTTCATCAGCAAGAATCATCAAACTACGTCTCGGAGATGATTATTCGGCACAACAACGCTTAACACAAATATTGCATTTTGGAAAAAGCATAATGCTGCTCACTAAAAGTTCTCTAATATAATGAAAGTCGTGAAGACGCTCTACAGCTGACGGCGATGAGCGCACGCAACTTTTCACCAAAGTGAGTCGTTTGTGGATGCTCAAAAAAGGAACTATTTTACTACTGTACAAGGTTATTTCCACAAGCCACAGTAAGACTGGTAGTTACACTTCAGCTGAATCGCGATTGATTGCATTGATAGCATAAGCAGAATCAGCACGAAAATGTCGAGCAACTGAGAGGAAGGTAATTCATTCTTTACATCTTGAACTCGGTCGTCAGCAACAATTATGATGGGGAAATTTCAGATTTTCATTTGACCTCGCAAATTGAATTTGGGGGCAGTGAAATGCTAGATATTCATCCATTTTAAACATTTTGTTTCAGTTGAAACACTATGAGCAAGTTCAGTAAAAACATACTGCGAAATAGGCTTAGTGGGGTATCAACACGTGTGTGTATTTACGTGGCAGCTCAGCGCATGCATTTGGTTCTCGCAAAATGATTAAATCGGGAAAATAATGATTTAATCGAAGTCACGTCGTATAGAAAATTTTGTCACCTTCCCGAAAGGAATCAATCAAAGTCACAACATATTTATAAATTTTGTCAGCTTCCGCTCTAAACATCCTTTTGAAGTATAGGGTGTGTCCTCTTGCTGCACGTGATGTGTTACATGAACTGAGAAATACCAGGAGGTGTTTCAGTGCTTGATAAGCGACGGTATAGCTATAGGCAGGGGCGGATGCAGCAAGTAAGCTCAGGAGTGGCGATTTCAGTAATATTTGGTAGTCAAGTCCCATTATGTATTCATTACTGGAAGAGAGATGACGAATACTTCAAAACACTTCTGTGACAAAACAACAGACGACAAATTGGCCTTATTTTACGTTTGTTATTTTCCGAATTGCACAAAATCATGGTGAAAAAAGTTACCTTCATATGTTTTAGCGGGCGAACGTCGCAATCGCCATTTGGATTCGCCCCTGGTTGTAGGGCTACTGAGCTGGCTCCTAAGCAGTCTAGTAGTGTTTTCTGCAGGCCAAGCGTCCTCTTTCGATAGTACTCTACTGTAAAGTACTCTAGAGCAGAGGTTTGAGTCCGTGTCGCAGCCAGAACCCCTACATACACCAAAAACGCTTTTGTATCCACTATTTGTGTTTTGCTGAAACGTATGGAAAAACACTTACGGACACCAACGGAAATTTATCACAGCGGCTCATCTGCATCATTCCCTGCCACCACAACACTTTCGTCTTGCTCATACGCTTTTGCACACAAACCTTCAATTACGTCCGTAACGCAAAATAGTCCGGCAGAACAATTCGCACCCTCAGTAACCCCATATCGAACACGCAATTGACTACTTTTGCACTGGGGGAAGAAATGACGCACCTGGCTTGGGATGTTAATGCTTTTTTGTCAGAAGTAGGGGATACCGCACGTGGACCATATCTTCTCAAAATTTAGCTTTCTCCCTCATGTGCCTCCCCAAAAGATGGTTTAGCACCAGGGAAATTTTTACCTTTCTGTCTTTTAATTACGTGCTTGTATCTAAAACAAAAAATATTTGGCCCATCCAGCTACAGGTTTATACCATGGAGTCTAAGGTTACGCAACTCTTCTAGAAATCAACATGTTTAATCTCTGCTCCATATTCAAAACTATAATGCGCTGTTTCTTAACCTTGTGCATGTTTCTCGATTTAAGTTTATGCTGGGATTGCTGAGTGCTGGCAGGAAAGTGATGTTTTTTATGTGGTTGTTTTGAATGCAGATTCTTTCGTTATATTTTTAGTGTGACGTAACATTTATCAGAAAAATTGAACACTGAGCGCATAGGCGTAGTCAGGGGGTAGCAAAGGGGTCATGCCCCCCAAATTTTTAGAACATATAGTCATTTTGTGCGTTCAGAGGCGTTTTTTCAAACAAAATAGTGTTATTCGCCTAAAATCAAACATTTTGCCACCCCAAAATTAATTTTTTGGCCCCCCAAATTCTTGGGCTGGCTCCGCCATTGACTGAGCGTTGCCAAGACATGACTTGAAATAAAGTGAAAAACTATCAGGAAAATACTGCTCTAAAATGCAAAAAAACAAATATGGCCGATTGTAATTAGTGAAGTATACTGGGCAAAAACCTCACACGTGAATTCATTATGCGGAAACTGGAAATAGACCTTATCAGAAAACTGAGACCCAAATATATTTCTGCAACATTGCGGTAAAAGCATGAAAATTATTTTTCTAGTTTACTGTAATCTGCATTCACTCACTACCCACTTTCGAAAATCTATTCTTATTACAACGTTTTCCAATTTGCTAAAGCTCACGATAATTCCATCCGGTTTCATCATCAAAATATCAACATTAATCTAATTCTTGCTTCATATACCTGGTAGCATCATGTTTTAAATTTTGTGTGCATACATATAGCTTCTAGCGGGAATCCGCTCATCAGGCATTAACGTCTCCAGACCATAAAGCACAGAACAAATGGTCTTCGCGACAGAAAACATCACAAGGCCTCAATACACAAAAAGAGGTTATGTTCTATTTCGTCGTTAATTTCACTGCGACAGTCTGTGCTTAATCAATTTTACACTTACGACGTGGAAACATCATTTCTAAGTCTCATCCATACAGTTCTTATGCGATGTTTTCTCAAACTGCTGATAGTATTAACAAGCTTGGATGCAGTTCTGGCCTACGTGTTGACATGGTTTCTGTTCGTTTGTTGGTCGTTTTTTCTGTGAAGCTCAGAAAGCATCTGCATGAATCGCGTACAATAACAGCTTATTATTTTTACAGGTAGACCATTCAAGGCAAAGTTAGTATCTTTCGTCTTTACCTCCCAAAAAAATTTTTTTTGGTCTGGCCCTTGTAAGTTTTGTTTCTGAAGCTGTGTATGATAGCACTCCTTGGCATTCTGAAGCTGTGTATGATGGCACTCCTTGGCATTCAAATCAGGGTTGCGGAGCAAAAATATCCGACTCCGGCTCACGACATTTCCAAAATTCCCGACTCCGACTCCTCAACATAAAGGGAATGAAATTTGGCTGTTAAAATCAATGGCAATTGTGGTGCACAGCAAAAGCTTTTGAATACGTTTCCAAAGGAATTGTATCATTTCAACAGGAATACATAATTTAGGAGTGTGATGAAAAAACTGATCCAATTGGACATCCGGAGTCGGACAAAACGTTCGACTCTGACTCCCAGTTCAAAACTTTTGTAATACTCCCAAGATGTGAAAACATAATATAATAAGCAAAACTAGGCCTGTCAACTTCTTAAATAATCATTTCAACTCGTCTTCTGTAGTATCGGACTGTCTTTGAAGCCGTACAAAAGAAGCTGCCACTCATCGGGTTTTTATTTGTGATCGTTAGCTCCGCGACAAATCCTTGGTACTGGCAGCAAAGCAAAAAACGTTTTACGCTGGGGTATGGTGCCAGTACGCAGATGGATTCGCCAATGCGGGAATTTTAGAAATCTGACAAAGACTCTTCCATTGACTGAATAGTTGTTGATTTGCAAGGCAACAGCGAGACTTTAAGTCCGTCACACAAAATTGAGCATTGCTTCACATGAACATCAATGTGATGAAAATGAAATCACAAAAAGTTGTGCAACCAAAATTTCAATGTGGCGAGATAGAGACAGAAAATAAATTGGCTACAATAGTTACAGCTCTGATTCACAGTCATTCATTTGTTTGCTTGTGAATATTCAGTGTGGAACTTTAGTAGATATCAACATGCACTAGAAATAACATCGTAATGGTTGTCTGAAAACCTCTTTACTGTTCACGATGTTAGTGGCATGTTCTCGAAATCATTCAGTATATCTAGTTCATATTTAAACATTCTGACAATCCGGCCGATAGTCCTGTGGAGAGCATTGTACTCAAAAGCAAAACAGTCAAATTTCAATCTGCAGCAATTACGGGAAAACTGAAGGTTTTAATATACCGGGACTTTAGAATAAGGCGTGGTTTCATACAAAATTATCAATCTCCATCTGAGAACTTCCAAAAACTGGTAATATCTCCACCAAACTCACACATCAATGATTCTCTGCTCTGCACAACGTTAAATATATAAGTGCAATCTTCCTTAAATGCTTTGCATAAATTCACCTTTACGATGCTTCCAGCAATTGCCTGTATAAAATTGACTACCTAGATTTTTTCTAGGTTTAAACCATAAATCTGGTATTGAACCTAGTGGAACCAAACTCGAATGATCGGCTTGCTATGAGGCAACGTTTGCGTTTTATTGAAAATACCTTGAACTAACCAGCGTGCAGTCACGCTCATAGCTGCTCTTTGTAAACAGGATGTGCGCTGCGTTCATGTTTCGTTTGCGAATTTCAATAGCTGCTCATCGTTTTTTTATCCGTTAACCCTTAGCCTTAGAGTCTGAGGCAGGGGTGTCAAACTCGTTTCAGTTTTGGGGCTACTTCAGGCAAATTATCTGAAAATGATTATTAGAACACAAAGTTTTCAATTTCCCCACGTAAATCAAAAAACGCCTTATCACTGAGAAGTCTGTCAACTGACGGTGATTAAGACCTCTGGTTCGGACGAAATTAACTGTCCGGACAACCACTTGCATGACGTGATCCATTTTCAACGACTTGCAACAAAATGCCTCCTGGTGCGAAATACAGTGAAATGTCCACAATTCACGTCCTCCACTTACAACCTGTACTTTTCTCCAAATTTTGTCGCAACACCTGCTTTTTTCCCGATCATTGATGGCGCGCTATTTGTAGCAATACTGGCAGCACGGGACTAATCTACTCCGACCCTGTTCAGTACTCCATGGAGAGAGTTGAAAATATCATTTACTGTTGTGGTATCCATCACAGGTACCAACCCCAGGAACTCCTCAGTGACGAACAAAGTCTCATCAACGCCACGAATAAATATGGCTTGTTGTGCAACGTCCGAAATGTCCATGCTTTCATCGAGCGCAACCGAAAACTAAACAAACGACTTGACTTTGTTCTTTAGTTGGTTGTCCAAATTCGCGGAAATGTCCGAAATCCTCACTGCCACAATGTTTCTCGTCAGGCTAATATTAGCAAAAACGTCAGCTTCTCAGAACACACGATTTCTGCAGCGTTTAGGATGCACGTCTTCACGAACTCAACCTCACAGCATGGCTTTGATGCTAACGCTATGTCATTAGCAATATGGTAGCTGGCCATCAGAGCTGCTGCACTTATATCTCGGCTTCTGGTAAAAACAGACTTCTGTTTTTTCAAGCCTGCTATCAATTCCTGTACCTTCTCTTTCCTCGGTTGCCCTTGCAAGCCAAGGTATCTGTCGGCATGATGAGTCTCAGAGGCGTCAAATGTTATATTTTTTCACCACTGAAACCTGCTGCGAACACACCAAACATGCAGGTATCACATCCACCTCCGTAAAAAAATAAGAAACGGACCAACTGTGTTGGAAAACTCTGCATTCTTTGTCAACTTATCTCTGTTTCGATAAAGACATTTTGGGAAACGAGGCTGCCACGGAATAGAGAGTAAAGGCTAAACTGAGCAATTTAAGGAAAAGTAGAAGCCTAAGTCCGAGCATGGAATAGTTCTACATCTAAAATATGTCCTTATTACGCCACAATACAGTTTCCTTGTCTCTTATTTTCATGAAAATCTACAAAGATATCCTCCCAGTTTTCACTCCAGGTTGACATATTTGAAACAGGAAGTTTCTTGAACAAGTGGTTTTAGTTAACATTTCCGCGTATTTTCGACACTAAAAATCCGGCGATGTCGATTTCGACATTTTTCGTAATTCAGTGCGCAATTTTCTGCATTTACTGCTTTTTACCGATTCTAAAATTTTACCCTGCCGAACATATTTCTGTGCAGTTTATTTTCGGTCAATAATTCGAATAGAAGATTTACGTAGCAAATTTTAGTTAGAGTTGTACCTAGAACTCCGAAGGTTTCGAAATCGACATCACTGGATCTCAAGGTATATTTTCTCCCGGAGTTCTAGTGCTAAACTTTATCAACAGTAGTTGTACTTTTGCATGTTCATATATACCTGTTTGAAAGTTGAAACCGGTGTGAAGATGCAAAGGAAATATGCAGAAAACGGGAAACTTTCACTTGAGAAAACAGTGGAAAACAACAAAATATATGCAATTGCGGAAGGTTTCAAGTAATTAAAATCGTCTCAAGCAAACAAAGAAGATTTTAGTTTACAAAATCATCCCGCGGGCCCGATTCAACCTCGCAACGGGCCGGTTTTGGCCCGCGGGCCGTATGTTTGACACCCCTGGTCTAAGGCCAAGCAAGGTGATAATAATCGCGTGGTAAAGAAGCTCAACCCACCAGGAAGAAGAAAAATTAGTTGTACAAAGCTTAGAAAGCTGAAGAGTCAGTTAGACATTGATTTTGTTGTTCAAGCAAGCTTTTTTCAAAAATTGAAAAGTATTTTTTCAAAGTAGAAGCCGTTTTTCGCTAAATGATTACCGAACCTCCGTTAAGTCCGATCATCTTGGCCTGCCTTGCCATCGGAACACCTTCACAGAGAGCCAAGTGTGTACGGTTGATTTGTTTAGTGATTTTTGCTCTGTGCACCAGTCAAGTTTTGTGCCACGCGGTCAGGTTTACATGAGTGGCATGCGCAATTGCAGAAAACATTGAGACAACGCAACGGATAACAACATACAGTGTTTGCAACTCTTCTGCTGAGTTCCAATTTACATGGTCTTGGTAAGACCCGCCTGAGAGTCGAACTCCAAACCTACCAAACACCGAAGCGAATGAACGAAAGTACCAACCCATGGTCTGGCAGTTCGTTCATCCAGTCCGTGGCCTGGTATCGAAGCTGCGGTTTAGGAAATTCCAGCACCACCTTAAACAAACACCTGACCCAGGCGTCTTCGTGGAGTGATCGTGCGCACTACTCGTACGGCTACGAACATATACATTCGTGAATGTATCTTGTGCTTGCGTGTGCGCTTGCTTACCCGCACACTGACTCTGTCTTCAGCAACGATGGTATGGACCACGGCAGCAGGAACGTCGGGGTCTGATAAAAAACAGCCCGTGGTGCTTCGACCCCTTCGGTGCTTGAAGGTCTGGAGCTCAACGCATGAACGCAAGGCCGGGTTTCACCAAGACCTTGCAAACTGGCACTGCAGCCGTCTTTTCTGGCGCACGGTGTTCAGCAGAGCACTTGGGTCACTTCCCCTGCGGCATTTGCTATCCGTCCTGTTGTACTCGAATTGTCTCTATGTTTTTGCACTGCGGCGCATATCAGTCATGCAGATATGACCTGGCGCTAAGAACCTTAACTGCTGTATAGACCCCCAAAAATGCAGGATTATAAAACTTTTGCGAATTACAGATCTATTCCTCAAATGTACGGCCTTAGTTTTTTTTAAAACAATTTGGTCGATTTTCGGGTGTGCAGTAAAAGTAAGTAGCTTTAAAAGTTTATATGTTTACGTTCGCAGGATGTTTGATAAACGCAGATAGCAATAAAATGTGCGAATTTATGAGGCATGCTGAGCTTGCAAATGGTTCAGCAAAATTTCTGTCACGTTATGTTCAAACCAACCCGTTCAAAACTTTTGCTTTTTACCAGAGTAAGAAGCTGGGCTCTTTTACATCAGAACTAAATTTCCTGTATGTCTGTAACGCAGCCTATTTTTTTATATTGCAAACCGAGGTAAATTAGACTTTCTACTCAAATCTTCATTTTTTAGCAGATCTCAAAAATACAAGATAAACCCTAAGAAAAAGTTCGCTTCTAAGTTGATTTATTTATTTGTTTATGACCAGACACGAAGTCCATAGTATGAACAAATACACTCTGCAGAACGCCGGTCGATAAAAACAGACAAAACAGAACCTAGTACAAGGCATAGGAGCCGGCGGAATCACAGGGTTACAGACACTTTTTGCAACTGCATTGAAGACAGAACCATATTGTAACAGACACATTGTTAACACTAAAGCTCACTAACATACTACCTACTATGTGTGCGACAGCAAGTGTGTTGCAAGTTAGCTCCTGCCTAGATATGGAAAAATATGTTTTTAAGATAATGTATATGTTCAATAGCCATTCTCTCCTCAGCAGCCTGATCCTGGTACTTAAAATTGCCGTTGAAACCATGAACACGTGCGAGGTCAGCTAAAAGTCGCCAGTCGCATCCAACTCGATTTTATTCAAGTCACAGGTTTCGACGGTGCGGTTTCCAATACGACTATGCAAGACTTTCAAGTTTTGCTGCTTTATGATCTCGACGCAAAATAAAAGCGATACAGTAAAGGTCGCCTCCAGTCTGAACGGGACAAAGTTTTATTGCGACCTATCGATTAGAAAAACCCACAACGCTGATTTTCTTGCTGAATGAATGTTTTGCAATTACGACGGTGACAACAGTTTTCGAACTAAGTTGCGAGAAATAGAAGAAGCGTCCTAAAACAAAAGAAGCGTCCAAACTCAATCCAGCTAGTAAAAAACTTAACACATTTTTTGAAAGCCACGATGAAGCAACACCTGATCTTTTGCTTGCGGATAAAAATGAAAACTTGCAGTGTTTTCCAAAGAAATTTTCGAAACTTTCAAATATGCTAAAAACGGCGTAGAAGCACAGAATGCACCACTAAATAAACAGAGCAGTAAGTAGGTGGGTAGCCGAAACTAACGCTTGATGTGGATAAAGTTTGTTGAGAGTGGAGTTGATCACAAACTGATGGCAACAGCGTTTTTTGGTTACCACCATGTTGGTGGTCTATACATATTTGCTTATGTTTTGTTTATTACAATTTTTTTGCGCTTTTGTGACTCTATTACCCAAACTGAGGCAGGACGCCAATAAAAGCTATTCGCGCCAATGAAAGAGTCATTCTCTGTTAGAGTCAGAGAATGACTCTTTGCTTCAGTAGGAAGCCATAGAAATGCTCACTCAGCAATTTGCTATAAGATCGATTACCGAATAGAACTTTATCTCATAAACGTGACTCGTTATCATTTGCCACAATTCATATATTCGTTAGTTTACGAAAACGCGGAGAACCAGAAAAATGTGTTTTTTACCACGTATTTTGTTTGCAAAGTGAATTACACTTACTTATTTTTAAAAATGTAGAAAACGACGACTGCCGAAACAGCGATCGTCCACAACCAGACTTCCACTTTTCTAATTGCTGTTTTCGTTGCTGGTAGGTGTTTGCTTTTGCCAAACCGAACTACTGAGGGAACCTCCTAAAGCAAACTATGAGTCAAATTCCCCTTAGAGGTTCACGTTTAGTTCTTTGAATAACCTATTCTATAACTTTTTTATTTGATTTTCCTCAGTGACAAACGAGCTACACATTCCTGTGCATGCTTGCCGAATTTGAATAAAGTCAATAAGAAAAAAAAACAAGTTTGCTTGCTTGCTTAACTGTCACAATTTTGCTACAAAGATTTTCAAAAGACAGACATGCCAATCTATTCTTGTGTTGTCTTCGAGTGGCTCCCTGCATAAACTGTATGTACTATGTATAGAATGGGCTTTGCTAGAGTTTATCACAATGGAGTTGAGAGCGCAAAATAAATGGATTGGTAGTTTTTCTTCGGTTGATTGAGCGCAAATACAGCCACTGCGAAAAACTGTGCAACAGACGAAAAAATGACCTTACTGTTCCGACAAAATAACAACTGTGACAAAACAATAGCTTCGTTCCGCGTAATCAAAACACTGACCGAGCAAAATAAGTCAAAACGAAGTTATTGGAGTTTTAAAAGCAGATGAAGCTTGTAAGCAGAACACAGAACTTTTGGAAACGATCTGGCAAGATTTAAACGCGTTATTTTACAAATATAATACAAGCAGTACTTGCATCCAGGGCTGCCGAGCCGGAGCGCTCCGACTGGGCATTGTGTAAGCAACGGGAGGTCGGATTAAAATTTAGAAGGAACTGGAGCCGTAGCTCAGTTTATAATTTAGGAGCCGGAGACAAAGCTACTTGAGAGGTAGCTCCGCGCCCCTTTCTAGGTACTCGCGGTTTTGCCAAATTTACTGAAAGTTAGACTTTACCTAAAACAGAGCTTTTTTTAGCACAACTAGACGCGATTGCTACGAGCTGCGGCACCAGACTGCAACAATGGAGTCTTCGATGTTTTTTTTTTCAACAATGGAGCCTTCGATGTTTTTTTCAACAATGGAGTCTTCGATGTTTCCGTGGTTTAATCATCGCTAAGGCTGTGGCGTCGCAGCTGGACAGGCGTGGTGTTACTTGAAGAGGGGAAACATAATTTTAATTTATTTGTTTATGACCAGACACGAAGTCCATAGTATGAACACACACTGCAGAACGCAGGTCGATGAAAACAGACAAAACAAAACGTAGTACAAGCAGTGGCGGATTTACGCATAGAGGGGGGGGGGCCCGCGCAGCTCGTTACTATGACGACTCATTGTTCTTTATATAAAGACTTAGAGCAGTGGTTTACCAGACGTTTTGATCGGGGTGATCAAAAAACGGGATCCTGGCTTTGCTCATGAATTTAAAGAAACATTCACAAAGTAACGTCATTTTGCTACAGTGGTCCAAGTGTCCACCTTGGCTACGACCCTGTTTTACAGTATATACTTTGTTGTTCTGTAGTGATTTATAGCAAAGGTAGAGTTTTGATTCATAAAATTTCGTTATTTAATTTATCAGTGGTTGGTTTCCGTTGTCAAAGTTGTAGCAGTAAATAATTGTCGTTTCTGAAATACTAGAGCTTTAGTCACTGCAGCATAGTGGTCTCTAGTAGTAAACGGTTTGTGGATTACACTTTCTGGAATACGAGCCTTAGTAGTCAAATTAGTAGCGTCTTTGATGCGGATCCTACGTTTGATTTTTTCCAACTAGACGCCAGTTTACAGAGCTTGCTTTTTGAAGCTCTAGATGTTAGTTAAAATCAGCTAGAACAGTTTCTCGTGAGTTTTACTTGAAAAAACGTGTTTGCATTGGGCTTACTTCACATAGGGTTAGCTGAGGCTGTTGCGAAAAATCTTTGCTGTGCAAAAATTGTCTTCATGCTGTTTACCATCAGCCCATAGCATAGAAGATTAAAACATTATATTTTGTATTGCTTGGAAAATGACAACTTAAAAACGGCATAAAAAAACCCCGGTTGTTCTTGTTCTGTAAATTATGTCGGTACTATAACGAAGTAAATTATGTCGGTACTATAACGAAGTAGTTTATGTACAGCTACAGTAAACAGATCGACAACTAGACGATATGTTCGAGGGCAGCAACACGGTCCCACATGAGAATGTATATATCCGAAAAAAATAAGTTTACAAAAAAGTTAGATATCACGGAAATTTAACGAGGAGATTTTCTGAAATACATCCAAGGAAAAATCGCATATTGCCATTTGGTCTTGAGAAGAATGTAGGAAAGGCTTTAATTTCTGTTGAAGATTTAAGGCAGCCATAGAACCAAAGTCGCCACCGCAAAAGATAAATATTTGAAAGGGCACTACACATTCAGATTTTTTGAAAGGCACTACATATAATTAATTTTTGAAAGGCACTATACATAAATTGGAAGCTCTGCTTGTTTCTTGAGCATCAGTATCAACCTGTCCCTTCCTTTCTATTAACTGCGGCGGCCCCTGAAGATGCCGTATGGCGAAATCGACTTCCATTAAATAACATCAATGCGTGCTGATTTTTGTTACCTCTGCACAGACAGTATATTCAGTTCGACCGTGGACATAAATTGTTACTTGTGCACAGACAGTATATCCAGTTCGACCGTCGACATGATAGCTTGCAAACCTACATAACCGCAGTCGGTCGCTGTTTCCTGTGGCGCATACGAACGCCCAAAGCTTTTGTTCGTCGTCATTGTAATTCCGACTCTACATAGAACTGTTACGTTACGTGTTTTCTGACTTTACGCTCAAGTATATTGGAGTTTTTGTTGTATATCTGAATATAATCGAAAGAAGCAGTCAACTTACAAGTCGTGGCCAAAAGTTTAAGACCAAAGTCGATTTTTGTGTACGAAGCTACTTGTTCCGCAGTATTTCATCAGAAATCATTCGCAATTGCATCATCCTTTCTGGTGAGCGAGAGTGTGACGCAAGAGACTGTTTCAAGTCACAGTCAACCATTCACCAGTGAGGTTGATTTTTTGTTTTTCGTCATTATTTTCTTGCCTCAGAATGGGTAAGAAACGGTCTCTCTCTGAGGCACAGCGAGCTCAGATCGTGATTCTACGCCAGGAAGGATACACTGAACGCGCAATAAGTGAACGCTTTTTCGAGCCAGTTGCAAATTAGCCCCCTGATAGCCAGTCGCAATGTAATCAACTTGGTGCTTTCGCCAAAAGCTGATAGGTGGAAGCAGTGCGTAGAACTAACTGCTTCCCAACACTCACTCTGCCTTCACTGTCCTAAACAGTCTGGAAATTTCTCACACGCTTCAAATAAGAACGAATTTATTGAAATCTGACACCATCCATCTTCATCATGACATATAGCAAGTGAGATTAAATCTCAAGAGGCTTTTTAGGATCGAGCAAGCGAGCGTTAAACTTATCGAGATTATCCCCGTTTTTTCTGGTCGAAACTGTAAACTAGACTGTCTTAACACAGTCTCCACAGACATATATATAATAAACTGACACAACAGCCTTCCTTCGTTTCAACTCTACATAAACTGTCCTAAGCAGCTTTCACGAAAACTTTTTAACGTTGAACTAGAAACCGAGTGTCTCTATCTGTACGCATCTACAAAGCGATTGCACAACACTCCACAGCACATTCATTATGACGTAAATTTCGCCGAGAATTTTAACGCACAAGGGAGAATTGTCATCGAAGTGAAGGGGGGAAGGTCAAGACTTTATTAACAATTGGCCTTGTTCTGCTTCTGACGTACCTACAACTTTACAAAATACTGCTATAGTGCCTAAAGACAGAAGCATCCTAGGCAACATTTTATACCATGCTTGTCTGCAAACTAGGTCGAGGCAGTGGATGCTGTGTAAGCTTTACAGAGACTGAAGCCAGAAAATTTAAAAAAATGCGTTTACAAGGATAGAAAAAACACGACGATAGCTATTGGTCAATTGCGAAGCGGACTGCTTGGAATCATTTTCTCCATTTCTTGATAAGCAAACAACACAAAGTTTGTGGCAAAACTCCGCCAAACATTGGGCGCAAGCACGGTTTTCGAAGTGATGCGGTAAAATCTTGCAAATCTGTTCACAGGTTTCATCAGATTTGACATTCTATTTTTCAGAATTAAACGATTTATAAGTCTTGCAGGATAGTTCACTTTTGTCGAGTTTCACCAGTTACATTTAGGAACGGACTCTTTAACATTATTTACGTCGAAAGATGTTCAGACCCGTAGCCATGGGGAGGCATTTGGAGGGGTGCTCCCCAAGTTTTTTTGTGCCTCCCCAATTTTTTGTGCCCAGAAAAATGCCCACCAAGATTCATTTCCCCCCAACCACTAAAACCTGGCAACGGGCCTGAAGATGTTTTAACACGCTTGTGTTTTTCGCTGCGGAAATGGCTTACTGTCAATGTGTCCAAACCGGCGATTCCCAACGTGAAGCGCACGACCTGCATTGGTGCAATTTGATATTGAAGGAGGGGTGTGAGAATGGGCTTTAATAGCAAACTTTTAGCGACCGGCAAATGTTTACATGAAAAGTCATTTTCATGAGTACGAAAAGGGTCACAGGAAAAATTCCCATGGGGGACATAAAGAGCATATTCAGATCATTTTGAGTTCGGTGGTATTCAGAAAACAGAAACGCTAGCAAACATTTAAATGCTTCAGGTTGACAAAAATGTTTTGCCGCAATCGTTACAACATTCTTCTGTTGCTTTGGCAAAAAAAGAACAGATTCGAGATCGTGATTCATTTGACCGGCGCCATACAGCAAAGCAAATTAATTTTTCAAAGCGCTGCTTTTTCTCAACAAGCACAAAACGAGGTTTGCATTAAGCACCTTACAATGAGAGTAATTTCAGATTACAAAATTCGTGCACAAAATTGCGAAATGATTTCGGCGCTAAATATTTTCATTTGCTCCGACTTTCAGTGACTGCATGATTATGCTAAATAGATACATTCATCAATACAATCAATGGACACAACTTGAATCAGCGAAGTCTCGGGTACCTCCAACTTCAAAAATTTTAATACGCTAAAAATAGTATTTTAAGCGCACGTCCTGGTTCCCAGAAGTTAATATTTCCTTCGAGTTTTTGATTGCAATTTAGTTCGTGTTGTTTCTGCCACCAGTGGAATTGTAAACCACGCCTTTAACCATAGGCGTTTTGCATCTGGTGCAGATTTGAGCCAGGGCGGGCAAAACGTAGCTGAAGAGGTCCACTGGCCACCGTAGGGGGGCACGAGCCAACACTTTGGAAAAATGTTACGAAATGATAGTGAATACGGATGTAGTGAATGTCTCTACTAGCTGAAAAAGCGAAATCACCTCGAAAAACGCAAAAAAACAACCTACTGTAAACCAAAACAATACTAATAGGGGGGGCGCTTTTTGCATCTAGCTTTTCAGGGTGGCTGCTCGCTCCTCTATCAGTTACGCCACTGTGCTTTGGTGATGATGTCGTGAAAATAACCAGTGGGTGGTTTGGCCACTTAATCCATCAGTTTTGAAAACAAGATCTCGAATCGCTGGAAATCATGTCACCACCGTAAATTACAGACATTTCACAATGTCCGGATTTATTTTGTGGTTTCAGGTTTTGATTTTCGCCGATTTTTGCAAATAATTTTCGCGAAGTTCAAATGACTTCATTTAAAAGTTGTAGTTTTACGTTGCAGTTTTTCCTACGGCTTTACAATTTACTTTCAGCGCATCATTGTGATTTAGGCGACAGCTATCTACAAGCTGCGAACATAAGCAGCGCTCGAGGGAATAGACAACCACAGATTCTAAATGAAAAAATGTACAGGTTTGAAACACGCAAGTTTGTAAAATATTGCTGCACAGGACATCACTTTCGAAATGCACTAGCCACAGATATCAAAAGCATTTCGGGTGACCTCAACAAGAAAAATGCCAGAGCAATGCGGGAGATTCATTGCGGTGGAAGTTCGTTTGTTTGTGCTGGCATTAGTGTAGAGCAGGGGAGCCCAACCTTCACTGACAATAGGATCTACCTTTACATTTTTCAGTCTCTGGAGGTCTACTAATCTGGCAAAGCTTTGAAACAAAACAAACCGAGAATGTGGCAAACTCGATAAGATGCTATCTTAGCTGCCTTACCTCTCGTATTTGGCTTGGTAAAAATAGACTGTTGTGTAGCTAGTTGTGAGTTCAATTCCTCTAGCTTTTTTTCTTAATTCACTTTGGACAGGAAAATCCTTTGTGTACTTATTGTAGTTCGGCAAACCCTTATACATGCATAAAATCACAAGCGATCGACTGCCGGGCATTCAAAGTTCGACCGGT